>LFRM01035478.1_pt1 | contig 27203 bp, 23 predicted proteins | sample 618341 | NCBI WGS metagenome assembly LFRM01 (sample SAMN03654438, study PRJNA283298) | anaerobic digester metagenome | isolation source: pool of bioreactors CSTR01a, CSTR02a, and CSTR03a thermophilic anaerobic... | place: Denmark: Kgs. Lyngby | collected 2014-05-21 | reverse complement strand
TTGGCGTTTACCCCGACCGGACTTTCACCGGCGAGATGATGCGTGCTTGGCTGGGCACGCCAGCATACAAAAAGAGCTGCGCTTTACGCAGCCCTTCTCATACCTAATGGTGGGCGATAGAAGACTCGAACTTCTGACCCCCTGCTTGTAAGGCAGGTGCTCTCCCAACTGAGCTAATCGCCCTGGTGACCCCTAGGGGACTCGAACCCCTGTTACCGGCGTGAAAGGCCGGTGTCTTAACCGCTTGACCAAGGGGCCTTACCAGTCGTCAGTCATCGGGAAGCGGACGCCGGGTTTAAACGGCTAAAGCAAGTATCCATTTCCCAATGTCTAACAACTGAACAGATCGCAAACACAACTCACAAATCAGGTCTTCAACTTGTGCCGTCTCCCGACGACTGAAGTCTGATGTCTGAAATGGTGGGCCTACCAGGACTCGAACCTGGGACCAACCGGTTATGAGCCGGTAGCTCTACCAACTGAGCTATAGGCCCGTGGTGCGGCAACCCCGCAACAGTTAGTATATAAAATATCCCTTCAAAGGTCAAGGAAAATAATCGCTTTTAAGTTTTCCCATAAGCCTGGCTTTCTGGGCTCTAATTGACCAATGAAGTATACAAAAGGCGGTTCCCTTTTTCGGTTGCCGCCTGTAGTATTCTTTGGCTCCCCGAGTAGGATTCGAACCTACAACCCTCCGGTTAACAGCCGGATGCTCTACCGTTGAGCTATCGAGGATCATCCCAACGAGGAATATTATATATTGCCGCTGTGTAGTTGTCAACTACAGTAATACTATTAATTATTCGATATAGTCTTTTAATTTCTTACTGCGTGAGGGGTGCCTGAGCTTGCGCAGGGCTTTGGCTTCAATCTGCCGGATACGCTCGCGGGTGACCCCGAATTCCTGGCCAACTTCCTCCAGGGTGCGCGGGCGCCCGTCATCCAGGCCGAAACGCAGACGCAGTACCTTTTCTTCCCGATCGGTGAGAGTATTTAAAATGCCGTCCAGGTGCTCGCGCAACAGCACGAAAGAAGCTGATTCTTCCGGAGACTCAGCATCTTCGTCAGTGATAAAATCACCCAGATGACTGTCGTCTTCTTCTCCAATAGGTGTTTCCAGCGATACCGGTTCCTGAGCCACTTTCATGATCTCTATCACCCGTTCTACCGGAATATCCATCTCTTCGGCAACCTCTCCCGGGGTAGGCTCCCGCCCCAGGGTCTGTAACAAATTGCGCTGCACCCGGGAAAGCTTGTTGATGGTTTCCACCATATGCACGGGAATCCTTATAGTACGGGCCTGATCGGCAATAGCCCGGGTTATCGCCTGCCTGATCCACCAGGTAGCATAAGTGCTGAACTTATAACCTTTGCGGTAATCGAATTTCTCAACCGCTTTCATCAAGCCCAGGTTGCCTTCCTGAATAAGATCCAGGAAGAGCATGCCCCGGCCCACATAGCGCTTGGCAATGCTGACCACCAGTCTGAGATTGGCCTCCACCAGCTGCCGCTTGGCTTCTTCATCCCCGGCCTCAATTCGCTGGGCCAGTTCAATCTCCTCCTCGGCCAAAAGCAATCTGACCCGACCGATTTCCTTAAGGTACATGCGTACCGGATCATCTATCTCAATACCTTCCGGTACCGCGATTTCCTCAGTTTCTATGCTGTCACTTTCCAGCTCTTCTTCGCCCTCTAGTTCAGATTCGGGCCCAACACCAATACCCAGGGACTGGAGATGTTCAAGGATATCATCCATATTGTCAGACTCCAGGTTAAAGCCCTGCAAGTCATCGATTATTTCATCATAGGTAAGCATCTTTTTCTTCTTGCCTTTTTCGGCTAAAACACCGACTGCATCTGCTAGTTTTCGATCCATTTTCATTTTATCCCCCCTTCCCGGGTTTGGTGTAGGAATGTATCAAGATCCAGTATTAAGCGCAAAACAGTATGAAATCCTCCATCAGTACGAAGATGCTCCAGGCGTTGATGCAAGTTCCTCCACCGGGCTCTGTAGCGCTGCCGTTGAACATCACGGATAAAGTACCATAATTCGGCATGGTTTACGCGAAATCCTTTATCCCATCTGGTGTTAATCCGGGCCAATAAGGCCTGCAGCTCTTCATCCTCAACGGCCTGCTGCCACTCCCAGGGACTATCCCCCGAATCGCCGCCCATTTCAAAACATATGGCTGCCAGGCGATTATAATGCCTTGAGGAAAAGCATTCTATCCCTATGTTTTCGGCTATGATTTCCGCAATACCCCGGTCATTAAGCATACTTGCCAGTATTTTCTCTTCTATACTATAATTTCCGTACTGTATAGTATCCCTGTTTGCTGGGATTTTATTCTTGCGGTACGGCTGGCCTGGCCCGGTATTGCCCTCAATCTCCTTCAATATTAAGTTTTCTTCTATTTTTAACAATCTGGACAGCATTTTGATGTAATTGTCACGCAAAATACTGCTTTGCAGATTATTTATGTCATCTTTAACCGCATTGACTATCCTGATTTTTCCCTGCAAATCAAGTATATTTTCTGCAGCTATAGACCTTTTTACCTTAAATTCAATATAACTCACTCTATTATTCTGGATATATTGTAGGAATTCCTCTTTTCCATGCTTATCCAGATAATCATCAGGATCCAGTCCCTCCGGCAGGGTCAAAACCTCCACATTAAAGCCCTGCTCAACCAGCAGTTGAACCGCCTTTAAGGCTTCTCTTTGCCCGGCTTCGTCCCCATCATACAAAACCGTCACATTCTCGGCATAACGCCTCAGCAGCTGGGCCTGTTCACTGGTTAAAGCCGTTCCCAGCGAAGCTACCGCGCAGTCGATGCCGTGCTGGTGCAGCTTTAAGCAGTCCATATAGCCTTCCACCAGTATCGCCTGGTTGCCCTTACGAATAGCCTCCCTGGCCTGGTAGAGCCCGTAAAGATGGTGGCGTTTCAGATAAACCTCGGTCTCGGGAGTATTGAGGTACTTGGGCACTGCATCCTCCAGGGTGCGTCCGCCAAAGCCCACAATATTTCCCTGATAATTAAATATCGGAAAAATAACGCGATCTCTGAAGAGATCGTAATAAGAGTCTCCACTCTTATTACGCTTAATCAACCCGGATTCTTTTACCCATTCCTGGTCAAATCCCCTGGCAAAAAGAAAATCAGATATCTGGTTCCATTGGTTGGGGGCGTAGCCGATCTGAAACCGCTCCAAGGTTTGTTCATCAAGCTTTCTTTCGCGAAGATATTGCCTGGCTTTAGCCGCACCGGGATCACCTTTTAAAACCCCCTGGTACCAAGCTGCAGCGGCTTTGTTGACCTCTACCACTCTTTTGAAACGGTCTGCTTCTTTACGCAACGGCCCCTTCTTCAGCTGTATTCCCGCCCGGTCAGCCAGCACCTGCACCGCTTCCGGGAAATCCAGCCCATCCCTTTTCATAACATAAGTGAAAATATTTCCCCCGGTATGGCAGCCGAAGCAGTAAAACATGTTTTTCTCCGGTGTAACACTGAAAGACGGGGTTTTCTCCGCATGAAAAGGACACAATCCCCAGTAGCGGTTGCCTTTACGGGTGAGTTTCACCGTATCAGCCACCACATCCAGGATGTTGATGCGCTGAGTGATATCGGACAACAGGTTTTGGTCATAATAAGCACCCATAGTGTCACCTATATTCTCTGCCAATCAGCAAAATCCTGCATATTTTTAGCGAAATTTGCCTAATTCTAATCTTTTACACCCTCCCTGCAGGGGATGTTTAACTGATCCGGCACTAAAGACCTGGGGACATAGATATTCTCGAATATACTGATACAGTATTCATCACTCATCCCGGCGATGTAGTCGGCTACGGCTCTTTCCAGGCCTTCCTGCTCGGCGATCTCCAGGTACACCGGGGTCATTTTAAAAGGGTTCTTCAGAAAATATTTATAAAGGTGTTCTATTACGAAAGCGGCTCGTTTGCGCTCTTCCTGGCAGACCGGTCCGTTGTATATGACCTCGAACATGAACTGCCGCAACCCGCGCAGGGCTGCCTCTACCGGCGGCGAAGGCTCGATGGGCGGCACTTCGTGATCATGCATGCGGCTGCGGCTGTATTCTATGGTGTCTATCACCAGGGTGGCTATGCGCTGGCTGTGGCTTTCACCCAGTACATCGATATATTCCCGGGGCAGATCCTGCAGGGACAACAACCCCCCGCGGATGCTGTCGTCGATATCATGCTGCACATAGGCGATTTTGTCGCTCAGGCGGATAACCCGGCCTTCTGCGGTCGAAGCCAGCGGACCCTCTGTTCCGTATCCACTGTGATGCAACACCCCGTCCAGTACCTCGGCGGACAAATTGAGACCCTGTCCCAAGCGGTGCTGTTCCACCCGGGTAAGAACCCTGATGCTGTTTTCATTATGGCGAAAACCCCCGGGCAGAAGCTGGTTCAGTACCTCCTCGCCCGCGTGGGCAAACGGGGTATGTCCCACATCGTGGGCCAGGGCTATGGCCTCAATCAGATCTATGTTGAGATTTAAGCCGGCGCCTATAGTCTTGGCAATTTGGTTGACCTCCAGGGTATGGGTCAGGCGGCTGCGATAGTGATCACCGCGGGGAGCTATGAACACCTGGGTTTTGTGTTTGAGGCGCCGGAATGACTTGGAATGGACCACCCGGTCCCGGTCCACCATGAAACAGGTTCGTATAGGATCCGGTGCTTCGCTTCTGAGCCGCCCCCGGGAATTAACCGACAAGGTGGCATGAGGCCCTAAAGAGGCTTTTTCCCGGGCTTCAATCTCTTCACGGATCATAACCATACGCCCCCTTTCTAAAAACCGCACTCAATTTATCACTTCATATTATGAGCTAGTAATACTACAATCACCCCGGCGAATCCTTTTATCAGCCAGTTTTGCCAGAACCCGCTGCCGGGCATAGCAGCTCATCCTGCATAACGGCTGCTAGCTGTTTATGTATAGTACACTTCCAGGGCAAAGCTTTTCCCCGGTTTGATGGGCCATGGCTCTGACTATTAAAAGGGGGCTTTAAGAGTCGAACCGTTATACATAAACCCGCGAGGAGTGGGCTCAGGCCAGGTGAGCGGTTATGAATCGGGCATCGGCTCCAGGAAAGCACATACCGTGCTGCGACTTCTCATATCGGATTGCAGCCATAGTTCCCGGCCCGTTTGGTCCACCTCAAATACTTNNAATGATTTCCTGCCATCTGCTGTGATCGGGCAGATAACAGCACAGCTGATTATTGTCTGCAGTGAGCAGATCAGGGTTAAAAATCACTGTCTCCTGTTGCGGAAATATGGCTACATAGAAAATCCCCGTCTCAACCAGGTCTTGAAAGAAATGTGTGCCAAAGGAAAGTTCAGGTGCGAAGCCCCCTTCTTGATGGGCTATTTCCACTATTATTGCGGCATGGCAGATCTCCGCAAAATTGACCGGAACCCCCAGGGAAGGGGTGGTAGTTCCCCAACGGCCCGGTCCGATCAGCATATAAGGGCTTTTGCCGCTTTTCTTCAATAAGCCATTGATACGCCCTACCAGCCGGGCGGCCTGGTATTTATCATTGAGGCTAAGCCGGTGATAAGCCTGAGGATTGACCATTACCACATTTTCAACCTTTCTCTGCAGGCCATATCCCATGGTGTTGCCTTTGGTGCTGAACAGGATATGCTCCGGCTTGTATTGCAGTTTGGCCGGCTTGTGTTTGGGGCTGGTGATGGTCTGCAGAGGACGGCACTGCAGGAGATTAATGCGGTAGCCTCCACTGCGGTCAAAGTTAACCGTGAATTCCGTATCCACCAGATTGTCATAAGCCTTTTCCAGGGTCTGCAGCAGGGAACGCATCAATGCCGGGAAGGACCCTTTGATAAAACCGTCAAAAGTGAGCACCCAGGCATCAGGCCCTGGCTTGCCCAACTGGCGGTAACGGCTCAGCAAATCCTGGTCAGGCTGCGCTGCCATCCTCCACCAGAACAGTTCGGACTTCAGCCTGACGATTGCCGGAAGTTCAACCGTGGACAGCTCATTGCGTTCGATATCCAGCACATCGACTTTGCGCTGCGAATAGCGCCCCAAGTCTGCGAAGCTGGATTCGGGTCTGAGGGTGGGCTTATCCAGAGCCAGTATGCGCGGATAATCATCTGCCCGATCCACCGCCCGGGTTCCCAGTCCCAGCACCAGGCGCACCATTCCCGCCCCGGGGTCCATGTCCTCCCGCCAGGTATAGGGGTTGTGCGACAGGGCCACTCCGGCCAGGTCGGGGAAGAAATAAAGGCCATGCAGCGAACCTGACACCCTCTGCACCAGCAAAGCCATCTGCTCATCGCTTTCCGCCATGCCGCGCTGCAGGCGATAGTCCAGGGCCTCCTGGCTCATGGTGCTGGCATAGATTCTTTTCACTGCCTGGGCGAAATTTTCACAGCGCTGCTGCGGATTGCCCTGATTGACTAAGAACACGCTGTCATACTTGCCGGCAAAGGCATTGCCGAAACCGTCCTCCAGAAGGCTGCTGGAGCGCACTATGATCGGGGATTGCCCGAAATAATCCAGAAGCTGCTTGATCTGCTCCATGATGACCTCGGGTATGTGCCCGGCCAGGATCCTTTCCCGCAGTACTTTGGCCAGGGTGAAGTAGTTTTCCGGCTTTTTCTGCTGCTGACGCAGTTCCCAGCAGTTGTTTTCCACCAGGTAAGTGTAATAAACGTCTGATCCTATATAAAATGAATCATGCGGTTCCAAATATGCCGACCAGTCAATACTCTCATCCAGCTCCAAAATCCGGCGGGACAACAGCATCCCTACCGCTTTGCCGCCAATGAAGCCGGAGCCTATCAAACGGTTGCGTATCTCCACAAAATCCTGCAGGGTGAAGTATGTTCGGGCTAAGGCCAGTATGCGCTCATCCCGGCCCAACAGCATGCGGCATAATTTGTCGATCATGGCCTTTTCCTTTTGCAGATACTTCGGGTCAGCCCGGTCCTTTTCCTCCAGCAAGGCCTGGACATTGAGAAAGACGCGGTCCCAGTAGTCGATTTTTCTCTCCACATTGCCAATGCCCTGCAGCTGCAGACGGGATAAATAGCGGGCGGTTTCAGTGCTGCTGGTAATGGGCACAAATTCATCGCCCTGGGAGATATGGGGCAAAAACATAGTCGGCGAATACCGGTTCCAGGCTTTCAGTGGATGGACATAAATGTGATCATCAAAACGGAATAGGTCCAACAATACTTGAGTGGTTTCCCTGATGCGTGCAATGGTGGCGTATGAGTTGCGGTTCTTTATCAAGGCAAAATAAGCTATGGTGTTCAATCTGAACAGGTAAGGGCAGGTTACCTGGAAGAAATTGCCGATCATCAAATCAGTAGCCCAGACTGAGAGCAAGTCAGTCAGACTATCGAAGACATAACAGACCTGCTCACCTTCTTCGGTAGCAATAGCGTGAACCCGGCTGGAAAAATCTTCGAAACCCAGATTGGCATCAAGCCGGTATTCCTTGATATCAGGGTCAGGCATCAACAGGGGAAGATGCTGGCCAAAACGCATATATACTATGGGGAAGTGCTTGGCTTTAGCCTCCTTTACAAAAGCCCGCACAACGGCCTGGTATTCCTCGATTTTCTCAACCTGCCACACTACATTGTCACCCCAGCGCAAACCATCCAGGACTTTATCCAGGCCTGCTATCCCAGTTGACACCCGCTCCAATACCCTGTTCATGGCAGCCCTCCTTTCCCATCCCAAACAAAAAAGCAATGCCATTCTAAATCCCCTTAAAGGGGGTTTGGAACCACATTGCTCCGCTTTAAAGCTATTCTCATTTCAGAGTTATCCTTATGATTTAATTATATCACCTGCCTGTTGGGTGGATAGGCTGCAAATTCAATAATACTGGATGCAACAAGTATATCGGGTAACAGCATTAAGCAAGAACTGCTTACGCCTTATCCCTGATGTCATGCTTTTAGCCCGCCGGCATATGCCAATGATGCAAAAACCCTTAAACAGTGAGATGCAGCCCACAGCAGCCAGTGATTCCTATAAGGCCGGCACCACAGGTGCAGATATTACTCCGGAGACCGGCTTTCATCATTATTGAACAGAAGATTGTATAGTTCAGGGGCAGCCGCCTTAAAGCGAAGCGGCTTCAAGTCGTGGTTGGTAACCGCATGCCTGGTGAAACCGGTTACCAGCCGCTCTCCCGTATCCTTCCGGCATATTTCATACTCGATTACAAAGCTAGCGGCTTTTACTTCCTTGATAACCGTAGTTATCGCCAAGAGGTCGTCGTATACCGCCGGTTTGATGTACTTGCAGCCGCACTCGATAACCGGCAGCCTGACCCCTTCCTGTTCCAAACGGCTGTACGGAAATCCGATACTTCTCAACAATTCTGTACGCCCCACCTCAAACCATTTGAAATAGTTGCTGTGGTACACCACTGACATGGCGTCGGTGTCTGCGTATATTACCCGGATTTCCGTTTTATGCCCTATCTTACCCATCAGTTTGCCTCCCAATCAGTGCTCGGCCTGTTTTTTTACAGCCGGCTGGCCTTGGGCCATACACCAGCAGTATCGTGATACCAGGCACAACTGCATCTTATCCGCTGGGTCAAAGCCTTCCCGGACGGGCAACATTTTAAACGCCGATAAAGGTGTTTTCCGGCACCTTTATCGGCGGGTAGCACTGCCTGTACCAAATTGTCGTAATCGGTGTATCATCCGCTATGCTGCTCAGTATGAAACCGGATGGACAATGTCAGGATTGGTCCTGGTTTTTTATGGCGGCCTGCGCTGCAGCCAGCCTGGCCACCGGTATGCGGTAGGGAGAACAGCTCACATAATCCAGGCCGATTATATGGCAAAATTCAACCGAACTCGGTTCCCCGCCATGCTCCCCGCATATGCCCAAGAGTATGTCAGGACGGACCTTCCTGGCCTTTTCCACCGCCATTCTCATCAAGGTCCCCACTCCCTTGCGATCCAGAACCGCAAAGGGATTGTCTTTTAATATCTTTTTCTCCAGATATATGGGTATGAATTTGCCTTCCGCATCATCACGGCTGAAGCCCAGGGTGGTTTGAGTCAGATCATTGGTGCCGAATGAGAAGAATTCCGCATCCACCGCCAATTCGTCCGCCATTACGCAGGCCCGCGGCAGTTCCAGCATGGTCCCCAGCAAGTACTCCAATTCCATTCCCGCTTCCTGGCTGACCTCGCGATGCACTGCAGCGATCTCTTCTTTCAATATGCTCAGCTCGGCCTGATCGATGACCAGCGGTATCTCAATCTCCACACAGAGAGATATGCCTTCTTTTTTCAATAACACCATGGCCTCGAAAATGGCCCTGACCTGCATGCGGTAGATCTCGGGGTAGGTCAGTCCCAGGCGGCAGCCGCGGTGGCCCAGCATGGGATTGGATTCGGAAAGGCTATGTATCTTTTTAAGCAGGTCTTCTTTGTCCAGCAGACGGCCGTCGGTTATGCCCTGATGCTTCATCTCCATGATTTCCATTAAAAGGGCTTCACGGTCAGGCAGGAACTCATGCAAAGGCGGATCCAAAAGGCGCACGGTTACCGGATAGGGTGACATGGCCTTAAATATGCCGTAGAAATCCCCGCGCTGGAACGGCAGGAGTTTTAAAAGGGCCTTTTCCCGGTCAGCCAGGTTCTCCGACATTATCATTTCCTGCACTACCGGCAGCCTGTCTGCGGCCATAAACATGTGCTCGGTACGGCACAGCCCAATCCCGGCAGCCCCGAATTGACGCGCTTTGGCAGCATCCTCGGGGGTGTCCGCATTGGCCCTTACCGCCAGTCTTTTGCGCTCATCGGCCCAGGTCAAAAGGGTTTCAAACTCTTCTGAAAGGGTGGGTTCAATCATGGGCACCTCGCCCAGCATGACATTGCCGGTGGCCCCATCGATGGTTATGATATCGCCTTCTTTGACGGTTAAGCCGTTGACCGTAAAATAACCCTTGTCGGCATCGATCTTAATGGCTTCACAGCCGCAAACACACGGTTTGCCCATGCCCCTGGCAACTACTGCCGCATGCGAAGTCATGCCCCCGCGCGAGGTCAGTATGCCCTGGGCAAAGATAATGCCGTGGATATCGTCAGGGGTGGTCTCGCTGCGCACCAGCACCACTTTTTCACCAGCTTCTCCCTGCTTTTGGGCCTGATCCGCATCAAACAAGACCTTGCCGCTGGCTGCCCCGGGAGAAGCGGGCAGGCCGGTGGCAATGGGCTGAACCTTGAAACTGCTGTCTATCTGGCGATGCAACAGCTGGTTGATCTGCTCGGCATCAACCCGCAAGAGGGCCTCCTCAATGCTTATCAAGCCCTCGTTGACCATGTCCACGGCTACTTTGACCGAGGCTTTGGCGGTGCGTTTGCCATTGCGGGTCTGCAGCATATACAGCTTGCCTTTTTCCACGGTGAATTCTATATCCTGCATATCGCGGTAATGACGCTCCAGCTTCATGCAGGTGTCCACAAACTGCTGGTAAACCCCGGGCAGCTCATCCTTCAATTTGGCTATGGGCATAGGTGTGCGGATGCCGGCTACCACATCCTCGCCCTGAGCGTTGACCAGGAATTCCCCATATAATTCGCGCTCCCCGGTAGAGGGATTGCGGGTAAAAGCCACCCCGGTCCCGCAATCCAAGCCCATATTGCCGAAGGCCATGCTCTGTACATTCACTGCTGTCCCCAGTGAATCCGGGATCTTGTTCAGGCGCCGGTACACAATAGCGCGCTGGTTGTTCCAGGATTTAAACACCGCTTCAATAGCCCAGGCCAGTTGTTCGTTCACATCCTGGGGGAAATCAAAACCTTTTTCGGTCTTCACCAGGGTTTTGTAATCATCTATAATGCTCTGCAATTCAGCCGCCGGTATCTCGTAGTCGAAGATCAGGCTCAATTTGCGCTTGTATCTTTCAACTATATTGTCAAACAGGTGATGTTCCACATTCAGCACCACATTGCTGAACATCTGTATAAAGCGCCGATAACAGTCATAGGCAAAGCGCATATCGCCGGTCAAGGCTGCCAGGCCCTGTACGGTCTGGTCATTTAGGCCCAGATTCAAGATGGTGTCCATCATGCCTGGCATGGAAACTGCGGCTCCGGAACGCACCGACACCAGCAAGGGTTTTTCCCTGCTGCCGAACACTTTGCCGGTTTTTTCTTCCAGGGTTTTCATAGCCAGCGCAGTAGCTTCCAACAGCCCCGGGGGAAATTGTTCCCCGGCGGCAATATACTCGTTACAGGCCTCGGCAGTAATGGTAAACCCCGGCGGAACCGGCAGGCCTATTCTGGTCATTTCAGCCAGGTTGGCCCCTTTCCCCCCCAGGATCATGCGCATGTCCGAGTTGCCTTCTTCAAACAGGTAGATATACTTTTTGCCAGACATTACTGACCCTCCCCAGTCTTAATTTCCTCATATATTACTGATTCTGCGATAATATATCTCCAGAATTTTGCTGGCGGTTTCCTCCACGGCCCGGTTGGTTACATCGATTACGGGGCATCCCAGTTTCTTCATGATCTTGCTGGCAAATTCCAATTCTTCCTCAATGCGGCTGGGATGGGCGTAATTGGCCTGCCCTTTCAGTCCCAAAGTCTTCAATCGCTCGGTACGGATATGACTCAGCTGCTCGTGGTTGATGGTCAGGCCTATGACCTTGCCCTTCTCTGCCTTGAACAGTTCCTCCGGGGGATTGACTTCAGGCACCAGGGGGACATTGGCCACTTTTATGCGTTTGTGGGCCAGATACATGGAAAGCGGGGTTTTCGATGTTCTCGATACCCCTACCAGCACGATATCGGCCAGTTCTATGCCCCGCGGATCCTTGCCGTCATCATAGCGCACCGCAAACTCAACCGCCTCGATGCGCCGGTAATACATCTCATCCACCTTGCGCAAGAGGCCGGGCTCGCGCCGGGGCGTTATATGGCTGCTCTGTTTTAAGGCCTCTATCATCGGCCCCAGTATATCGACACAGGTTACCCCATGGCGTTCCGCCTCTTGGCGGAGGTGTGTGGCCAATTCATCCACTACCAGGGTGTAAGCTATTAAAAAATGGTTGCTGGCAGCCTGATGTACTACTTCATCAAGGGTCTCACAATCCGAGATATTGGGAACCCTCCTGATCTCCATGGTGCTTGAATTAAACTGGCTGGCAGCCGCCCGCACCACCATCTCTGCTGTTTCTCCGATTGAATCCGATACGATGTAAACCCCTGGTAAACGGTTTACCAAAGTCTAGCCCCCCTCACGTTTTTTTTCGGCCAGGTCGAGGAATAACCTGGCGATGTTAGTTTTGGAAATCTTTCCAACCACCTCGAGTTTCTCCTCACCCTGCTCGTTGATAAAGCATTTGACCACCGGCATGCTGTCAATCTCTTGTTCAACGATCTTTTTGACCGCTTCCACCACGGTTTCATCCATAGTGGTAGTGATAATATTGGGCATGCGGGTCATGATCACGCTTACCGGCATCTTGTGAATATCGGCCTGGCCCAGGGTGGTCTTGAGAAAGTCCTTGCGAGAAACTACCCCGGTTAAGAAGTTGGAATCGTCCACAATATAGATGCTTCCAGTGTCTTCGATAAAGAGAGTCACAATGGCGTCATAGATGCTGCAGGTCTCTTTCAGCACTACCGGCCGCGATTGAATATCTTTGACCCGGTACTGGTTGAGGATCTTGCGCATCTCGTTTTCCACGCCTTCGGTTTTGTAAGTGTAGCCCACCCGCGGCTTGGCTTCCAGGAAACCTGACATGGTCAAAACGGCCAGGTCCGGCCGCAGGGCTGCACGGGTCACCGACAGTATCTCAGCTATTTTTTCCCCCGTAATAGGCTCGTGCTCCTTAACAATTTGTAAGATTTTCTCTTGTCTTTCATTTAATTCCATACCTGCACCACCCAATTAGGCTATACTGTTTGGGTTTTCCGACATAAATTATATATACTATATCGGCGAAAAAAATCCTGTTAGGAGGCACTATTTATTGTACTATTTTTGTGAAATCACCCACAAGCTTACACATCGCGGCAATTTCCCCAAGTAAACCCAATCTCGCCTGGCGCAATTTGTCATCATCGACCATAACCATGACTGCATCAAAAAAGCGATCTACTGCCGGACGCAGTCCAGCCATCAACTGCATCGCCTGCTGGTACTGGGCTTTGCCGATAAGGCCGGCAAACTCTGCGCTTATTCCTTGTATTGCCTGGTACAGGGCTTTCTCGCTGTCATCTACCAGACTGGCATATTCGCAGACCAGAGCGGGATCAGCTTTGCGCGACAGGTTGTAGGCGCGGTTGAAGACCACCAGCAAATCATTGAAATACTCTTCCCCTTTGCTGGACTGAATGGCCCTGACTCTTAACCAGACATCGTAGAGATCAGGGTTGGGCACAGCCAGTACGGTGTCAATAACATCATATGAAAAGCCTTTTTCCAACAGTACACCGCGCATTCTCTGGTTGATAAAATCCATCAGCTCAGCCCGGGTCTGCTCACCGCTGTTCTCCAGCTTAAAGGCCTTGAAGCCTTCATAAGCCTTGTCAATCAGCCGGTTCAGATCCAGTTTCAATCCAGCTTCGAGTATGATGTTTATCAGCCCGATAGCCTGACGGCGCAGGGCATACGGGTCTTGAGAACCGGTAGGCTTTATATTGAGGGCGAAGAAGCCCACCAGATTGTCGATCTTTTCCGCCAGGCTGACCGCCATACCGGTTGCTGTAGCGGGCAGCTGGTCGCCGGCGAAACGCGGCAGATAATGTTCAAAAATGGCAGCAGCCACTTCTTGATCCTCCTGGCTCAACAAGGCGTAGTAGCGCCCCATGATTCCCTGCAGCTCGGGAAACTCGTAAACCATGCTGCTCAACAGATCGGCTTTGCACAAGTAAGCCGCCCGGGTAAGCTTTTGCGCTGTGCTCAGGCCGGCCTCGGCCCCGCAGAATTCGGCCAGGGCCTGCAGGCGCACTACCTTGTCCAAAACGCTGCCCAAACGCTCGTGGAACATCACGTTGGCCAGGCCGGGCACAAATTCCTGTATGGGTTTTTTGGTATCTTCACGCCAGAAGAACAGGGCATCCTCCAGGCGGGCCTTGAGAACCCGCTGATTGCCGGCAATAACCGTCTTAAGGTCGAAATCGGTGCCATTCCTGACCCCGATGAAGCCGGGCAAAAGCCTGCCCTCCGGATCGAATACCGGAAAGTAACGCTGGTGTTCTATCATGGTAGTGGTCAGGACCTCAGGGGGCACATCCAGGTACTCCGGGGAAAAAGCGCCGAAAAACGCGGTGGGGTATTCCACCAGGAAACTCACCTCTTCCAGGAGGTCCGCATTTTCCATGGGCTTTCCTCCGGCAGCGGCTGCAACCTGTTCCACCTGCTGCCAGATCATCTGGCTGCGCCGGTTATGATCAAGGATGACATAGTTATTCTCCAACCGGGCAAAATAGTCGTTTACATCCTTCACCTCTATAGGACCTTGGGAAAGGAAGCGGTGGCCGTAAGTCATCCTGGAACTTTCGATATTTTCTATATTTAAGGGCAATACTTCCGCATCCAGCAGGCACAGCAGCCAGCGTATCGGTCGGGCAAAACGGGTCTGGTAATACCCCCAGCGCATGGAGCGCGGAAAAGGCATGGCCTGAATTATGCCTTTCAACAGCCCGGGAAGTATCTCTTTAGCCGGTTTGCCCTCTTCCCTGCGCACCGCGGCTACATACTCCACCCCGTCAACTTCAATAGTGCTCAGCTGGCTGATATCCACGCCCTGAGAGCGGGCAAAACCGAGCCCGGCTTTGGTAGGTTTGCCATTTTGATCAAAAGCCAGGCTCTTTTTCGGCCCACGGTTCTGCAACACGGCATCATTTTGCCGCTCAGCCAGGGATGTTATCAACAATACCAGACGGCGCGGTGTGCCCATGGCCTGTATGTCCTCATAAGGCAGCCGGTTTTCTTCCATGGCTTTGGCTGCCAGGCTCTGCAGGTTTTCCAGGGCTGCTCGCATATAGGCGGAAGGCATCTCTTCCACCCCGATTTCCAGCAGTAGGTCCTTGTTCATGGTTTAACCCACCTCCTCTTCAGCCAGTATCTGGCGGCGCAGCTCGGGATCCTTGAGCAGCGGGTAACCCAGGGCTTTGCGCTGTTCCAGGTATTCTCCCGCCACGATACGCGCCAGATTGCGCACTCGCGCAATATAGCCGGTACGTTCGGTCACGCTGATGGCTCCCCTGGCATCCAAAAGATTAAACAGATGGGAGCATTTCAGAACATAATCATAGGCCGGCAGCACCAGGTGATGGCTGGCCACGTTAAGGGCCTCTTTTTCACAGATATTGAACATAGTGCTGAGGGCTTCCACATCAGCCAGTTCGAAATTGTAATGGGAGTGGTCCACTTCACCCTGGTGATGCACGTCAGCATAAGTGATGCCTTCCACCCATTCGATATCGAAAACGCTTTCCTTGTTTTGAATATACATGGCAATGCGCTCCAACCCGTAGGTTATCTCCGCGCAGACCGGGTAACAGTCATAGCCCCCGCACTGCTGGAAGTAGGTGAACTGGGTTATCTCCATGCCATCCAGCCAGATCTCCCATCCTAAGCCCCAGGCCCCCAAAGTGGGAGATTCCCAGTTGTCCTCCACCAGGCGGATGTCATGATGATCAGGATCTATGCCCAGGTCACGCAGGCTGTCCAGATACAAGTCGATAACATTGTCCGGCGAAGGCTTGAGTATAACCTGGTACTGGTAGTAGTGCTGCAGGCGGTTGGGGTTTTCACCATAGCGCCCGTCGGTTGGCCGGCGGGACGGTTCTACATAGGCCACCTTCCACGGCTCTGGCCCCAGGCAGCGCAAAAAAGTAGCGGGATTCATCGTGCCGGCGCCTTTCTCCACATCATAGGGCTGCTGAATGATACAGCCCTGCCGACCCCAGAATTTTTCAAGGCGAAGAATTATCTCTTGAAAATTCATTGGCAACTCCTCCTGTTGGTTGATAAATAAAAAACCCGTCCCTCAAATCACAGGGACGAGTATTGATACCCGCGGTTCCACCCTGGTTGGCTGATCGCCCACCTCATTTTTCGGGCTTTACTCACCTTTGCGGTTTTCCTCCCGATGCTCTGGAGTGCCTTCCAAAGACTATCTTGCCGGTTTCCAGCTCCCCCGGCTCTCTGTAAAGACAGGACTCTTTGTACTCGTCTCCATCATCGCCTGATATATGCTTGAAATCACCTATTAAGTTTATCAACCGCTTTTTGCCTTGTCAATGTAAATGGCTAAATTTTAGCATTCCCCAAATACTACGAGAATATAACCATAAGGCCACAAAATCACCCGTTAACGGGCAGTTTTTTTTTCAGCCAGCGAATGGTGTGCTTCATGGTAAAACGCCGTTCCAGATAGTATTCCAGATATTGCTCCAGGAACCATTCCAGCTGATTAAGGCTGGCCGGGTTGCTGTGAATCCGGTCGATCACATGCGCACTGGCGTTTGTCAGCAGGCGCAGCAGAGCCAGACTGTCCGGCCTTACCGCAATAAGACCGTTTTCCTGCCGGGCGCATTGCGGGCACAACAGGCCGCCTGCAGCGAGTTTGAACAAGCCTGCACCGATCTCTTTTGAACCACAGTTAACACAGCGGTCCAGAACCGGAGTATAGCCCAGTTCAACCAGCAGGCGCACCTCAAAATAGCGCAGCAGCAGAGGGGTTACACAGCCTTCATTCATGGCCCTTAAGACCTGATGGGTGCTGTAAAACAGCTTCGGCAAAGGCACCTCATCCATGAGGGCTTTATCCAGCAGCTCCATCATATAAACAGCCTGCATGGCAGTGAACAAATCCTGGCGGATGTTGCCGTAAAAATCTATCATCCTGCCCTGCGTGACCACAGCCATGCTCCGCCCTTTGACGAGGTAGAGCTGTACATGACAAAAAGGCTGTACCAGGGCCCGCAGGCTGCTGCCGGGTTTCTTCACCCCCCTGGCGACTACCTGTATTTTCCCCCTCACTGCGGAGAAAACGCTTACCAGCTTATCAGCTTCCTGGTAATCCATATTCTTTAAGACAATAGCCTCACTGTGAAACTGAATCGCCAACCCTCCAGACTAAGGCCTTTTTTCGGCCATTTCCTCCATAACCAGGTTCAGCGCATTGCTGCTGCCGATGCGATCCGCCCCGGCTGCGATCAACTGCCGGGCAAATGCCAGGGTCTTTATCCCCCCGCTGGCCTTAATACTGATCTGAGTTTGGCGGTGCTTACAAATAGTCTGTATGTCCTCTAACGATGCACCGCGGCTGTTTATGCCGGTGGAGGTCTTGATGAAATCCACCTTGAGCCCTTCCAGGAGGTGCAGTACCGCGATTAATTCGCCTGGGGTTAATAGGCCGGTTTCAACTATTACTTTGAGCACGAAGTCATAATGCGCTTTAAGCCCCATTAGCTCGCTGACCTCTTGTCTTATGACCTCCAGCTGCCCATCCTTTAAGGCCCCCAGATTGGCCACCATATCCAGTTCATCAGCACCGTTTTGCAGAGCCCAAAAGGCCTGCTCCTTTTTCAGCCGGGCCGGCTCAGCCCCCAGGGGAAAGCCTATGACCGTGCAGGTTCTCACCGTGCTGCCGGAGAGTATTTGCCTGGCTAAAGGCAGCCGGTAAGGGGTGACGCAAACAGCAGCCATGGAATACCTGGCGGCTTGCTCACAGAGGGTTATAATGTCCTGAGCCCTGCTGTCCGGTTTCAGATTGGTGCTGTCCAGATAAGCCGCGATCATAGATTACGCCTTCTTTAATGTATTCTAGCCCCTGTAACCCAGTTGGTTGAGGTTGTTTTCACTGTCGCGCCAGTTCTTTTTGACTTTGACCCACAAGTCCAGGTATACCGGGCAATTCAACAAAACCTCCAGCTCCTGGCGGGATTGCTCCCCGATCTGCTTCAGCATCTGCCCGTTCTTGCCGATAACTATGCCCTTCTGGGAATCGCGCTCCAGGTATATAACCGCCCGCAGGTAGGCTTTGCCGCCGTTGGGCCGGCGCAGTTCCTCCACATCCACCGCCAGGGAATGGGGAATCTCGTCGCGGGTCAGCCACAGGGCCTTTTCCCTGATCAATTCAGCCGCCATAAAAGAAAGCGGCTGGTCGGTAAGGTCACCTTCCGGGTAATAGAGCGGACCTTCCGGGAGATAGCTCCAGGTCTTTTCCAGCAAAGCAGGTATGTTGGTGCCGCGCATGGCAGATAAAAAAATGATTTCGGCAAAATTCATATATCCCAAAAAACCCCGGACATGATGGTTGGCCTGCTCGACATCGACCAGGTCGATCTTGTTTACCAGCAGAAATACCGGTACTGAGACCTCCTGCAGGTATTCGATGATGTAGCGCTCACCGCTGCCGAAAGGCCTGGTCACATCAGTCATATAGTAGATCAGATCCACCTCATGCAGCGAACGGGTAGAGACCTTTACCATATACTCGCCCAGCAAATGCTTGGGCTTATGAATGCCGGGGGTATCAACGAAAACGATTTGGCCCTGTGCGGTAGTGTATATGCCCTGAATGCGGTTGCGCGTAGTCTGAGGCTTTTCGGAGACAATCGCTACCTTGTGCCCCACTATGTGATTCATCAATGTCGATTTGCCGGCATTAGGGCGTCCTACTATAGTTACAAAACCTGATTTCAAAGTATTTATTCCTCCAAATCGAGTTGAAACTGAAAAGGCAGCAGGTCCTTTAGCTGATGTTCTCTGTAATTGCCGCTGCTGTCAGTCACAATCACCTTCAAATGAGGCGCGAATTCCGCCATAACCTGCAGGCAGGCCCCACAGGGATAGGTATATCCCTTATCGCTGCCGGCCAAGCAAATGGCTTCCAGTTCAAGGTCGCCTGCATTGACCGCTTTTATTATAGCCGCTCGTTCGGCACAAACAGTCAATCCATAAGAAGCGTTTTCAACATTGGCCCCGGTATAGATATGCCCTGCCCTGCTCACCAGAACCGCGCCTACCGCAAAATGCGAGTAGGGGCAATAAGCTTTTTCCCTGGCCTGATGGGCTATTTCAATCAATTTTGCAATCTCCATGCTGTCTTATTATCCTTATCAGGTTATTGCTGATTTATTCGCTTAAGAGAACTGTTATTGCTCAATTATCAAGGCAATGATATTGAGGAGGTGAGGCCCAAATACTATCACTCCCAGTATAACCGCCGCCAGAGCACTTAGCAAAACCGCACCTGCTGCCATATTCTTGGCCTTTTCAGCCAGGGGATGGTATTGCGGGGCGATTAAGTCAATGGTTCTTTCGATAGCTGTATTTATAACCTCAGCCATCAAAACCAATGTGATAGCAATGAACAAAAGCCCCCATTCGACCCGCTCCAGGCCGAGTATCCAGCCTGTGCCCACAGCGATGGCAGCTGCTATAAGGTGGATTTTCATATTCTGTTCTTCACCAATTACTGCCATAAGGCCGGCAATAGCCCAGGCAAACTTGCGTATGATACCACCATCTGAAGGCATAAGGCTATCTTTCCAGTTTAACTTTCTGCATGATCATTTCTTCCAGGCTTCGCATCAATTGTCTTTCCGCCTCGGTTTCATGATCGTAACCCAAAAGGTGCAGCATGCCGTGAGCTACCAAGTAGCCCAGTTCGCGTTCCAGGCTGTGGCCGTATTCCTCGCTCTGGGCCAGGGCCTTTTCCAGTGAAATCACAATATCTCCCAGGACTTTGACCTCACCCTCCACATCCAGGTCAGGGTCGTCATCAACCAGTTCATTCATAGCAAAGGACAACACATCAGTGGGGCAGTTCTGCTGGCGATATAAGTAATTCAGTTCCTGTATGTAGCTATTATCCACGATCAATATGCTCAATTCGGTATTCTTGCTGATTTTGGCCATTTTAGCCACTGCATTGGCTACGCTAAGGATGGTTTTTTGCAGGTTGCGATTATAATTCACCTTGTTCTGCTGGTTGATTATCAGGGTTTCCATCCCGCTCCCTCCTCTTTTCGAATTCCCTTTCTATTATTTCCGGGTATTCAATGCGTTTATGATACATCCCCTCCAGGGACTTGCAGAAAGATTTCGAGATGGTGTCCAGATCCTTAAAGGTCAGATCAGCAGTCTCTAATTGCCCGTCGCTGAGCTTATCGCGAATGATCATGCGCACGGTTTGACTGATCTTCTGCGGGGTTGGGTCCTGCAAGGCCCGCACTGCCGCCTCCACCGAGTCCGCCAGCATCACCAGGGCCACCTCCTTGCTTTGCGGCCTGGGCCCTTCATAGCGAAAGTTGTCCTCATTGACATTGCCATCCACATCCTCTTCTAAAGCCCGGCTGTAGAAATACTTCACCAAACTGTTGCCGTGATGCTGTTCCACGAAATCCAGCACCGCCTGCGGCAAATGGGCCTCCCGGGCCAATTCCGCACCTTCCCTGACATGTGAAGTGATAATCAAGGTGCTTAAAGCCGGGGCCAGCTTCTCATGCGGATTATCAAAACCGCGCTGGTTTTCCACAAAATACTCGGGGCGCTTGATTTTGCCCACATCATGGAAGAGGGCCCCGACTCTCACCAGCAACGGATTGGCGCCAACAGCCTCAGCCGCGGCCTCGGCCAGATTGCCCACCATCAAGCTGTGATGATAGGTTCCCGGGGCTTCCAAAAGCAAACGCCGCAGCAAGGGGTGATTGGGGTTGGACAATTCCAAGAGCTTGATCATGCTGGTCAGGGAAAAACCAGACTCCAGGTAAGGGAGCGCACCGATCATCAAAACCGCTGACAGTATCCCATTGGCAGCCCCCATAACAACACTCATGCTGTAGTAGAACGGGCTGATTTCACCGCCAATCAGCGTAAGGGTAGTGATGGTGACTATATTGGCAATAGCTATGCGCAGGCCCGACTTGGCCAAATCGGACATCTGCGTGAGGCGGTGCACGCCGAAAACGCCTACGCTGCCGCCCACAAAGGCTGTAACCACATAATTCAATGGTTCCCCCGGAGTGAGAAAACCCACATACAAGGCCATAATGGCGGTTAAAAAATAAGCCAGGCGGTTGTCCAGCAAAATGGCGATAAGCATGGAACCGGCGGCCACCGGCGGCAGATAACCGGTCAAGAGCTGTAGTTCAGGGTCATCGCCTATTTTTATAACGGTGACAAAACGGGTGATAGCCAGAACCAGAATAAAGATCAGGCCAATTAGCAGCATCATCATATCATCGCGATGAATGTGCGGGTAATAGCGGCGCAGGAATTCCAGCACCAGCCAGAAGGTCAGCAGGACAAACAGGGCTGTGCCGGCCAGTGTGATGGGATAGCTCTTGCTGCGCTGAATGCCCAGCTGTTCAAGAATTGATATCTGCTCGGCCGTGACCCGCTCGCCTTCACGGACGATGATCTCCCCGGCTTTGATAGTCTTTTGCACCGGTTGCACCGCGTCGCTGGCCTCTTTTATGGCCTCGTTGGTGGCTGCTTCATTGTAGATCAGATTGGCCCGCAGCGAGTTGATGGTGACAATCCTGATCACCTCTCTGGCCTCGGGGGCATAGCTGAGATCGCTGATCTTGCCCAGGGCCTGCTGGTAAATGCTGTCCAGGGTATCATCGGTGATGGGATTGGCCATCAAGGTGCGGGCTGTGGTTATGGTGCTCTGCCGCATCATCTCCAGATCCTCGGCCGGGGTGACCCGCAAATACTCGGCCAGCCGTTCCACAGGGTACTGGAGCTGGAACACATTCTTTTTAACATGGGTCTTATTAAGCAGAGTGTGCAGCTCGCTAATCTGCTCTTCCTCGGGCTGGGCCAAAGCACTGGTGATGGCGCTGAAAAAGAGATTGATATCCCTTTCCGTGTTGGCCAGTGCAAAGTTATCCTCCTGATAAACCTTTTGCACCTTGCTGATGGCCTGCTGTCTTAACAGCTCGGTCTGTTGGGTATCGATTACCACCGCATTGATATCTGATTGTATATTGCGCGGGGCCACGTCATCAGGCTTAAGCCACACCTGTTTGGGGTTGAAATTGCTGAACAGGATCAATATGGTAACACTGAAGAAGATGAATATGCTTAAGAATTTCTTGGTTCGCGACTGCTGCAGGAAGTTGCTGCAGCCTTTCCATATATATTGCATCAGTGTGGGAATCTTCATGTTCCGCTCCTCTACAAAATCAGCTTGGGGATTGGCCGGGGATTCTAACTGCCGTGGGTTTCATAGGCATCGATAATCTTTTGCACCAGGGGGTGGCGGATAACATCGTCTTTGGTAAGGTATTCAAATGCTACTCCCTCAACCCCACCTAATATTTTCTGAACCTCGATTAACCCTGAAAACTCCTCTTTGGGCAGATCCACCTGGGTGATGTCACCAGTTATCACCGCTTTGGAGCCAAATCCCAATCGGGTTAGGAACATCTTCATTTGCTGCGGGGTAGTATTCTGGGCTTCATCCAGAATAATGAACGCGCTGTTGAGGGTTCGCCCCCTCATGTATGCCAGCGGGGCGATTTCAATTATATTGCGCTCTATATAGCGCTGAGTCACATCTACCCCCAGAATATCAAAGAGGCCATCATAAAGCGGGCGCAGATAGGGATTGACTTTTTCCATAAAGTCACCGGGCAGAAAACCCAGCTTTTCACCGGCTTCCACCGCCGGCCGCACCAGGATAATCCTGTCCACATCCTTGCTCTTCAGGGCTCTGACCGCCATTACTACGGCTAGATAGGTCTTGCCGGTTCCAGCCGGGCCAATGCCAAACACCACGTCATTGTCAATTATAGCTTGAATATACCTTTTTTGCCCCAGGGTTTTGGCTTTTACGGCTTTGCCCCTGACCGTGGTTATTATGGTAGAAGACACAATTTCGTTGTGGCGGGCTTTTTCACCGCGTTTTATCAGTTTGTCCACATAATTGATATCATTAATGGTCAGCTGACCTTCCTGTCCTGCAATATCAAGCAGGCTGTTCACCAATTCAGTGGCCTGATTGACCTCCGCTTCCGCTCCTTTTACATAGATCTCAGAGCCCCGCGCTGAGATATCAGCCGGGACCAAGCTTCTCAGGTAGCGAAAGTTCTCGTCTCCCGTGCCGAAAAACGCCGAAGCAATGTCATTGTTGGCAATGGATATACGGGTTTCTTTTTCGGTCAAACAGCCTTTCCTCCCTGGATTAATAATACCTCGGTTCATTATGCAGTTATTATAGCATATGTCATTGGAAAGGACTATTTTCTAGCTTATTGATAGGCTGCGCAACGGCTATGTCTTCAATGACTTCCAACGACACCTTGACGCGCAGAATAGCATCGCTGGGGGAGGAGAGCACAGTCATGGTGCTGTCGATGATTTTGCTGGATGGTGCGATTTGGCTCTGCAGGCTTTCCAGGGCTTTTTGCCTGGCAATCTGAGTTGCTTCCGCTTCAGTATGGGTGACAACTTCAAGGGTTTCTTCGCTGTGTTTTTGGTAGTTGAGGCCAAGCGGCCCAATCGGGGTATCAAGCTTATAGGCCCTCTGAGCCACCTGTTCATTAGCAAATGGAGAATGTTTTCCCCACAACAGCAATTCCCGCCAGGGGGTGAGGAGTATTACCCGGTGGGCCTTGCGGCCGCTTAAAACCCGGTTTTCTGTTTTCAGCGGGCATTCCCCGTAGCCATCATACCACACCCGGGCCTTTACCACCCCGCGAGCTTGAACTTGATAGGGGAGCAGGGGTTCTGGGGGCGGAGGGGCGTATGGGCTTAAGCTGGGGATAACCGTTCCGGAAATAAGCACATCCCCTTTGGCGACCACCTGCCCCACCTCCACCTTGGCCTGGCCATCCAAAACCAGAATCTCCTCCACTATGCCGCTGCGCGCTGCGACCATGTCGCTGGGGCCGATTATCTCCTGCGGGGGGATGACGATTTTTTCAACTACCTCAATATTGGCCTTCACGCCGCGAATCTCGATCTTAATATAGGATAGATCGCCGATATCCCGCAAAACCTGTTCTTCTACCGCAGTACGGCTGAAGCCCCACTTGGGGGCGCCCTGGTATACGCCATATTTGGCCACAGTGTCCAGGATCTTCTGGCTGTCGATCCGTTCATTACCTGTAATCTCGATAAACCATACAAAAGAAGAAATCAGGTATAAAGCGATGATAAAGAAAACCCCGCCGAGCATGAAACCAACCCGTCTTTTAACGATGCTCTTGTATACCGGCAGGCCGTGTTTGGACACTATCTTCAGCTGATAGCCGTTTTCCTCGGCCATGGCCCGCAAGGCCTCATATCCGCTGCTGCGAATTTCAAACCTGATCCCACCGGCCACCGGCTTGATGTTCCATATGTATATGCCCCGGGTTAAGGCCATATTGATCAGGCGTTCCGGATAGCGGCCCTGCACAATGATGGTTATCACCCCGCCAAACTGCTCGAGAAAGCGGTTGCTCATTCTCTATCCCCCTTAGTCCCGATACCTGACCGAGATTATCTGGCCGATGATGTGCAGCTCTTCCGGCATCAAGGCTTTTATTTCCATATTCCGGCCCTCTATCTCCAGGAACCCCCGGCTCAGGTTGATGCGCAGCAGTCCCGGGTTGTACTGTATGATGCCGCGATGGTTTTCCAGATAGAGCTCTTCCCTTCCCACCAGGGTCAGCTTGGGTATATCCAAAACCAAATCGCGCGGTATCTCCAAAAAATCAGCCAGGGCTCTATTGAAGGCTTCGCGGCGGTTTTCCATTGCAATCACCTCTGCCGGCAAATTCACTCACACAAGTATATGCCGGCACACCGGCTGACAGAACAAAACGCAAAAGTACGGTGCCAGGCACCGTACTTACGTTAAGGTTTTATTTGCCTTTGGGATAGAGTTTGTAGCCGCCGCTGATGTTTTTCACTTTGAAGCCTTTCTGGCGCAGAATGCGGTTGGCCACATATGATCTTAAGCCCACCTGACAAAAAGCCAGGACTTCTTGATCTTCGGGAAGCTGATCCAGCTTGTTGCGCAAATCGTCAACCGGCAGGTTTATGGCACCTTCTACCGGCATGCTGTCGAATTCTTCCTCGGTACGTACATCCACCAGGACTGCGCCTGCTTTAAGCCGTGATTCTACCTCTTCCCATCTTACCGGCTCAACCAGGCCATCGAGGATGTTACCGGCAGCATAGCCCGCCAAATTAACCGGGGTTTTGGCCGACGAGAAAGGTGGCGCATAAGCCAGCTCAAGATCCTGCAGATCATATACCGTCATCCGGGCACGAATAGCAGTAGCCAGGGAATCAATGGCTTTGTCCACATTATCAAAACCGACTACTTGAGCCCCCAGTACCTTGCCTTCGTCTTTACTGAAGATCAGTTTTATCGTCATCTGGCTGGCCCCCGGATAATAAGTGGCATGCGAGTTGGGGTGAACGTGGCAGGTCAGATAATCTATGCCCCAGCTTTTGAGGGTTTTCTCATTCCTACCGGTTACGGCCACAACCATGTCCATCAGCTTGATAATGCCTGTACCCTGACTGCCCGGGTATTTAATATTGCGACCGGCGATATTGTTGGCCACCACCCATCCCTGACGGTTAGCCGGCCCTGCCATAGGAACCAGGGTGTTATATCCGGTTACATAGTCTTTTACCTGAATGGCATCGCCGGCTGCAAATATAAAGGGATCTGAGGTCCTGAGGTATTCATCCACCAATATGCCTCCGGTTTCCCCTATGGCCAAACCGGCCTGCTCGGCCAGCCAGGTCTCGGGTCGTACCCCGATACCCAAGATGACCAGGTCAGCGGGCAACTCGGTTCCGCTTTTGAGAACAACTTTGTTAACCGCCGGATCTCCCTGCAGTTCTACCGGCATATCCCCGGTAATAAATTTAACCCCTTTTAAAGCCACATATTTTTCGACCAGGCGGGCCATTTCCGGATCCAGCACTCCCAGTATCTGCGGACTGGCTTCCACCACGGTTACATTTAATTCCCTTAACTGCATCATCTCTGCCATTTCCATGCCGATGAAACCAGCACCAATAACCACCACATTGCGCACATCGCTCAGTTCCACATGCGCCTTAATCTTTTCGCTGTCAGGAATGTTTCTAACCGTATATACATTAGGCCGATTAACCCCTGGAATATCAGGAATAACTGGATTTGCGCCCGGACACAGGACCAGATAGTCGTAGCTTTCCGAGTATTTTTCGCCGCTAGCCAAATCATGAGCTACAACCCTTTTTTCTGCAGGGATGATCTGCTGCACTTCAGTCAGTACCCGTATATCAATATTAAAACGCCTCGACATACCTCGCGGGGTTTGTACCAGTAAACGATTCTTCTTGGTGATCACCCCGCCGATATAATATGGCAGGCCACAGTTGGCAAAGGAGATGTCCTGTCCCCTTTCAAACATGATTATTTCGGCTTCTTCATCTAACCGACGCAACCGGGCGGCTGCACTGGCCCCAGCCGCTACCCCGCCTACAATTACTATTTTCTTGCCCATATCTCGGACCCGAAACAAAGGTCGAACATTAACCTTTGCATTCAGGCGCTTCACCTCTCTTTCTATAGAAATTCATCATCTCCAAACCTGTCGCTTAATAGAACTGAAAGGCAAGTATGCTCACCATAAATGAGACAATGACCAGTCCCACGATAATTGACAGCCATACCCGTTGTTTAGTATGCCGGCTTTTTCTCAGGAATGCCAAGCCAATTACCTCCTTGCTATCTATATATTACCATTAATTCAAAAATAAAATAATAAAAGCCTGGCAACCGCAAGGTTCACCAGACTTTTATATCTTTCTCGAAGCATGGCATCAAAACGCCTATTCCGGCCTGTACTGAGTTTATTCCATATATAGGCTGCCGGTTTTTGCTCCTGGTTTGTTATCATAGCCTCCTTCATATAGCCATATGCTTCCCCTTAAAACGATTCTGTTATCCGGCTCTAATACTTTCTCTTCTTGCGAGCCGCTTCAGATTTCTTCTTTCTCCTTATACTGGGCTTCTCATAGTGTTCATGTTTTCTAATATCTTGCATTACGCCTGCTTTCTGGCAGGAACGTTTAAATCTCTTCAGAGCAGAATCAAGTGATTCATTTTTTCCTACTTTAACTTCGCTCATTGTTTCCCTCCCCTCATGCAACTGGGCTGAAGTGACGACACCCCCAGATTGAGATCAGGGG
>LFRM01025704.1_pt5 | contig 27213 bp, 26 predicted proteins | sample 618341 | NCBI WGS metagenome assembly LFRM01 (sample SAMN03654438, study PRJNA283298) | anaerobic digester metagenome | isolation source: pool of bioreactors CSTR01a, CSTR02a, and CSTR03a thermophilic anaerobic... | place: Denmark: Kgs. Lyngby | collected 2014-05-21 | reverse complement strand
GGTTTCTGATGTGATTAGAGGGAATGGTCTAGAAGAATCCACTACCATGGGCGTCAATACGGGATAAATACTATTTTCATAAAGTTTTTCAATATAATCAATTTCTTTTTTTGATAAGTTTTCATGGTGAACAAAGGTTATACCCACTTGATTTAGGTCATCATTAATTTTCCCATTAATCAAGGTATATAAATCTTTAAGTAAAATTCGTGTTCGATGATTGATGGCAATGGTTTGTTCTTTAGGTGTCATCCCTGATGCATCTTTTTTATATATTTTAGCGTGAATTTGATCCGATAAGCTACCGTATCTGATCATATAAAATTCATCCAAATTTGAAATCACGATGGCAGCAAATTTCAATCTTTCAAATAGGGGGTTATTTTCATCTCTGGCTTCTTCTAAAACCCGATGATTAAACTCTAAAAAACTTAGTTCTCTATTAAAAAAATCTTGCGGATTTGATACATAAGAATCCATGAGGTCCCTCCTTTTTTCTTTATCATATATGGGCGCTTATTTTTTATCTTTCTTTAATTTTACCCTACAAAGCTTTAATATTAAAGAGAATAGTTTTTAAGACCATCATAAAGGTTAGTTCTTTCTAAATCCACTTGTGATTTTGTTTCACTTTTATGGTTTTAGTTCGTAACTATAATTTAAAAAAGCTATTTACTTTCTAAATAATCATTTGTATCAAAGCAATCTCAAATTATAATCTCTTATCTTTTTCGCCAAATTATTGGCCAAAATACAACCTATAATCTATGGAATATATCTATTTTTTCCTCTTTCTTAATAATTGTTGCTATAATAGATTTATAAATTAAAAAAATACGATAGAAAGGAGGTCTTTATGAGAATTGGAATTATTGATATAGGCTCTAACTCTATGCGCCTGGTCATTTATGAAATCAAAGGGAAAAGTTATGAAGCTATAGGTCAGATGAGACATTCTGCTCGTTTAGGGCAGAATATGCACAATGGTGAAATAAATGCTGATCGAATTCAATATGGTATTAAAGTCTTAAAGAATTTTAAAGAATACCTAGAATCTAAAAAGGTTCCTGAAGTTATCGCCATAGCGACAGAAGCCCTACGTAAAGCTAAAAATAAAGAAGAGTTTTTATCGCAAGCTAAAAAAGCATTGGGNNACCATTGATTTAGACCGATGTTTAATGATTGATATTGGAGGTAGTTCAACAGAAATCGCTTTGATTGAAAATAAGCTTCTTCAAGAGTCCATATCTATCCCCTTTGGCAGCATTGTGCTCATGGAAAAATTTGATCTTAAGAAAGGGGTTAAAGTTGAGAAAGAACTACACGATTACATTTTAGAAACCTTTGATGATATTCCTTGGCTTAAACGGGCAAAAGGATATCCTGTGGTAGGAATTGGTGGATCCGTTCGAAGTCTTGGTCGTATTGATCGATTTCGAAAAGACAACGCCATGTTCATTTCTCACAATTACAGCTTGGACCAGAAAGACGTCACTGAAATTTATGACATGATGCATAACTATAATTCTGGTAAAATAACTCGGATCTTTGGACTAGCTCGGGACCGAGAAGATATCTTTATGGGGTCTTTAGCTACTCTAGATTCACTTATGACTTATCTTAACTCCAGGAAACTATTTGTGTCCAATGCAGGAATTCGAGATGGCCTCTTATTTGAACATCTACTAGGACGAAACAAAAGAGTTAAAAATGTCCTGGAATTCTCCTTAGACAACATTATTCAAAACCATATGTATGAGGGCTATGAAGGCAAGGATTTATTTGAATTAGTTCGAGTCATGTACACAGAACTTTGTAAGAAAAATCAATTTCTTCTTGGGAATGGAAAAGTTTTAAAAACCGCTACTTATCTCTATGATATTGGCACCAGCATTAATTATTTCCAAAGAGATCGAAATACATTTTATAGCATTCTAAATGCCCCTATTAATGGTCTTAGCCAAAAGCAGATCTTGATGGCAGCGTCATGTGCCAGTGTGTTTTCGGCCAATGATTTGTTGAAAGAGTTTTTCAATAAAAAGATTTTGAGTGTAAGAGATCTCAAAATCATCGAAATGCTGGGTATCTTGATAAAAATTGCAGAGGCTCTTAACCATGGCGTTTCTAATGAAACCACCATTGAAAGAATTACTCTCACAGACTCCGCCATGACACTATATGTTAAGACCAATTCAGATCCTATATTTAAAAAAGAAGAGCTTCGAGCATACTATAATCGGTTCAAATATCTTTATAAACTAAGCTTAGATGTACGATTTGAGCAATAAAAAAAGACTTCCTGATTAAGGGAAGTCTTTTTTTTAGCTTTAGCTACTAGAATAAATTTTGTAGAAATTCACTGATTTTATCCAGTAACCCAGTGGTGGATAATAAAATAATAAACACCAAAACTGGAACTACAAATTTAATTAAAATAATCCAAATCTTTTCAAACTTAAATGTACTACCTTCTTTAATTTCTTTAACGGCATCTTTAGTTCCCCATACATAAGCTACAAAGATGGCACTTAAGAGTCCGCCTAGAGGTAGAAGATAGTATGAGGTGATGACATCAAGGAAATCAAAAATATTGTATCGTCCACCATCAATCCAAGGGATTAGGAAATCACTCCAAAGACCCATGGATAAAGAGGCACCAATACCAATAATAAACATTAAGCTGGTAAAGAAAATGACTGATACCTTCCGACTCCACTTAAATTGATCTATACCAAAGGATACCGTCACTTCCATAAGGGATATGGATGAGGATAAAGCGGCAAACAAAATCAAAATAAAGAATAAAGCTGAAAATAACATTCCTAATGGCATGGATTCAAATACGGCTGGTAATGTAATAAAAATAAGTCCAGGTCCTTGGGTAGGTTCAAATCCAAAAGCAAATACCGCAGGTAAAATAGCGAATCCAGCTATGATCGCTACCATAGAATCAAGAGCCGGAATGATAAAAGCATCTTTTTCTAGATCTTCATCTTTACTAAGATAACTACCATAGGTTACCATAATCCCCATGCCTAAGCTAAGGGAGAAGAAGACTTGGCCTAAGGCTGCCACTACAACTTTCACCGTAATTTCGGAGAAGTTAGGACGAATAAAATAGTTAATTCCTGCCATGGCACCATCCAAGGTCAATGATCTTATGGCGATAACCACCAAGATCACAAATAAAGCTGGCATTAGGACCTTACTCGCTTTTTCAATCCCGCCAGCAATCCCTCGACTAACGATAAGGGCCGTTAAACCCATAAAAATTAAATGATAGATGATGGGTTCAAATGAAGATCCTACAAATTCATTAAAGAAAAGAGCTTTATCTGCTCCTACCCCTGTAAAACTTGAGACAACATATTTTAAAACCCAGCCTCCTACCACGGAGTAGTAAGATAAAATTAGAAATCCTGAAAGAATTCCTAATCCCCCAATAAAACCAAATCCCTTTTTGATTTTTCCATAAGCCCCATAAGCATCTTTATTGGCCCGACGTCCAATACTCATTTCTGCTAATATCAGTGTAAATCCTAGGATTACTACTAATACGATATAAACAGCTACGAAAGCTCCTCCTCCATTTTCTCCTGCTAAATAAGGAAATTTCCATAGATTCCCCAGTCCGACTGCAGAACCTACTGCTGCCATTAAAAATCCAAAACGTGAGGACCACTTCCCTCTATTTTCTTCCATAAGCTGTTCCCTTCTTTCTGTAATTATTTATTANNAGTCAGTCATTAAATCGCCATAATTACTCCAAGGAGAATTATCAAAATTTAAATAACTATTTATACATTTTAAAATTATAGCAGAAAAAGCAAAGAATATCTTCATATTCCATGCTTTTCTGGTTAATTTCTGACAAAATACTATTTATCAGTATTTTGATTTTCGGTGAACAAAGTTTTATAACAGGTTTCTATGATAATCTCTAAAGCTTTTACCCTGGCGTAACGTTTGCTGTTACCATTTATAATATGCCATGGAGCATTTTCTTTTGAGGTTTTATTTAGCATGTCATTAATAGCTTCCTCGTAAAGACTCCATTTATCACGATTTCTCCAGTCTTCGTCTGTAATCTTCCAGACTTTATTTTCATCTTCTTGCCTGGCCTTAAAACGGTCTAATTGCTCTTCTTTTGAGATGTGGATGAAAAATTTGATGACGATGGCTCCAAAATTAGTGAGAGCCTCTTCAAAACCATTAATTTCATCATAAGCTCTTTTTATTTCTTCATTGTTTGCAAACCCTTCTACTCTTTCCACCATGACTCGACCATACCAGGACCTGTCCCTAATCCCAATATGTCCTGATCTGGGTAAATCTGTCCAAAAACGCCATAAGTAATGATGGTTTAACTCCACCTCTGTAGGAGCTGCTGTGGTTTCAATATCATATCCTGTTGGGTCTAGTCTTTTCACTACCCGACGGATATTGCCCCCTTTTCCGGCGGCGTCCCATCCTTCATAAACCAAAATCAGAGGAATCTTTCTCTCGTAGAGAGTATACTGAATCTCACGGAGTTCGTTTTGGAGCATTTCAATTTTTTCTTTATAGAGATCTTTACTGATGTCTTCACTCTCTTCAAAATCTTCAAGAATATTTGGATAATCTCCATTAAAAAAACCGTCTCTCTTGATGGGTCTGCTGGCTTCTTTCTCTTTTTCTTTTTCCACCCTTTCTTCCAGGGTTTTTACTAAGTGGCTAAAAACCTCATGAATGCTTTCATCATCATCTTTCATCTTAATAGTCTTCCAAGACTTCTCATCTTTTTTGACCATCTCTTCCATGGATTTTTGATAGTCATCGTCATTGTCCTTGTCATATTCCTGAGCTTTCCACATAGTTCTTGGATTGTCATACATTTTTTTAATATGTTCCATTTGTTTATCTTTATCAATTTCTATGTATAATTTGATTAATTCCACCCCTGAGTTTCTTAGCACAGTTTCAAAATTTTCCATTTCTTTCACTAGAATTTCAGGGTCTTTATATTTGGAATTCTTCACGGTTTTATTTTTCATAGCAATGTAGAGAGAATACCAGCTTCTATAGTATACATAAATCTCTTTTGAGCTGGGTGTGTTGATGGCATATTGCCATAAAAATGGTTTTCTGAGTTCATCTGCTGTGGGGGCATGAGTTGCATAAAACTTTGTGTATCTGGCATCTAAAGCCATTAAGACTTCATTAGCTAGCATTCCTTTTCCTGAAGCATGTACTCCCTCAAATACTATCATAATAGGCACCTTATAGTTTTTTAAAACTCGCTGAAAATAGCCTAATTTAGTAATCATTTCATCTATCTCTTTTTTTAGCTTTTTCCCATTTTTATCCGCCATATTTTCCTCCTTAGTCTTTTATAAGCAATTCTATAAATATAATTACCTTATTTTATCATATTTCACAAATAATCCGTAATTGGTTTTCGATTTCTCTAAAATAATGCTATATTAGAGTATATATCTTTTAAGAGGAGTTGAATTGATGGACATCCGAATTAAAGCCTTTAAAGACCTAACGCTAGACGAACTTTATGCTCTTTTAAAACTACGAGAAGAAGTGTTTATCTTAGAGCAAAATATCCTTTATCCCGATTTGGATCAAACCGATCAGATGGCTGATCACATCATGATTTTTGAAAACAACCAGCTAGTAGCTTATGCCAGAACATATGAAAAGGGAATTAAATACAACGAAGCCTCCATTGGCCGTGTGGTTACTTCCCCATCAGTTCGGGGCCAAGGCTATGGAATCCCTTTGATGAAAACTGCCATACACCATTTAGTAAGTTTAGGTGAACAGACGATTACAATTAGTTCTCAAGCTTATGCTAAGGAATTTTATTCAAAAGTCGGATTTAAACCCTCGGCCAAAGAGCCTTATCTTGAAGATGGTATTCCCCATTTAGAAATGAAATATTTAACGGAGGACTAGAGAGATGAGTGAGAAAAGTTACACCATAGTTAAAAGTGATAAACCTAAGCGAAATCGACAATCTTGGAATGACTACTTCATGAATATTGCCAAACTTTTAGCCCAAAGATCCTCATGTGACCGTGCGTATGTAGGAGCCGTCATTGTTAATGAAGACCATCGCATTATTGCCACAGGGTATAATGGAAGTGTAGGGTCTAAAACTCCACAATGTGATGATATCGGTCATGTTATGCGTGATGGTCACTGTATCGCCACTCTTCATGCGGAAATTAATTGTATTGCTTATTGTGCTAGAGAAGGAATCCCTTTGAAAAATAGCACCATTTATATTACACATTTCCCCTGTCTAAATTGTACTAAAGCCTTGATTCAATCAGGAATCATCGCTATTTATTATAATGATGATTACCGAATTGATGACTATGCTGTGGAACTTTTAAAGATAAATAATATAAAAGCGATTAAATTATAAAACCTCAGTCCTATGCGTCAGTTACAATCTATCATACCTTATTTTCATCCTACCCTTATTAAAAAAGACCAAGAAATGGGAGGTAACTTAGATTACCCTCAAATTTCTTGGTCTTTTAAATTCTGTGTTATTTATCAAAAACTCCACCAGTTTTTTTGTTTCTCTTTCCTTTTCTTGCTGCTCCTAAAGAAGTCGCTGCTCTTTGTTTTGATTCAATAATAGATTTTTTATTCTTTTTCTCTTCTATTATTTTCATAAACTTCTCTTTTTCTTCATTACTTAAACTCATTTTATTCTCCTTTACCTATATTATTTTTTCTTTTTCCACCAAGATGAATCACTTTTATCAGATTTTAAAAGCTCCATCTGTTTTTTTAGTTCCACTTTCATCATACCTGCCACCTCATTATTATCCATGGGTTTTTCTTGATATTCATAGGTTGCCACTTTAATCATGACATTAATGTAGGCATAAGCCAAAGCTGAGGTAATCAAAGCTGCTGTTGTACCTGAGATAAGGCCACCCACCACCGTACCGGCTCCTGGCACGAACTTTAAAAGATTAGATACCAATGTTCTTCCTGTGTAAACAGCCCCAGAAACCCCCGCAGCGGCCGAGACCACGGAGGTAATCATCCCTTTGTTAACACTGACTCCAAAAATGCTGGTGATTTTTGCGATCATTGCCACCTGACTACTGGCCAATACAGGAGCATCTGCAAAGGGTACCGGTGTAAAGCCCACCATGAAAGTTTCAGTGATAAATCCTTTGGCCCATTTCTTAGCATACTCTGCTTTTCTCATCACGTCTACTTTTTGGGCATTAATAAAAGCTTTTTCGGCCCCTTCAGGAATTAAACCTAGGGTTACATGAACCAGTTCCTCTAGTCCAAACGCGGGGATTAAGTGACCTGCTACATGAAATGACTTAGCTAGCACAGGGACAATCCCTTTAATTTGGAGCCGTAAAGAATGGATATAATTTGTAAGTTCTTCTACGTTCTCTTCTTGGATACTCTGAGTTAAAACCACCACCACTGGAATGCTTTCAGACAATTCCCTAATCCATCCTTCTTCAAATGATTCCATACGGTTACCTGTGGCATTGATGCAGTACCAAATGACATGAATCTGATTTTTTTCTTCTCCATATGATCTAAGTCGTTTAATTTCATTACGGACTTCTTTTCTAACTTCCTCTTTAACCGTCTCATTAAGCTCTAATCCTTTAGTATCATAGAGCGTAATGGGAACACCTTCTTTTGTTATTTTTTGCAGGTGAGTAGTTATAGGCTTACCTATACCTGTTTGGGCTAAATGTTCCCTAAATATATTATTGATCAGTGTGCTTTTACCCACGCCTGTTTTTCCAATTAACATGATATTTATAGGATCCATCAAACGGATTTCTTCTTCTGTTAAATTTACAATATCTTTTACCACATCCATAACGTTCATATCATCAACTCCTCGCTCTTTTTCACGTTAACATTCTCTAAGAAATTCATTTGTGACCCTTCCTAAACTGCTTAGATATTCATAGCTTAACAAAAACACATTAATATATAATGAAAATCTGAATAGGGCAGAAAAAAACTGAGTTTATTTTTTCATAAACTCAGTTTGTTGTGTTCACTATTTATTTTTAAAAATTATTTAGTTAACTACTCTTCGAGCAGTGATAAAGTTATGATATCGCATGGTGCTTATTTCTACAGATTTTCCTGGTCTTGGGGAATGAATCATGTTTCCTCCACCAATATAGATACCCACATGAGAAATACTTCCACTACCAAAGAAAACTAAGTCTCCAGCTTGAAGATTAGAATAGGATACTTTACTTCCAACGGATGTTTGTGATCTAGAAACTCTTGGTAGATTAACCCCAAAGTTTCTGAAAACGTATGATGTAAATCCTGAACAATCAAATCCACTTGGTGTGCTTCCACCCCATACATACGGTGTTCCTAAGAACTGGTAAGCATAGTTTAGAACCGCTTGTCCACTGGCACTTGAGGCCTGAGGAGCACTTGGCTTAGCTGGTGCTGGAGCCGGTTTAGATGTGGAAGAGGAATTATTTGAACCTGAAGATGAGTTAGAAGACTGAGCTTGTGATGCTGCTAATCTTTGAGCTTCTGCAATTCTTGCTGCCTCTTCTGCCGCTCTTCTTGCTGCTGCTCTTTGTTGAAGAACTGATTTTCCTTGTTCAATTAATCCAACAACTTTTTCATCAGTGGTGTCTGTTATGATTTGAGATCTAATCGCTCTTAAACTATTAATGGATCCTTGAATCATACCATCTGAGCTGGCACTATCTCCAATAATTTGGTCGTTATTACCAATAAAGTACAATTCTGCCATGGCAAGATTGTTTAGAATCTTCTTTTCTTCAGTCTCATAATCTTCTAATAGGACTTCAGCTTCATCTTTCTTTCCTTCTGATACAGCAAGACTCTTCTCGTTATCTGCTTTTAGAGCTTTAACTTCTTGCATGGAATTATCTAATTCTAATTTCTGAGCATCTAGAGCATCCTTAATTTCTTGAATTTCATCAAGGAGTTGTCTATCTATTTTAGCAATCTTTACGATGGCATCAGCTCTTGATACTAAGTCAGCGATACTTTCAGATCCAAGAATAGTTTCAATCATGGAACTGTTGCCTTGCTTGTACATGGCTCTTAGTCTTCCACCAAACTCTTCTTCTTTAGCTAAAAGTTTCTCTGTGCTTTCTTTAATTTCTTGATTCTTTGCAGCAATTTTTTCATCTAAAACAGTGATGCTTGCATTGTTATCATCAATTTTTAAACTAATATCTGTAATTTCATCAGAAATTTCAGCAATTTGAGTCTCAATCTCTGCTAGTTTAAATAATATATTTTCATATTCACTTTTAACGGTATTTAATTCTACTTGCTGTTCTTCTGTAAGAGGTGTGGCATAGGCTGGTAATGCAACCCCATACATAAATGATGTTGCTAATATAGCAGCGACTAATTTTCTTTTTATATTCTTCATCATGACCTCCCAAGATCAAATGTAAGTCAACAAATATGACAAACTTATTACAAATCAAATTATAGGGATTTATTGTGAAGAAGTTATAAAGAGTTTCACAAAATATTAAAGCACTTTTAAAGATATAATTCGACTTTATCCAATCTATGGATAAAATCACCATAAACCTTGTGTTATCAATGGCTAAACAATGAATTCCTTTAAGCAGTTGTAAAGATTTTTCTTCATAATAGGGAAAATTTCTAGAAAATAAAAATCTTTTCCTGGACTTATGAAGATGAATTATCATTTCTTTGCCAACTCTTTACATATAATGATATAATCACATCAAAGATTAGGGGTGATTAAAATGAATAAAATATTGATTATAGAAGACGAGCCTTCCGTACTTGAAGCCATTTCAGCGTATCTGGTAAAGGAGGGCTATGAGGTCTATGCTGCAGAAAGAGGATATAAAGGTTTGGAGTATTTTGATAAAATCGATTTTGATTTGGTTATCTTAGACTTAATGCTCCCTGATATCTCTGGCGAAGAAATCTGCAAGCGAATTCGTGCTAAATCCAGTGCATATATCTTTATGCTCACAGCTAAATCCAGCTTAGAGGACCGAATAAAAGGTTTAGATCTAGGTGCTGATGAATATTTAGTGAAGCCTTTCTCTCCTCGAGAAATCGTAGCTAGAGTGAATGCTCTCTTTAGACGAATTAAAGATGTAAATGAAACTAAGAATGTAGTGAGTTTTAACCAAGGCGAACTGGTTATCGATCATGATAAGCGAGAAGTTCTCTTAAAGAAAGAAGAAATTGCATTAACACCTATTGAGTTTGATATCCTAAGTATACTTAGTTCTAACCCAGGTATTGTTTTATCAAGAGAAACTTTAATTGATCGAGTACTGGGTCCTGATTTTGAAGGTGTCGATCGTACTATTGATGTCCACATTAAAAATATTCGTAAGAAAATAGAAAGTGATACAAAAAATCCTACTTATATCGTTACGGTATTTAAATTAGGCTATAAGTTTGGTGGTGGGGCATAATTGAATACCATAAAACACAAGCTAACCGTGGCCATATCTCTTAGTGCCCTTTTAGCTCTTTTTATTGCCTATGTGGTCATTAATGTTTCTCTAAATAACCAGTTTAATGAGTATTTAAAAGTGAATCAAACGAAACGTGATGATCGTATTATAGCTACCTTTCGAGATAGTTATCTTCGAGAAGACCGATGGACTATAGTATCTGGAAAAAGCATCGAAAGAGATGCTGAAGCCTCAAACTTCACCATCTCTTTACTAAATTGGGACAAATCTGTGGTTTGGGAAATGGATCCATTAGATGTCATTGAAAAAGACAAAGAAATTAACGGTAACTCTTCTTTTACCATGGAGCAATTTGTGCCTTATGAGTATCCTATAAAAAGTGAAAATCAAATTATTGGTTATGTAGTTATTGGGCAGTTTTCGTCATTAGTCATTTCTACCGATGACACAAATTTTCTAAATTCCATTACCTATAGCATTTTACTCAGTGCATTCATTGCTGTGTTTATCATCGTCCTTATTGCACTTTTTGTTGCTAGGCAACTATCTGAGCCCATAGAGAAAATTTCAAAAACTGCCTACAGCTTGTCCATGGGTGATCTTTCAGCCAGAGAACTTACCGGAGCTGATGTGGTGGAGATAGAAACTCTACGTAACAGTATTAACTCCCTAGGTGAAAAACTAGAACGACAAGATATGCTTCGCCGAAGATTAATTACGGATGTCTCCCATGAGCTACGTAACCCTCTAAATGTGCTTCAGACTAATCTAGAAGCTATCATCGACGGCATCCTTCCCGCTTCGCCTCAACGGCTTCAGTCTTTAAACTCTGAAGTCATTCGATTTGGAAAGCTCATCGATAATCTAAATATCCTTAAACAATTTGAAGCAGAAAGTATGGTAGCCAAGATAATTATCTTAGATGTCTACCAGGTCCTTCAGGATATTTATCATAATTTCCAAGGGCTAACGAAAGAAAAAGGCATTAAATTTAAGTTTGTTGCCCAAAAGAATACAGATTTTAGAATTTTAGCGGATCGCCACTCCATATATCAAGTTATTACTAATCTCTTGCATAATGCTATTAAATTCACTCCACGAAACGGAACTATAACCCTCCGCTTAACGAGAGATGATTATTATTGCTACATCAGAATTAGAGATAGTGGAATTGGTATCCCTAAAGAAGATCTCCCCAATGTGTTTGAACGATTCTACCGAGTGGATAAGTCAAGAGAACTTGTTGAAGGAAGTGGTATAGGACTTACCATCGTTAAGAACTTTGTAAAACTCAATGGAGGAACCATTAATGTTTCGTCCACTGTAGGAAAAGGATCTACCTTTACGATTAAATTTAATCTTTATACCATTGAAGCGGGCAGTATCACCTTAGATAAGGATAGTGCTATTCCCATTTCTCTAAGTGATTTAGAAGACGAAACCTTTAGCACAGAGACCTATACTCATCATACCCAACCAAATCAAGAGACTGATGAGTATGAACCTAAATCCTAAATACAAAGCAAAAAACTCTCTCCTCCACTTTTAAAGTGGAGGGGAGAGTTTTTGATTTCACTTGAATCACAAAAAAAAACAAGTGACCTATTCTTTAATTGGCTTAATAATATTGTCCTTGGATTGATCTTCTAGCTGATTTAACAGATCTCGTAGTTGTTCTCGAAGACCCACCACACTATCAAGATCTAAAGGCAAGCTACATGCCATGTTCTTTGGCACCTTCTCCGCCTCAGTCATTAATTCCTGTCCTTCTTCTGTAAGATAAATGATGAGATTGCGCTCATCCCTCTTGTCTCTAGTTCGTTTGATTTTATTATCACTTTCAAGCTTTTTCAAAAGTGGAGTCAACGTACCTGAATCTAATCGAAGTTTTTTACCTAACTCTTTAAGAGAGATTCCATCTTTCTCCCAAAGAACAATCATAACTAAATACTGAGTGTAGGTTAATCCTAAGGGCTCTAGGAGAGGTCGGTATATTTTAGTGATTTCTCTTGAGAAGGCATACACTGCAAAGCAAAGTTGGTTTTCAAGTTTTAATTCATCTATCATCTTTATTACCTCATATCTTATTGTAATCAATTAAATTGTATCACATGTTATGAAGTCATGTCAATATTACTATGCTAGATTCCTTCAAATAATCTTTCCCCTAGAAAAGGTGGAAGTCCTTCTTCTTTAATCTGTTTGGCCGCCCCTTTAATATCATATTCTACGGCTTTAAATGTAATCTTGTGAAGAGATGTGTCGTAGATCACGTACTGTGCTTTAGGATTCTTATTTCTTGGTTGTCCTACACTACCCACATTAATGATATAGCGCTGATCATCTAGAAACAGATCCCCTTCCATGGATTTATATTGCTCTATTTTACCATCTATTTTCTCTTTGAAAATACATGGACGATGAGTATGCCCCGTAAACATCACATTTCCACCTAGTTCTTTAAGTTTTTTAAAGCTACCCTTCAAATAAATTGAATCTTTATCTTCAGGAAATACATATTGGAAATTAAAGGGGTTTTCTAGCATGGAGTGGCATAAAATCATTTGATCAATTTGTAAGAATCCAGGAAGACTCTCCATATGCTCTTTGTATTCTTCTGGAAGATGCTTACTTGAATATATGACACCTAACCGGGCGTTTTCGCTAAACTGCAGCAAAGATGGCGGGTAGACTATTCCATATTCATGGTTACCCATGACACCTTTTCCACCTAACTCTAAAAAGGTCTTATAACAATAATAAGGATCTCCACCATAGCCCACCACATCACCTAAAAATAAAATTTCATCATATTTTTCTTCGCTGATTACTTTATTTAAAGCTTGTTTGTTGGAGTGAATATCACTAAGAATTAAATACCTCATGTCAAACTCTCCCTCATAATACTATTCGTTGCAATTAATAATTCTTGTTATCAAAAAGGACATCATATCTTTCCATCACTAGGCTTCCTTCAATTACTAAATCCAATTGATCTAAATTTATGGCCTCATATAATGACAAAGCTAATGCTTGGTCTAATTCTTTCTCTACTTTATTAATAAATAGGACCTTTTTACCCACAGCATTTTTAAAAAGGGCATTCTTATCATCAATAATTTTCGCTAAATGCTTAATGGTAACCAGTGAACCTATGGTGCTTCCTGTTAATTCAATATATTTATCTAAATTATGGATATTAGCAGAATTCACCAAAAGTCCTAGTGCTTGAATATCTATGATCCCCACTGTTACATCTGTGGTATTTGGAATAATGGGTTCGTAATCACGAAATCCTTTTAATGGTCGGCCATTGGAAAAATCACATTCGATGATGGTGTGGTCAAATCCGGCACTCAAGTATTCTATGTCTTCTTTCTCCACCCCCATGACCAGGTCCTCTTGGGTTCTACCTCGACCAATCATATATATCCCATTTTCTCCTATAGCACCTAAGTCATACTCTTGATTATAATAGTAATCAATAAAATCATAAGACGTTATGCTGGGTTTTATAAATGTGGTAGTACTAGATACTAATATTTTATGCTCTTTTCTCAAAGATTCCGTTAATCGATTAACCATGGTGGTTTTTCCGCCGGCTCCTACCAAAGCGATATCTTTATATTTTGATAGTTTTAAAATATTCTCCATAAAATTATCCCTTTCGTCTTTAAAAATAAACACTATATATCATATTTCATTTTACCATATCCTTAATTGATTATCCCTATTTCTGCAGGGATTTAATCATTTATTAATTTAATAATTGATCTTAATTCTAGCAGAATTCACCTTCACCATATCTGTGCCATTATTTTTAGTTTTCTTTTTTCTGGCCTATGGCTAAGCCGTACCAATCTCTTTCTGTGGATGACTTCATAACGTAACCTTGAATAAATTTTCGTTATGAAGCTGGTTCCTTTCTTGTTATGACTTTTCTAAAGACATGTAAGCTACTAAACCATCCTATTTTTCTACATATTACCCCAGAATCCAGACTATCTAGGGAAGTTCATAAGTATTTCCATAATTTTATTGACAAGGTATAAGTACAATGCTAGAATAGGCAATGTAGTCGATTTTAAGGCTACGTCTCATATAGGGGTATAGTTCAACGGCAGAGCAACGGTCTCCAAAACCGTAAGTCTAGGTTCGAATCCTAGTACCCCTGCCATAAGAATCGGTCTAGTACGGCGTACTAGGCTGTTTTCTTTTGTCCATTGTTATTTAATCTTAGCAGAATAACACTCATTTTTAATTTTCACCGCACTATTTGTAATTTCTATTCTCTTAAAGTTTAACCGAGGTTCTTTAGCTTTTGGGAATATATATTAGATTTATTTCTCTTTGAGAAATAAATCATAGTAAAATTAATAGTATCTTAATTCACTATCATCTTGAGCTCTAAAATAGCACAAAACATAGCTTTTTAAAGATAACGCAATGCAAATAACATTATTCCTTATTTTAATCATAATTAGGTCTTTGAATTTATAGTGAACCCCCTTTATAGTTAATGACGGCCTTGAAAAAACGTAGATGCATTCTAGTCTTTTCAAAAATACACAAAATAAGGGGAGCCTAACATGATTTCACTACGCCAAGATATTTTTCAAAATGATGCTTTAAAAATTGCTACCTGGTTAGAAGATGCTGAAATAACCTCATTTCTCAATGAGAAAGAAAATATCAGTCAAAGCATAAGACACCTGGTTGATTCAAGCAAAATGCCCGTTTATAATCAGATTTTCAATCAAAAAGGATTGTTTTACCTTATTTGTTTAGATCAAGAAGCTATTGGATATGTTAAATTTATTAGTAAAGGAACCCACCATGAGATTGTCATCGCCATTGGCGAAAAAGATTTATGGGGTCAAGGATATGGAAAGAAAGCACTGAAAAAAGCACTTTCAGAAGCATTTTTCGCCCAACGGTATCAAGAAATCACCGCAAAAATTAAGGTGATGAATGAAAGATCGCTGACCTTATTCACTCACCTGGGTTTTGATGAGGAAAAAGTCCATGAGGAAATGCTTCATCTGAAAATTGATTTTAATACTTTTATAAAAAAAGCTGCTTAGAAATAAGCATAAAAATAATATCATTTTAACTAAACAGCCTTTTAGGCTGTTTTTCTTTAATTCTGGAGAGTCATGAGCTATAATATGAAATGATTAAGGTTTAACTTTAAAACCCATCATGGTTTCCATGGTGGCTAGAACTCTTGTCAGTTCATGCGTAAAATGAATTGATGGTAATTACGATGAAATATAAGAAAAGTCTGGAGATTAATATGATTAAATATACAAATACCGTAGAAGAAACCATGGAACTAGGTTTTAAGCTGGGAAAAGTATGTCCTAAGAACACGGTGCTTTGTCTCACTGGAGATCTGGGCACCGGCAAAACACATTTTACAAAAGGATTTGCAAAAGGCTTAGGTATAGAAGCCACCATAACCTCCCCTACCTTTACATTAATCCATGAATATCAAGAGGGACGACTTCCTTTTTACCATTTTGACGTTTATCGAGTCAATGATCTTGAGGAAGTATTAGACTTAGGCTTTGATGAATATATTTATGGAGAAGGCATTACACTAATTGAATGGGCTGATCTTATCGAGCCCCTTCTTCCCGACGACTTTATTCAAATAAAAATTGAAAAAGTTGAAGGCAATCTTACAAAGCGTAAAATAACCTTTAACCCTTTTGGCAAATCAGCAACATTCTTGGAGGAAATTCAATGAAAATTTTAAGTATAGATACTTCATCAAGTAACTGCTCCATTGCAGTGGTGGGTGATGAAGCCACTTTAGGCGAAATTAATATCAATTACAACTTACAACACTCTGTTTTACTCATGCCTTTGATTGAAGAGCTCCTAAACCGGCTAGATATGTCTCCTAAGGACTTAACCGCCTTGACCTTGTCTGTTGGACCCGGATCATTTACAGGCTTAAGAATCGGCTTAGCCGCTGTTAAGGGGTTAGCCTCTGGTTTAGACTTGCCTATTTACACAGCAGACTCCATTAGAGCTTTAGCTTATGGTGCTTTTGGTTATAGCGGGCTCATCGTCCCCATGGTGGATGCACTTCGTGGAGGCTATTACACCGGATTTTATACCTTTGTTAAGGGAGAATTACAAACCATTATGGAACCCGTGATTTTAACCTTTGAGGAGATTAAAGAAAAACTCTCTAAAGAGCAAAAAGAAATCATGATTATGGGAGATGTGGTGTATAAAATTGAGGAGGAAGACTTGATTTTTTCAGACCAAGTCATCATTGCTCCAAAACATCTTCATATTCCTAAAGCTAGCCACTTACCTGATCTACTTTCAAAAGAAATTAAAGAAGGAAAATCAGAGAATATCCACACTTTAGTCCCTCTATATATGCGAAAGAGTCAGGCTGAAAATGAATACGAAAAGAAAAAAGGCAGGTTAATCTGATGAAAGAGGTTGTAATCACCTCCTTAGAGCCTGAACATGTTCATGTGGTTTACGATATCTCTAAGGATGCCTTTCCCCTGCCTTGGTCAAAAGAAGATTTAATTCGTGAGATTATTAATCCCATGGCCATTAATCTGGTGGCTTTAATAGACCACGAAGTGGTAGGTTATCTCCAATGTTGGTTTACACCTTATGATGCCGACCTCTTAAACATTGCCGTAAAACCAGAGTATAAACGCCAACATATCGGGAAGACTCTTCTTTTAGAGCTAATCGCCATGTTGCAGGAAAAATGTGTTCAGAATCTTTTTCTTGAAGTAAGAGTTTCTAATCTTCCAGCTCAAAGCCTATATCATAATCTAGGGTTCATCACTCTGACAAAGAGAGAAAAGTATTACATTAATGGTGAAGATGCGTTTATAATGAATCGACAATTGTAAAAAATAAAGTCATATCAGAAGTATCAAACTTCTGATATGACTTTTTGTTATAGGTTTCTATTTATTATCGTTATGCGGTTTTATGGAGACTTTTGTAGCTTTTCCGAAAACCAGCTTCTTTGTTTATTAGAGTGGCGATTTTCGTATAGAACATAATACCCACCGTGGAAATTGCTATTCCCTTAAGTAGATTGAAAATCGGAATGGCCACATACATGTATAGACCATAATTGTATCCTGCACCGCCCATGCCTGCTGGGAAGAATAATGGAAGCAAAATGAAGTGATTGGATAACATAGCTAGAGGAATCATCACGATAGAACCAGCTACAGCACCTAATATGGCACCTTTTCTTGTCTTCAATTTTGCAAAAACTAAAGATGCGGTGAATACATATGAACCAACAACGATAAAGTTTGCAATCTGTCCTACTCCACCAGTGGAGCTGCCTTTAATACTAAAGACTAATAAGTTTTTCAAAGCTTCTATGCCTACGCCCACCATTGGACCAAAAGCAAAACCGCTAAGAAGTACAGGTACAGCAGAAAGATCAACTTTAAGCCATGGGAAGATCGGAACCACCGGAATTTCAAAATAGGTTAAAATAAAACCTAAAGTGAGGAGCAATGCCCCTTTGACGATGACATTTGTTTTTTTTGATACGTTTACCATTTGTAAACCCTCCTAAAGATTGCTATCCTCAGAAGATTGTTTCATTAAAAAAAGCCTTGGTTAATAAAACCAAGGCGTGATGTTAAAACAATCACTCTTCTCTCATCCAGACTATACTGTCGGCTACGGAATTACACCGAATCAACCTGTTAAGGCTCGTGGGCTATACCACCGGTGGGGACTTACACCCCGCCCTGAAGACGCTATTTAATTACAACTAAATCTTACCATGTTGTTATTATTATGTCAAGACATGAAAGTGTGGTATAATCTTAAGTATACTGTAACGGTTTACAGATAATAACAATTAGATTAAGAGAGGTACACAATATGCAGGCAACAATCACCGAAGAAATTTTGCAAGAAGCCTACGAGCTTAAAGAAACTTTTTCCATTAGCTATCGTTTTGGAATTCATAAGGAATCACTATACTCCACCACTTATGATGAATTATCAAAATGGCTTAAAAAAACTATTCGCCATTTTAAAGCAACTTCCCCTTTGGAAAAAGATGACCCCTTTGTCATTTATCTTAACAGTTTTAGAGGGAAAATGGGAAATATTGACCGAAAAGAGTTTGAACTCATTATAAACCAGTTAGAAGAAAGATTTCAGGTAAAAAAAGATTAAATCGTAAAAAAAGCAGAGCTCATCCAAGATGTTGGATAAGTTCTGCTTTTAAATTTAGGCTTTATTCACTTGATCTTTGTTTAGCCCCTTCATGGTAAGACTGATTCTCTTACGTTTAAGATCTACAGAAAGCACCTTCACATCCACCACATCTCCTGATCGAACATAGGTTAAGGGATTGGTGACAAAGCTGTTAGACAGTTCACTCTTATGAACCAAACCATCTTGATGAACTCCAATATCAACAAATGCACCAAAATCGGCCACATTCCGAATGACTCCAGTTAAAATCATACCTTCAGTTAGATCTTTCATGTCCATCACCCCTTTTTTAAACATGGGTTTTGGCAAATCTTCTCTTGGGTCTCTTCCCGGTTTTTCTAGTTCTTTTAAGATATCCATCACCGTAGGTTCACCCAGTCCAGTTAATGCTACTAAGTTCTTGATGCCCACTTCTCTAGCTTTCTCATGAATTTTCCCTAATTCATCTTTTGCTACATTTTTGGGATTATATCCTAATTCCTTTAAGATTAATTTTGCTTCTTTATAAGACTCAGGATGGACCCCTGTATTATCTAAGAAATCATCTGCTTCTCTAATTCTTAAAAATCCTGCGCACTGCTCAAAAGCTTTATCCCCTAGTCTCTTTACTTTCTTTAGTTCTTTCCGAGAGGTGAATTTTCCACTCTCATCACGATAAGCTACAATATTCTCCGCAATAGACTTATTGATACCCGACACATAAGACAGAAGAGCCGAGGTAGCTACATTAAGATCAACCCCTACTCTATTTACAGTATCTTCCACTACCCCTGACAAGGATTGGTCTAGTTTCTTTTTACCCATATCATGTTGGTACTGACCTACCCCTATGGATTTAGGGTCAATCTTCACTAACTCTGCCATGGGGTCTTGCAGTCTTCTTGCAATAGAAATAGCCCCTCTGATGGTGACGTCTAAGTCTGGGTATTCCTCCCCTGCTAGCTTCGAAGCACTATACACGGAAGCTCCAGCCTCATTGGTAATGACGTAAGATACGTCTAGCCCTTCTTCTTTAAGCTCTTCAATCATCTCCATCAAAACTAATTCAGACTCTCTTGAGGCTGTACCATTTCCTAATGAGATCACATGAACTCCATGTTTTTTTATTAGTCCTTTTAAGACTTTCTTGGTGCCTATAATATCTTCTCTAGGCATGGTGGGGTAAACCGTAGCGTTATCAAGGTATTTCCCCGTGTCATCAAGGACAGCCACTTTACAGCCCGTTCGAAGTCCAGGGTCAAAGCCCATGACATAATATCCTTTAAGAGGTGGTTGGAGCAACAAGGATTTTAAATTTTCTTTAAATACATTAATCGAAGCATCTTCTGCTCTTTCAGTCAGGGTGTTTCTTAGTTCTCTTTCCAATGACGGATAGATTAGCCGCTTAAAAGCATCTTCACTGGCTTTATTGATGATCTCATTATTCTTTTCTTTACGGGTAATATACCTGGATTTTATAGCTCTCAAGGCTCGTTCATCATCCATAGTAAGGTTAACCTTTAAGAAACCTTCTTTTTCTCCACGATTAATGGCCAGTACTCGATGGCTAGGCATCCGGACTACAACTTCTTCTCGATCATAATACATTTCGTAAGGTGTATTCTCTTTGCTTCCTGAAGTTTTCATGGTGGCGGTTTTTACCGCCACATTTCTAAGCATACCCTTAAGATCAGCATCCTCAGACATATCCTCAGCCATAATATCCATAGCCAGCTTTATGGCTTCCTCTTCACTTTCTACTTCATCTGTAATAAAACTCTTCACAAGGCTCTCAAAGTCCTCTCCTGCAAGAATCATTTTCGCTAAAGGTTCTAGTCCTTTTTCTCTAGCCACAGTGCCTCGAGTTCTTTTTTTAGGTCTAAAGGGAAGATAGATATCATCGAGTCGAGTCATGGTCACTGCTTTTTCAATTTCTTTTTCCAACTCTGGTGTTAAATTCTCTTGTTCAGCTAAAAGTCTAAGAATGTCACTTTTCTTCCCATCTAATCCTCTTAAATATTCCAGCCTTTCTTGAAGGTCCCGTAGAACATGGTCTTCTAAAGATCCCGTGGCTTCTTTACGATAACGGGCAATAAAAGGGACAGTGGCTCCTTGATCAAGAAGTTCCACGGCTCCTTCTACTTGATTTTTTGTAATGTTTAATTCTTGGCTTAGCTTTTCAACTATATTCATATTCTTCTCCTACTCTAATCACGTATTTTCTTCTGAGTGTTGTCTTAAATAAGCATTTATAAATTCATCGATGCCACCATCCATAACAGAATCTACATTAGCATCTTCCTCTAATGTTCGATGATCTTTTACCAGGTTATAGGGATTAAAGACATAGCTTCTAATCTGACTACCCCAACCCACATCTTTCATCTCTCCAGTAATATCTTCTATTTTCTCTTGGTGAAGTCTCTCTTGAATTTCAATAAGTTTTCCTTTAAGTACTTTCATAGCAGTTTCTCTGTTTTGAATCTGACTTCTCTCATTTTGACACGTCACTACAATCCCTGTGGGAAGATGAGTAATTCGTACGGCAGAGTCTGTGGTATTGACGTGCTGTCCGCCAGCTCCTGTACTTCGATAGGTATCAACCTTAAGATCTTCGTCCTTAATTTCAATGTCCTCATCATCTTCTAATAAGGGCACAACTTCTGCTGAGGCAAAACTAGTTTGCCTCTTTCCACTGGCGTTAAAGGGTGAAATTCGAACTAGTCTGTGGATCCCTTTTTCTGATTTAAGATAACCATAGGCATAGGGTCCTTGAATATTTAAGGTGGCGTTACTGATTCCAGCCTCATCATCTTCATTAATATCCATAAGTTCTACTTTATACCCTTTTTTCTCTGCCCATCTTCGATACATTCTAAGCAGCATCCCTGTCCAGTCTTTAGCATCAGTTCCGCCCACACCACTTTTTAGAGTTAAAATAGCATCATTGGCATCATATTTTCCAGAGAGAAGTACTCTTAGATGCATGGCTTCAACTTCTTTATGAAGATCTTTCACTTCGCTTAATAATTCTTCCATCATAGGATCATTGTCTTCAATAAGTCCCATCATCTCTAAAGTGTCTTCAACCCTTCTTTTTAGCCCATTATACTCTTCTAGGGTATTTTCAATATATTTTTCTTCTTGCGTAACTTTTTTAGCCAGGTCCAAATCGTTCCAAAACTCTGTTTCTTGCATCTTTAAGATTAATTCTTCTCTTTTCTTTTCCATCTTCTCGATGTCAAAGAGACACCCGAATCACGTCAAGTGATTCCTTAAAGCCTTTTAATTCGTTTATGGCATCTGCCAGTTTTGGTAGCATGCTATCACTCCCTATTTTCTTCTCTAGTGCACAATAGACTTGGTCCCCCAAGTCTATTCTGTTTTAATTTATAACTCCCTAAAAAGAATTAGCGCCCTAATTTCTTCCATGACAGTTTTTGTATTTTTTCCCACTTCCACAAGGACAAGGGTCATTACGACCTACTTTTTCTTCCTTAATGACGGGTTGTTTCTTTAAAGTATTATCTTGATTCGTAGAGGTTTCTTTAGCCACTTGTTCCCTTTCTACAGGCTCTTCTTTACGAATGGTGATGTGAAGAATATATTTAATCGTGTCTTGATTAATGGCTCCAATCATCTCATCAAACATTTCTGATCCTTCAAACTGATAAGCTTGAACTGGGTCTTGTTGCTTGTAAGCTCTAAGGCCAATTCCTCTTTTAAGGTGATCCATATTATTGATGTGTTCCATCCACTTAGTATCCACAACTTTAAGGAGGATAACTCGCTCAATTTCTCTCATTTGGTCACCAATTTCTTGTTCTTTGGCCTCATGAAGAGAGACACCAATGTCGTAGATCATCTCAATAATCTCTTGATTTGATTTATTTACCAGTTCAGATATCTTTAGAGCATCGTGGGGAACAAATAGCCCTTCCATGTATGCAATTAAAGTTTCTAACGCTTCTTCTTTTTCTGTTACTGAAGTTAAATGTTGGTTTACGGCTGTAGTGACCACATTATACATCATGGATCTAATGTTCTCTTTTAAATCTTTTCCTTCTAAGACCATTTGTCTTTGACCGTAGATAACTTCTCTTTGCATGTTCATGACGTCATCATAGCCTAGCAAGGTCTTTCTGGAATCAAAGTTATTTCCTTCTACTTTTTTCTGAGCATTTTCGATGGACTTCGTCACCATTTTTGATTCAATGGCATCTTCTCCTAGACCCATGTTATCAATCATTCCAAAGAGTTTTTCAGATCCAAAAATCCGCATTAAGTCATCTTCTAAGGAAAGATAGAATCTGGTTTCTCCTGGGTCACCTTGACGTCCAGATCGCCCTCTTAACTGATTATCAATACGTCTAGATTCATGTCTTTCTGTACCAATGATTCTAAGACCTCCAGACTCAACAACACCTTCGCCCAGCTTAATATCCGTACCACGACCAGCCATATTAGTGGCGATGGTAATGGATCCTGAACTACCAGCTTGAGCTACAATTTCGGCTTCTTTTTCATGATACTTAGCATTAAGGACTTCATGAGGTATACCATTCTTCTTAAGCAGCGCAGATAAATACTCTGACTTCTCAATAGATGTGGTACCTACTAGGACGGGTTGCTTAATTTTATAAGCTTCTTTTATCTCACTTACCACTGCATTGTATTTGGCTTGGGTATTTCGGTAAATTAAATCTGGATTATCTGCTCTAATAATCGTTTTATTTGTTGGGATTACCACCACGTCTAAACCGTAAGTATGTCTAAATTCTACTTCCTCGGTTTGAGCTGTACCGGTCATACCTGAGAGCTTCTTATACATTCTAAAATAGTTCTGATACGTGATGGTGGCAAGAGTCTTAGACTCTCTTTCCACCTTTACACTCTCTTTAGCTTCTATGGCTTGATGAAGACCATCTGAATATCGTCTTCCTTCCATTAATCTTCCTGTAAATTCATCAACAATGATGACTTCACCATCTTTTACCATGTAGTCCTTATCGACTCTAAAAAGATTATTTGCTTTAAGGGCTTGAGTGACATGATGCTGAAGTTCCATGTTTTTAGGGTCAGCATAGTTTTCAAGATGAAAATTCTTTTCCGCTTCTAAAATTCCTTCTTCAGTCAATACCACAGATTTCGCTTTTTCATCTAAAGTGAAATGTTCTTCTGGCTTTAATCTTTTCACGAAGAAATCTGCTACTTTGTAAAATTCAGTGGATTTATCTCCTTGGCCTGAAATAATCAAAGGAGTTCTAGCTTCATCAATTAAGATAGAGTCAACCTCATCCACGATGGCAAAGTTTAATTCTCTTTGCACTCGTCGATCAGAATAAACGACCATGTTGTCTCTAAGATAATCAAAACCAAATTCGTTATTGGTTCCGTGAGTAATATCAGACTGATAGGCTGCTTTTCTTTCTTCATTGGTTAGTCCATGAACTACAACCCCACAAGTTAAGCCTAAAAACTCATAAACTTGTCCCATCCAGTCTCTATCTCTAGAAGCCAGGTAGTCATTTACCGTCACCACATGGACTCCCTTACCACTTAACGCATTAAGGTATGAAGGAAGGGTGGCAACTAAAGTTTTACCTTCTCCAGTTTTCATTTCCGCAATACGACCTTGGTGAAGAATAATTCCACCAATGATCTGTACTCTATAAGGCTTCATGGCTAATACTCTCCATGAGGCTTCTCTAACTGTAGCAAAAGCTTCAGGTAGAATGTCATCTAAGGTTTCCCCTTTTTCTAATCTCGCCTTAAATTCTTCTGTTTTTCCTTGTAATTGTTCATCAGTCAGTTTTTGGTACTCTTCATCAAGGGCTTCCACTTCATCTACAATAGAGATTATTCTCTTAACTTCCCGATCACTGTAGGTTCCAAAAACCTTTTCTATTAATCCCATTTTTTCAACTCCAAATTTTATTTAACGTTATTTTTAACTTATTCTCTAAGTTTTCTTGTCTGTAACTTCTTCTAGAGAACGTTACAATAATACAGATAACATTATAGCATCTATTCCCTATAGATATCAATGTTTAAGGTTTTTTAAGCTATGGTCCCTTAGAGCCCATAGTTTCAACCTTTTATTCCTGTGGGTTCTTTGGCCCTCCCCACATCTAAAGAAAGAGGTTTTACTTATATGGGGATAAAAACGAAATAAGGGAGCACCCTTAAGTGCTCCCTAGCTAGCTTTAAATTAATCTTCTTTTTCAAGTAGTCCGTAGTTTCCGTCTTTTCTCTTATAGACTACGCCCATCTCGCCTTCTTCGTCTTCAAATACAAAGAAGTTATGACCTAGAAGTTCCATTTGAAGGACAGCCTCTTCCTTATTCATTGGTTTCATTGGGATTTTCTTTGTTCGAACAATTTTTGGTGAGTCATCTTCCTCTTCATTTAAAGCATCTTGAGCTTTTGAGAAAGCACTATCTTCAAATCGCACGGAGGAATCTCCAGCTTTACGTTCAATTTTTGATTTATATTTTCTAATTTGTCTTTCTAATTTATCTTGAACTAAATCAATGGATTTGTACATATCATCACTAGATTCTTCTGCTCTAATTAAGATATTTCCGAAGGGGATCGTTACCTCGAAGGTTTGATCTAATTTTGTGACACTTAAGGTTGCTCTTGCCTCTACCGATTGGGTAAAGTACTTGTCTAACCGACTAAGTTTATTTTCAATGGCCTCCTTTAGTCCTTCAGTTAAATTAATATTTCTTGCATAAATATAAGTCTTCATATGATTGGCCCCCTTGTTGTATTAATATTTGTGTTACTTCTATTTTAAATGATATACCACCTAAACACAAGTGATTATCATCTATTCACAAAACATTCATTCAATTTATACAAATGATTTTTACAGAATATTTACCGATTCTATTTGACTTAGGTGCTTATTAACGTTGGGAATTTCTTCAAGTTTCTTGATAATCCCTATACTCTCATTGGCATTTAAGTTTTTCTGGCGAGTTAATACATCAATAGACTCTGGAGTGGATACCGTTTTTTCAAACCACATCACAAGAAGAGCTTCTTCATAGTGAAGTATCTTGGATTTATTTCGAAAAAACTTATTCATGCCTATACCTTTCCATTGAAGAAACTCTGAATCATCGCTGGGAATTTCAAATCCCCTTTTCATCTTCATTTTTCCATTTTTCCGGAATTCTATTCTTTCTTTTAAAACTAGCTCCTCTCCTTTATGTTCTAGCTCATAGTTGAAAGAAATCGTATCCACATTTCCTCTTAACCACAATGGACACCCAGAATATTGGAGAAACCACCGTCCTTCAATGCTTTTCAATTCTCGATCAGTCACAAAAAGCTCCTCCTTTCATTACACTACCTCTATTATACAGAATCTCCGTATCACCTGTATATACAATCATTGAAGTTTATATTAAGTTTCTATTTTCACAAGTTTCCTATTCTGCTCCAACTAAGATAATTGATACCGCTCTATGGTGGAGTTTACAATAAATTTTAAAAACTCAGCCCTAGAATACCCTTTATTTTTAGCCATATAGCCCATATACCCAATATGAGCTGTTTTAGCATCTTTATCTGAGGGCATATTCAAACCAGGAAATGTATTAACCTCCAGAAAATATGGGGTATTGTTTTTATCTAGAATCATATCCACACGACCATAATCTGCAATATCTAAGGTTTTATAGATTTTCAGGGCCATTTTAATGATTTTTTCTTCAACCTCTTTAGGTATTTTCATAGGACATTTAATAATTTCTTGGTCTAACATCTTGTGTTCGTACGTATTGGTGTTTCCAAAAGTATACCCAATCTCAAGTAAAGGTAGAACGATGGGTGTTTTGTAGCCTATAATTCCCACCGTTAGCTCTCGTCCTTCAATAAATCCTTCAATTAATGCTGGTTGGTTCATTTTTTCAGTGATTTTACCCACTACCGATGGTAGCTCTTCGAGTGACCGAATAATATTTTCTTCACTAATTCCTGCACTCCCCCTTCCATTTAAGGGCTTAACAAATAGAGGATAGTCCATTTTGATTTCTGGTAAAGTATCTTTTGAATAGGCTAAAGTAAATTCAGGTGTGGTTACGCCAAAGTGCGCCACAATAATTTTTCGATAGGCTTTGTCTAAGCCTGAAATTTGAAGTCTTGTTCCAGTATAGGGGATTTTAAAGGCTTCTAAGAATCTAAGCTCATCATCACTTGAGGCATTAAAGACAAAGGAAATTTTTTCTTCTTCTATCTTTTTACTCATCTCCATAGGTTCCCCAGTCCACTCTACTAGTATAGTGTCAAATCCCGCTTCTACTAATCCTTCTTTATGGGAACGAGCTTCTTCATAAGCATCATCAAAGATGTTTTCCTCCGTCAACTTCTTTTGAAATTCCACATTTCGGTTTTTTCTCCAAAATACAGCAATCTTCATCTTCATACCCTTTCTTTTGGTCTTTAAACCAAATTAATATTCTTTAAAAATAGTATTGATCATCTTTCTTGAACTTTACTTTTT
>LFRM01235972.1_pt1 | contig 27247 bp, 17 predicted proteins | sample 618341 | NCBI WGS metagenome assembly LFRM01 (sample SAMN03654438, study PRJNA283298) | anaerobic digester metagenome | isolation source: pool of bioreactors CSTR01a, CSTR02a, and CSTR03a thermophilic anaerobic... | place: Denmark: Kgs. Lyngby | collected 2014-05-21 | reverse complement strand
AGGCAGGCGCACCGGAGCACTGTATCCAGTGGATTGAAAAGCCTTCTAAGGAAGCCGTTAAACAGCTTATCAAACACCCTGGGGTAGCCCTCATCCTGGCTACCGGGGGGGAAGCTATGGTCAAGTCAGCTTACAGTTCCGGACGGCCGGCACTGGGTGTAGGTCCCGGAAACGTGCCCTGCTACATCGAAAAGTCAGCAAAAATTGAAAGGGCGGTCCATGACCTGTTAATCAGCAAGACCTTTGACAACGGAATGATCTGCGCCTCAGAGCAGGCATTGATCGTGGACCGGGAGATATCTCCCCAGGTAACCGGCATGCTATCCAACCTGGGGTGCTATTTCCTGAATCCGGAGGAAACGAAGAAACTGGAGCAGATTTCCCAGTGTGAGGAAAAGTGTACTCTTAACCCGGATATTGTGGGACGAAGTGCCTTTGACATTGCCGCCATGACAGGGATTAAAGTGCCGGAAAACACAAAGATTCTCATTGCCCACCAGGAAGGCGTTGGCCCTGAATTCCCTCTTTCCAGGGAAAAATTAAGCCCCATACTGGCCTACTACGAAGTCGAGGACTACCGGGAAGGTACGAAACGGGCAAGGGAGATGGTGGAATACGGCGGAATGGGACACTCCGCCATTATTCACACGGAAAACAACCGGGTCGTGGAATACTACTCCAACCACATTCCAGTAGGGCGGGTAGTAGTCAATTCCCCGGCCTCCCACGGGGCTATCGGTGATTTGTACAATATCCTTACCCCCTCCCTGACTCTAGGGTGCGGTTACGCCGGGCGCAATACGACCACGGAAAACATTACTGCCATAGACCTGGTGAGCATCAAGAGAGTTGCCAGGCGCAGGGTGAACATGCAGTGGTTTAAGGTTCCTGCCCGGGTCTACTTTGAGCGGGGTGCACTGGGGTACCTGACCAAAATGCCCCGGGTGGAACGGGTTTTTATAGTCACGGACCGGGTTTTGAACGAATTGGGCTACGTAAAAAAAGTCGAGTATTACCTGGGGAAAAGAAGCAACCGGGTTACCATAGAAGTATTTGATGCAGTGGAGCCCAACCCATCCCTGACCACAGTCCAGAAAGGGGTGGAAATCATGGAAAATTTCAAGCCGGACACCATCATTGCCTTGGGGGGAGGCTCGGCTATGGATGCCGGTAAAGGCATGTGGCTTTTCTACGAACACCCGGACGTAAAATTTGAATTCATGAAGCTTAAATTCCTGGACATCCGCAAACGCACCTATAAATATCCCCAGGCGGACCGGAAGACCAGGTTTGTAGCCATCCCCACCACCAGCGGAAGCGGTTCGGAAGTATCCGCCTTTGCGGTCATAACCGATAAAGGCAGGGATATCAAGTACCCCCTGGCCGACTACGAACTGACACCGGATGTGGCCATTATTGACCCTGAACTGGTAATGACTATGCCGAAGGGACTCACGGCAGACACGGGTATTGATGCCCTGACCCATGCCATTGAAGCCTACGTTTCAGTAATGGCCTCAGACTTTACCGACGGACTGGCCCTGAAGGCAATTGAGCTTGTATTCCAGTACCTGCCCCGGGCATACCATAATCCCAATGATGCAGAAGCCAGGGAAAAAATGCACAACGCCGCATCAATAGCCGGAATGGCTTTTACCAATGCGTTCCTGGGAGTCAATCACGCCCTGGCCCACAAACTGGGCGGTGAATTTGACATTCCTCACGGGCGGGCAAACGCAATCCTGCTTCCCCATGTAATAGCCTATAACGCTTCTGTACCCTCAAAGTTTACACCCTGGCCGAAATATGAGCACTACCAGGCACCGGAACGCTACCAACAGATTGCCCGGTATTTGGGGCTCCCGGCATCAACCCCTGAGGAAGGAGTGACCAGCCTCATTGAGGCAATCCGCAACCTGATGCGGGAGGTTGACATCCCCGACACTGTAGCCCAGTGCGGTGTGGATATGCAGGAGTATCTGAACAAACTTCCGATGCTGGCAGATAAAGCCTATGAAGACCAGACGGTGGTCACAAATCCCCGGATGCCCCTGGTTCACGAGCTGGAGGCCATACTCCGGGAAGCTTACGGCCCGGACCTGGTACAGACCGACTATTCACGAATGGAATATCCCTTGATGGGGCAACCGGGAGTTCCATTTACAGGAGAACAGGAAGTACCCCTGGGGGGAGAACAGGAAACGCCGCATCCAGGAGGGACTCCGGATTATGTACAGTAGACCGCACAGCGGGGATAACAACGGATTGGCAGCCTCAGTTGCTGCGTCTCCGGATTATTTTGAATAGACAGGACAGGTAAACAAAATAAATTTGGGAGGAAAAACTTTTCGCTGCCGCTAATGATGACAGTGCATCTCATTCTTAAACGGCGCAGGTGTTAAGAATCTCAGGCAATAACTGTATTCTTTTCCTGTCCCTGCGGCAACGTCTCCTGCGGTAGACGTAAAAAAATCTTAAGCCGGGACCCTTAGCTGCCGCTCAGGAAGACATGCCACCGTTTGGGAAAAGCTTTACTTCGTTCAGGATGCGCAACTGCTGGGAAAATGCCGGGCCGGCTGTATTTCAGCTGGCCCGTGTGCTCCTCTAAACTTCCTTCAATTTGTACTCCATGGTCCCCAGGCCGATTTTTTCCGCGTGCCTCAGCTGGATATCGCTGGACAGCCTCCTGTATGACAGTTCCGCCAGGTTCCTGCCGTTTCTTTCTGCCGTTAAATCCAGGGTTGCCCTGTCGATGGCTACCGGGTCAAAGGCCCCCAGGATGCCCACGTCAGGGATAAGCTTTTTCTGGTTTTTACCCTGGCAGTCGCAGTCCTTGGTCATATTAACCATAACATTGATGAAGAAACACTTTTCCTCCCTGCCGGTAATGACACCCAGGGCATGCTCCGCAATTTGTTTCTGTAAAAACTCAGAGTCCTGGCCCCAGTTGTATTCCACGGCACCAAAGCGGCAGACTGCCAGGCACTCACCGCAGCCGATGCACTTTTCAGTGTCTATGTAGGCAGCACCCTCTTTCCGGGAGATGGACCCCTCCGGGCACCACTCAATGCATTTGCCGCATATCCGGCACTTCTCCAGGAGGACCCTGGGCTTCATTGAAGAGTGCTGGCGCATTTTGCCCATACGGCTGGCCAGGCCCATGCCCAGATTTTTCAGGCAGGCTCCCAGGGCAGTAGACATGTGGCCTGTAGGGTGGGAGACGATCATTAAAGCATCGGCAACCCTGATTTCCCGGGCAATTTTCACCGAATGATTGAGTTCTCCGGCAATAGGGACTTCTATTTCCGAATTTCCTGCCAGCCCGTCCGCCATGATAAAAGGGGCGCCCACCTGTTCAAAACCGAATCCGTGCCTGTAAGCATGAATGATATGCTTCACAGCGTTATCCCGTTCACCTTTATACAGGGTGGAAGTCTCGGTCAGAAAGGGCAGACCCTTGCAGGCCTTGACTTTTTCCACAACGGCACGGGCAGCCGCCGGGTCAAGGTGAGTAGTATTCTTCTTTTCTCCAACGTGAACTTTGATAGCTACAAAATCCCCCGGGGAGATGCATTTTTGGGCTCCGGCGGCATCAAAAACTTTTTTGGTACCCTCCGCCTGCTCCTCAGGGGAACACCCGTCATTAAGGGAGGCAAAATATACAGTGGATGGCAATATTATCCCTCCTTCGATGCACAAAACCATAGTATAATATTTCCTTAATTGTGGCAACACAGTCCAAACCGCTGAAAACTGTTTCCCTGTATCAAACCTGCATCCTTCTTCAGTACCGGTCCCCAGGACCTCAAAAAAAAAACAAGCGCCTTCCCTCCGGGGTATAACCCGCGGAACCGAAGACGCTGTTGTTTCTTTCCGGTCTACTCCTACTCCGTCAAATCGGAAATAATGTTATTCGCCGGGATTTGTACTTCCTAGATTGAATTTGGCAATACTGGTCTGCAGGTTCAGAGCGAGAGCAGCAAGTTTTTCAGCAGAGCCGGCAACTTCCTCCATGGAAGCGTTCTGCTCCTGGGTATAGGAGGCAGTTTCCTCCATTCCTGCTGCGGACTGTTCGGTGATTTCCGCAATGTTCTGAATTGCTGAAGAAATTTCCCCGCTGCCTACAGCTATGTCGTTAACAATTTCTGAGACTCCCTGGACCTTAACGCTGAGCTCACTGATGTGGCCGGCAATTTCCGAAAAAGTCTTATCCACTTTGGAAATTACCTCTGTTCCCATATCTACCCGGTCGGTGTTTTCCTGCATTGTGGATACAGCCTTTTCAGCTTCCGTACCAATTTCGTTAATCAGAGCGGCAATCTCTTCCGCCGCATGGGAAGACTCTTCTGCAAGCTTGCGTACTTCATCGGCAACAACGGCGAATCCCCTTCCCTGTTCACCTGCCCGGGCAGCCTCAATTGCAGCGTTCAGGGCCAACAGGTTGGTCTGGTCGGCAATGCTGGTGATCATATCCACAATTTTGGCGATTTCCTTGGACTTGTGTCCAAGGTCCTTGATAACACCGGAAGTTTCATCGGTCTTATCCTTAATGCTGGCTATTTGTTTGGTGGCTTCTCCAACAAACTGGCTCCCGCTTTCAGAAGCTTTATTAGTGTTCTCCGCCAGTTCATTTACTGAACGGATGTTGTCAGCAACAGCCTGCATATTTTCAGCCATCTGGGTAATTGTCTCTGATACTCTTTGTACATCCTGTGTCTGGTTCTGTGCTCCCGCCGTCAGTTCCTCAATGGTGGAAGCAACCTGCTCCGTAGCCCCGGTTGTCTCCTCAGCGCTGGCGCTCAGCTCCTGGGATGAAGCAGCAACCTGCTGCGAGGCTTCAGCCACTTCTAACAGTACCGATTTTATGCTCTGCATACCCCTTCCCAGCGCATTCAGCATTTCACCCATTTCGTCCCCTGAATCGCTGGAGGGTATTTCAGTGAAATCACCCTTGGCAAGCCGGTCAGAGAAAGCCAAAGCCACCCCTATGGGGTTCACAATACTGCGCCACACGCTGTAACCCAGGAAAAGAAGGATTGCTATCCCGGCTGCAAGTACAATCAGGGAATTCCGCCGGGCTGAAGAATATGACTCCGCTGCTTCCATCTTGGTCTCTTCAGCCATGGTCAGGGAAGCATTGGTAAGCTCGTCTAAAGGAGTTCTTACATTTTCAAAAAGGACAGCCAGATTTTCTTCCATGGCCTCTGCAGCCTGCATCCCTTCAGGAGTCCCCTTTTCAAGTTGGGAAATATACTCATTTACAGCCTGTTTCCAGGTATCCCTGGCAGAAACATGGGCATCGATAAACTGCTCTTGTTCAGCAGTGGTTGCCGTCTCAGCATAGCCGGCAGTCCTCTCAACAACCTGCAAGGTATTTTCATCCATGCTGGCTATGCAGGCATCCCATTCTTCGGAGCCCGGCGTTAATTCCGCCAACTTCATACGCTCCAGTTCAGCTTGATACAGGTCCCTGTCGGCATTAAGAATTTGTTCAACTGAAGGAACATATACATCTGTAAACAGTTCTGTACCGGCGTTTAATTTTGCCACATTTGTAATTCCTATATAGCTGGTAATACCCGCTACCGCAACGGCTACTACAATAAAAATTATTAAACGGTGGCTAATCTTCAATCTTTCTTTCCTCCCTTATAGAAAGAATTTTCTAGGGTGTTGGGTCACCTCCCTCCCATGCAAATTTTTTTCCCTTTTCAGTGAACATTAAACACAATTACAGAAACAGTTGTCATAGTTAAAAAATGTCAACCTCTTGGTATTATTACTTATCGGCAGAAAATTGAGAAAATTTAACCAAGTAGTTTCGAAAACTTATTTTTTTCCAAAAAAAAAAGCCGCCTCTCGGCGTGGTATATTAATACCATGAAAAAACCGTTGGCGGAAACTTACTGCTGGTAATAGAAGCCAATTTTTATGCTAAAACTGCAGTTTTACCTGCCTTTCCCCACTGTCCCAGGAGACCTCCGATCCCAGTGCCTGGGCGGCAAAACGGACCGGAACATATAGGGTTCCCCCAATAATCTCCGGGGCTGCCTCCAGGGTTACGGGCCTGCCGTTCAAATAGGCAGTCTTATTACCTGTCGGGAGGATTACAGAGGTATCCTCATTAAATATTTCTACCCGCTTTTTCTTCCGGTTGTACACTACCTTTCCTCCCAGGGCCTCAAAGACCCCCCTTGCGGGAACAAGGGTTGTCCCGGATTTTATTACGGGGGGAGGAGAAACGTCCCATGCTTCACCGTTAATACTTATGGAAACAGTCCTGTAGGGCAGGAAGAAAGGAACGGAAAACTTGCCTCCCCCGGCCCTGGACATTACCAGAAAGTAGCCTTCCCCAACATCCTGGTACCCTTTTTTCACTTTTACCATTCCTGCAATTGCAGGCGGTTCCTCAGCATCTACCCTGTATGAAGTGGAGAAGGTGCTTCCAACACTGTCGGGAATGTAGTTCCATGCTGAATTTAGGGCCCCAAAGGTGGACCAGTCAGGATATATTCTGCCTGTACCCACAGTTGTAGTAGGGTCTGCAGGGACCCAACCCTCACCCTTCAGGTAAAACTCCAACCACCCGTGCCTGCTGCTGCCGGTTACTCCATGACCATCGTCCCTTTCCATCCACCTGCTCCCGTCAGGGAGGATATAACGCTGCCCGTTGGCAACGTGAGACATATTGACATAATCGAAAGCATAACCGCCAACGAGTCTGGCAGGTATCCCGGTTGCTCTGAGGAGTGCTGCCATGAGAGCTGAATGGTCTTCACATACTCCCCTTCCTGTGCGCAGTGCAGACAGGGCCCCCTTGTTGCGGTACTTTTCCCTTTCATCGTAAGTCATATGCTGCTGTACAAAGGAGTAAATTTTCCTGGCCTTGTCGTACGGGTCCTGTATTCCTTTTGTCAACTGAGCGGCTTTTTTAATTACCTCCGGATGACGGCTTTCAATTAAGTCGGAAGGCGCCAGATATTTTTTGTAAAGGCTGTCTACAGCGGTGGAGTAAGGTTTAGCGGGAAGCAGTTTTACAGACCTGCTTTCTACCAGGGCAATCTGGGAAACAGTCACATTCCCTGCAGTGTGAAAATTTTTGTACACCGCTCTCATGTTGCCGTTAGCATCAACCTTTATTTCCGTGGGTTCCGGCTTTATGGCCAGGGTTTTAATCTCCAGGTAGGGGGCAAAACCAGAATCAAATTTATTCAGGAACAAGGGAACTTCTATTGTGGACTCTTTGCAATCCCCTGGAAAGATACACCTGGTTTCTCCGGTTAAAGTAAATTCCTGGGACTCAGTAACGATAAAACCCGCAGATGCCGGAGAGCAGGGAAGAAACACAAGAATAAGCAAATGAATGACCAGGGCGGATAGTAACAAGTTTTTAATGCGCAAATTTATCTTCATTTCTCCAGAACCTTTCATGTATTGAGGGCGGAATCGTTTCTTCCTTGAACGTGGCAAACTTCACGCCTAAAGAATAACTGCGCAATTCTGGCCGGTTTTGATTCCGCACACGGGCAAACAACCCGGATATACTAAGGAATTTAATGGTACCAGGCAAGTATATTTTATGATGGATACTCGTGTTTTTAAATAAGGAATTGTTTTTCCGCCAAAATATCCCGGAGATGGACTGAGGAATATGTCCCTCAAGCACGATTTTGCTGACAAATACATATACTGTATAATGGTACAACTCCTTAACTCGTCCGCGGGTTCCCCACCGGTTTTAATAAAATACCCTCAGGAGCGGGGAGGTTTTGCCCTGTGTCAACAATACGGTTGGTAACATATAATATTCGACACGGAAAAGGTATAGACGGGGCAATCTCCCTTGGCCGCATTGCCCAAACTTTAAAAAACATCAATGCAGACATCGCTGCCCTGCAGGAAGTAGACAAGCATTTACCCCGCAGTTTCCTGAAGAACCAGGCAAAAGCCTTTGCCCGCCTTACCAGCATGCATTATGCCTTTGCGCCAAATATTCGTTTCTTCAAGTTTTTCTTTTCTTTTGGCAATGCCGTCCTGTCCAAATATCCCATCGCTCAGTCGGGGAACCTGCTCCTGCCGGGGCAAAAAGAACGCAGGGGGCTACAGCACTGCACGATCCTCCTGCCGGGGGGACGAAAAATTTATTTATTCAATACTCACCTGGGGCTTTCCACCCAGGAGAGAAGGATTCAAATCGAAGCCTTAGTTAAAAAAATAGACAGGGTTCCTTATCCTGTGCTGCTGGCAGGGGATTTTAACTGTGCACCGGGAGACAATGAACTGATCTTATTATCCCAATCCCTGGAATACGCCGCAGATTACCCGGTCAACACTTTCCCCTCTCACGGGGCCCACTTCCCTATTGACCACATTTATGTGTCCCGCCATTGGTTGGTAACGGATGTCTTTACTTATCCAAGCACTGCTTCCGACCACCTTCCCCTAGTGTGCAATCTGCAGCTTAAGCCGAATATGCTTTAAGCTTTTTGGCAGCTTCTCTTCCACCTGTTGGATGAGCTTGAACCACTTGTGGCACTGGTAAACACCTCTGTGCCGGGCACGGATGCCTTTTTCAACGGAGCTCAGGGAAAAAACTTGTGGATAAGTTTAATCCTCAGCACCAGCAAAGGCTCTTTAGCTGTTGACAGAGATTTAGAGGATTCAGGCAGTCTTCCTGCCTTTTTTTGGGTATACTATTATCAGCAGGCTCTTCAATTTTTACCGCTCCTGCCCAAAAAAAGTTAGACTGGCCGGAAATTCGGACGGATCTCTGATACAATGTTTTTTTAAACCTATCCCTGCTGGAGGTAAATGATGAAACAATCCGCTCTGCAAGAAGAAATAATAGACAGAAAGCAGCTTGTCAAATACTTTTCCACTGGAGCTGTATCCAGGGCACAGTTGAGGACTGGGATTGAGTGCGAAGTTTTTGCAGTCAGGGAAGAGGACCTGAAGCCTGTCCCCTTTTTCGGAGAAAAGGGGATAGAAGCCATACTCAAAAGGATGGCTTCAAATTTCGGCTGGTCCCCTGTATTTGAAGGCCCTCATGTTATCGGCTTACATAAAGGCAGCTGTTCAGTAACCCTGGAACCAGGGGGGCAGATAGAACTAAGCTGCCCTCCGGATACTGGCATCGCCAAGTGCATAGAAGAACATACGGAATTTACCCGCCAGTTGAGGGAAATCACCTCCCCTATGGGAATACGCCTGATGAAAATTGCTTACCACCCTACTGCCCGGCTGGATGATGTGGAATGGGTACCTAAAAGCCGCTACAGGGAAATGTCCAAATATTTTAGGGAAAAGGGAGGGCACCTTGCCCACCACATGATGAAATTGACCACCTCGGTCCAAACGAGCATTGATTACGAAAATGAAGCCGATTTTTCCAACAAAATCATGTTGGCTTCATACCTGACCCCTATCCTTCAGGGAGTGTACAGCAACTCCCCCTTCAAACAGGGCAGGTTTTCCGGCAGTATGGACTTCCGGGGGGTCTGCTGGGAATACACGGACGACGACCGGTGCGGCCTAATGTACAGGGCCTTTTCCGGTAATTTCGGCTTTGACGATTATATCGACTTTTTGCTTGACATGCCAATGATTGTCAGGTTTGACCGGGAAGGGGCCGTTCCAATGAAGGGGATGCCCTTTAAGGAATACTGCAAGTCGGGCCCCCTGACCATGGAAGAATGGCACAGCCACGTTTCTTTCGCCTTTCCGGAGATCCGCCTCCGCAGGTATATTGAACTGCGCATGTGTGACTCCGTACCTGACAGCCTGGTACCCACCATTCCGGCACTCCTTAAAGGGCTGTTTTATGACTCAGAAAACAGGAAGGAATTGGCGGAAATGTTCAAGGATGTCTCCCCGGAGGAAGCCTTAAAGGCCTACAGAGAGGCGCACCAAAAAGCCCTCCGGGCCGAGTATTCCGGCAGGCCTATCCTCCAGTTGGCCAGGGACATAGTATCCCTGGCCGAACAAGGGTTAACAAGACTGGGACGGGAAGGAGCAATCTCTTCCCCGGATGAAGCAGGGCTTTTGGACCCCCTGAAAGAACAGCTCTGGGAAAAGGGAATGTCCCCTGCCGAGGAGCTGGTAAAGCTGTGGGAGAAAAACGGGTACAAGATATGGAGCCTGAGGGACAGAATCCTGCTTTAATATTGTACGGCTTTAAGGTAACCATAGAGAAATCTCCCAAGCATAGACACAGCCTCTGTGATTTACCGGTTGGCAGAGAACCTGCCTCCCTGATGGGAAGAACTTCTTAACAGCTTTCTGAGAGAAGGAGGAACAGAGGATTGGAGCCTTTTGACAAATTTTTTCTGGAATACATCAGCAGACATCCTGAAGAATATGCCGCCAGTATGAAACAGTATTTTGCGGAGCTGGAGAAAAGGGGTTTTAAGTACCACGGTGAGTACATCCCCACTTACTTCCACCCCTACGTTATGGACGAAAAACAGTACCAGGATGTTGCCCGGCATACGGAGATAATGGCAGAACTGCTCTTTAAGGTCCATGACCTCTTCCTCACCAGGGAAGAAGTCCGCCGGGTCTTTGATTTCCATCCTGCACTCCTGGAATGGATGGAGGCAAAACCGGGATATTCGGTTCCAGTGCCTATTTCCAGATATGACGCCTATTATGACCCTCAGAAGAAGACAATGGTCTTCAATGAGTTTAACGCTGACGGGACAAGCGGCATGAACGAAGCCAACACCATGGAAGAAGCCTTCCTGTCAACTCCCCTGGGGGACAGGCTGCACCGTGAGTTCGGCCTGGTAAACTGTGAACTGCGGAAAAGTATCCTCAAGGTGCTGCTGGATAATTACAGAAATGCAGGGGGATCAAAACCGGTACCTAACATCGCAATCGTCGACTGGAAAGAATCTGCCTCACCTGAAGAATTTGCAGCACTGTTCAAAACCTTTACCGGGGAAGGATACCCCACAGTTATCGCTGACCCCAGGGATTTAACATACAGGGAGGGAGTCCTTTATTGTGAGGATTTCCCCATTGACCTGGTTTACCGGAGGATAGTGACTGTGGAACTGGTGGACCGCAGGGACGAAGCGAAAGATTTCCTCCGGGCATATATGGACGGAAGTGTTGTTACCGTCGGTTCCATGCGCACGGAGGTCATCCACAGCAAAATTATTTTCTGCCTTTTAAGCGACCCGGCTTACAGTAGGTTTTTTACCTCTGCTGAAAGGAAATTCCTGGCGGAGCATATTCCCTGGACCAGGAAACTGACCAAAAAAGACCCTGATCTTTTGCGCAGGGTCCTGAACAATAAAGACTCCTTGATGCTGAAACCCCACAACAGTTATGCCAGCCGGGGACATATTGTAGGGGAAGAATGCACCCAGGCAGAATGGGAAGAAAAGGTGAACACCCTGTCAGATACCAACTACCTGGTGCAGGAGAAGATAACCGCCCCCGAAAGGTTATTTGTAACGGACGGGACGCTGCCCGGGGAAATGCTAAAAGTCAACCTGGCCTGCTACGTCTTCAACGGCAAACTGGCAGGATTTTACACCCGGGTATCTCCGAAAATCGTAATCACCACCTTAAGCAGCGGGGCATTAATTCCAACCTTGGTGTCCCGCCGCTAGCTGACAGCATGGCAAACCAAATTATATTCCGGACAAACCAGAGGAAAGGCGTGACAGGGCGTGGGTGACAGGGATGGTTCCCTGTCACTTCCTGATTCTCTGGCCCGTTTATGACAAAGAACCGTCCCCTGTCACGAACAAAGAACCGTCCCCTGTCACCACCTGTCACCTAGTTTGATTACCGCCCCTGCCTTCCCCTGTACCCCCTCCGGTTAGGGAACTTAAAATCAAGTATTCGCTGGTGCCTGCATACACTATAAGGTACAACGAAAAAGCTGGGGAGAACAATTAACTAAGGGGGGCAAAAATTGAAGAGCAGGAATACAGGTCCAAGAAAAGTCTTTCTGGGTGGGAATACCTCAAGAGGCTTTTATTCGTTTTACGACCAGGTGGTGAATCCTATGGAAGCCAACCGCATTTTCGTCCTCAAAGGGGGACCCGGTATGGGAAAATCGACTTTCATGCAGAAAATCGGTGAGGCTATGTCCGCCCAGGGCTACCATATTGAGTACTGCTGCTGTTCCTCGGATAACGATTCCCTGGACGGCGTCCACATACCTGAAATCGGGATAGTCCTCCTGGATGGTACGGCACCCCACATTGTAGACCCGAAAAATCCGGGGGCGTTCGATGAAATAATCAACCTGGGGGAGTATTGGAATGAGAAAGGGCTGCGCCCCTTAAAAGAGGCCATCATCGAGTTAAACAAAGAAATCAAGGGGCTCTTTCAAAGGGCTTACGGTTACCTGGCACAGGCAAGAATTCTCAAGGACGAGGTGGAAAGCTACTATACGGACAGCAAGGCACTGGACATAACGGGATTAAACGCCCTGGCCAGGGGACTGGAAAGGCTGCTGTTGAATAATGCCAGGACATACCTTTCACACCGGGAGAGACACCTGTTTGCCAGCGGCATCACTCCTAACGGGACTGTCAATTACCTGGAGAGCATTTTCGCACCCCTGGAACAGCGTTATATCCTTCGGGGGCCGGCAGGTTCAGGCAAAGCCACTATTGTACAGAAGCTTTATCAAGCAGCTGTAAATAAAGGGATTACAGTGGAAGCCTTCCACTGCAGCCTGCGGCCGGAGGAAATTGAGCACCTGGTATTTCCCGACCTAAAAATAGGAGTAATTACCGGCACCCCGCCCCATTTATTTCGGGCATCACCAGGGGACATCATCCTGGATACAGGTGAGTTTGTTAATTATTCAAGGCTGGAGCCATTCAAAGAGGACATAGGGGAAGCCGACCGGAGATACGTAGAAGCATTGGGCAGGGCAGTGTCATTTATCAGCAGGGCAAAAGCCAGGCATGATGAGCTGGAAGCATATTATACACCTAATATGGATTTTGACGGAGTAAATAAGTGCAGGGAAAAAATTCTCAAGAGGATACTGGACTATGCAGGAGAGTGATTGGAGTTTTTCGATAGGGATTTATTCTTTTCCTTTGTAAGGTTGCCCTTGCGCATGAGACCTACAAATACTTCCACCAGCCTGGGATCAAACTGTGCCCCGGCACACCATTGTATTTCCACAAGTGCCTGTGCCGGAGTCATTGTCCGGCCATAGGGCCTGGGATGGGTCATGGCATCGTAAGCATGGACGATAGCCATTATTCTTGAAAACAGGGGGATTTGCAAACCCTTTAACCCCTGGGGATAACCTTTTCCATCCCACCTTTCGTGGTGGTATAAAACTGCTTCCGCCACAGGGACCAGTTCAGGAAATGTCCTGGCAATACGGTAGCCCATTTCCGGGTGCTTGCGTATAAGAGCCCATTCGGAGGGATTGAGCTTACAAGTTTTTATCAAGATGTCCTCGCTCAGGTTGAGCTTGCCTACATCGCAAATATCAGCCAGCAGTTCCAGCTGCTCCAGCTGGGGGCCCTTTACACCCAGTGCCTGTCCAAAACTGATAACCAGATTTTTAACCTCATCAGCCCGTTCCTTATTTTTATACTCCCGGGCCAGAACTTCCTGTTTTAGGGAATCAAGAACAATATGCCGTGAATGTTTTCCCCCTACAATCTTATCATTATACATGCTGTTCTCTGCTTCATTGAAAACCGCTGCAATATCCTGGTTAGGAGACACTTTGGTGGCGAAACCCACAGCAACTCCTAACTTCAAGAATTTATGGGCAAACGAACCGATGGACTTTTTAATCCTCAAACACAACTTATTTGCCGCTTCGGCAGAAGTTTGAGGCATGAGGATGACAAATTCATCTCCCCCCCACCGGGAGATAATATCCTCTTTCCTGCAGGAACGGCGCAGCAGGTCTGCCGTAGCGCGAAGGAGTTCATCGCCCCGCTGGTGCCCGAAAGCATCATTGACTATCTTTAAACCGTTAACATCCGCCAGGATCAGGCTCAGAGGCAGTTGTCTTTCCGTGTCAACCCTTCGCAGTTCCTCCTCAAAAAAGTTGCGATTATAGAGGCCTGTAAGTTGATCGTGGAAGCTCAAATTTTTCATTTCTTCCTCTGCCCGTTTATACTGGGAAATATCAATCAGCACTCCCTCAAGGACCCTGCGCCGGATTGGGTTTAATAGACACTGGCCCTGGTCCAAAACCCACTTTTCTTCACCCTGGGCAGTAACGATACGATACTCAAGTTTGTACCTGGTACCGGGAAGAACAGCCTGAGACTCACTGAAAAACCTGTCCCTGTCTTCAGAATGAATCACCTGGTTAAAAAAAAGGCCCTTATCAGTTAACTGTACTGGCTGGTAGCCTGTAAGTACCAGGGCCCCATCGCTGACAAAATCCAGATTTCCGTCATCTACAAGGTAACGGTAAACCATAACAGGCAGGCCGTGAACCAATTTACTAATGTGGGAGCTGTCCACAAAAACCCCTGGACTATCCGGTTCATCACCTTTCAACTTCATCTTCCGGAGGTCTCCTGTATCCATTATCTATCCTCCCAGACAATCACCCAGGGCGAAAAATACTATCTAAAAAACGCCTCAAGTTGTCCCCAAATTCAGTATATTTATTTTAGCATAACTGGAGTACAATTTGTAATTTTTAGAAAATTTATTTTTGCATATTTCGCTAATAAATACCAAATTTCGAGAGTAAAATTCAAATAAAACCGTTGGTATTACTGGTTTCATCTGATTATAAAAATATTTAAATTTCCATACAGGAACCCGACACAATTTGGCATGATTCCCCAGTAAAATTCCTGTCAAAAAAAGACTTGGCGTTAATTCCGGTACAATGGGTTACACCTAAAACCTTTACCTGCCGGCGCTCAATCTCCGCCAGGGTGTGCTTAAGTTGCTCTTCCCCGGCTTGAAGCAAATGGGTACCTCCAAAAATGCCGTAGAAATATTTTTCTCCGGTAATTTTTTCAACGTAATTCATGGTGTTGATTACGCCGGAATGAGCGCAGCCAAATACGATACACAGACCCTTTTCAGTTTCCACCACTGCTGCCTGGTCATCAACAAATGGGTCCGGGCACAGGTCACCGTCTTTATACACAAAATGGGACCGGGTCTTTATTTCGTCAAATCCCCTTTCTATGTATCCAGTCAGCATAATTCCCGGTACAACCTCTACCGGCTCCGTATGGAAAATAAATTCAGCACCGGCACTTTCCAGTTCCTCCCGGGTGAAGGGTGAACCGGTCTGAAAAAGATCTCCGGCATCGTTTTTCTTGACCCGCTCCTGAAATACCTCCGGATGAGCATAGACAGGCATAAGTTTTCTGGCTTTTTCCAATACCAGTTTCAGACCCCCGATATGGTCACTGTGGCCGTGGGTTATGGCTACTGCGTCAACCTGAGACAAATCTACACCCAGTGCGCCAATATTAAAATCCATTGCAAAACCGGAACCGGTATCAATAAGGACTTTTCCTCCCGGCGTTTCCAGGAGCATCGAAAGCCCATGCTCTCCCAGCAGTCCCATTTTGAAACAATAGTCATCAACAAGGTTTGTGAGCTTAACAGTCAAAACCATTCACCCCTCGGACAATATTTAAACACTGCGAACATTAATGCGGTGTCTGGCCTTGTGTTCATACATTGCGTTGTCTGATTCATGAAAAAGCTTTTCCAGTGAAACTTCCGACTCGCTGGTGGCAACGCCCACTGAAATACTCAAGGGTATTTCCGGCTGCTTTGCATTATAGGCATCAACAGCATCCAGGATTCTGTTCCTGGCTTTCTCCGCAACTTCAGCATTGGTGAGGGGAAGAATTACCGCAAATTCGTCACCGCCGATACGGGCAACAACGTCACAGCTCCTGAAGGGCTTTTTGATTACCGAAGCAGCTGCTTTGATAATTTCATCCCCTTTACGATGTCCAAAACGGTCATTAATCTGTTTCAAGCCGTCCACATCACAGCTGATTATGCTGATAGGACCATGCCTTCTGAAATTCAAACGGCGCAATTCTTCTTCAAAATATCTCCTGTTGTATAAACCGGTCATGGGATCATGGAGGGTGAGGTATTTCAATTGCTCCTGGGCCTTTTTGCGTTCTGTGACATCCCTGATAAGCATTAAAACATTCCTGCCGTCCTTTCCCTCAAGAACAGCGGCACTTATTTCCACATCTACGAGCTCCTTTTTGGCGTTCAGGAACCGGTATTCCTCATTATACCTGCTGCCTAACCTGTAAGTATACTCCAACAGGCGGTATGTACCCGGGACATCATCAGGGTATACAAGCTTGTCCAGACTCTCTCCCTCAAGTTCCTCAGCCGAAAATCCCAGGAGAGAAGTAATCCTCTTGTTGCAGCTTTTAATTACACCTGAGGCATCGACAATCATGATTAAATCAGCAGCTGTTTCAAAAATAGTCCTGAAGCGGAACTCATTTTCCCTGGCTGCTTCCAATGCCTGGTTAACCTTCTCGTGGGCCTCATGAAGCTCAGTAAGGTCCACTCCCACTTCCAATTGCCCCAATTCTCCCCCCGTACCATCAGGAAGGGGGGTAATATTCCAGGAAAGGATGCGCTCTTTACCATTTTTAGGTGTCACTGTTGTAGAAAAATTACGCACCATTCCTTCCATTTCCAGTGCCCTGCTTATATTTTCCTCCACTTGCTTTCGGTAAGCCTCATCAGGATAAATAAGTTTGAGGCTGTTCTGCCCGATAACCTCTCCCGCGGAATAGCCTGACAACCGTTCGGCAAAGTCATTCCAGAGGAGGACGGCACCGTGGGAATCTGTAAAAGATATCCAGACATTGGCGCCCTGAACCACATTGTCAAAAAAATCCGCCGTATCCTTGGAAATGGCTTCCGCCATCCGCAGTTTGGTTTCCAGGCTCTTGTGGTGGGAAATATCCCTAAAGCACTGCAGAGCACCAACAGGCTCTCCTGTGCCCGGTTCATAAACAAGGGTTGCCTTTGCCCACAACCAAGCTCCTCTTCCCCCGCGAACCTGTGAAGCGTAGGTCTCACCGGAGGCCATGCCTTTTTCAACGTTTACATTGACGTATTTCCGGTATATCTCATCGAAGTCATTAAAGAGCAAATCAACTAAATCGGGAGACCGGTCACCAAAAAAGGGCTCGGCATAACTGTACCCCCTTGTACCAAGGATATCAGTCCTTTTTACATGGGACAGTTCTTCAATAGCCGAGTTCCAGCCAATTACTTCACCGCTGCAATTAACCACGAAGGCCGGATCAGGGAAACTATCAATGGATTTAAGCAAAAATTCCAGAGCAGACGGTATTTTCATTTCAGCACCCAAAAAAACTAGCTCCTTTATACGAATAATTACTATTTGTAATGGTACTGCATCAAATTGGATAAATCAACAATTTTGTTCAGTACCGGTAGCAAATGTGAAGAAAGCAACAGTACCCTGAAAATGTTCCCCACTGCCTCCGAAAGCCCAAAGGGGCGGCGAGCCATAAAGTTGTCCGGCGCAAACTCCTGAGCAAGAAGGGGGCATAGGAGCCTATCAATTCCCAAGCAAAAACAAAAGCGGCACCTTGCCGCAATATATTCAAGAAAAACTATCCTATTTTTGTTTCCCGTAATGCCTGTCCTTCCTATAATGCCCCCTGCTTTTTGTGCCCATAAAATAATGCTTGTATGCCTTGACTCCCAGGTCCCAGCCAAGTTTTAATCCCGCCAGTTTTGGCGATACCTTTTTTATCATGCTGATAGCAGCATAATCTGAAACAGAGTCCCGGGCTTCACCAATCAACTCTCTTACACTGGCGGCTGTTTCCCGGAATTCCTGTACAACCGGAACAACATTGGCATTAATGTTCTTTCCGAGAAGTTCCACCTGTTCCTGGAGTTTTTTAAACGTAGTATAATAACGCACCAGGAAAACGATGGCCGTTATCATACAAATTGTCAGGAACACCACACAAATCATAATTATAAACAAAAGCAGGGTTTCCACTGAAATCATACGAGTTCTGCTCCCTCAACTGTCTGTTGTACATTCACGTCATTTTGAACATTCACGTCACTTCGGTCATTTACGCCATCGGAGTCTTTCGAGCCACTTAAATCATCTTCACCAGGTAAACCAGCAGACTTTTCAGGAAGTTTGTCTTTTACCAGGTCAACAACTTTTGTCACATGGTCTTTGACTACGCCGCTTACTTCTTCCACACTTCCCCGGGTTTCCCTGATGGCAGTCTGAGTCTTGTCAGCGATGATTTCTCTGGTTTCACTACCCGGTGCAGGTGCAAGCAGTATTCCGGCAACAAAACCTAAAAAGCTACCTACGACCAATCCAGCAAAAAAGTTCCCGTTGTCGGCCATGTAATCACCTCCTGGGGAACTCTTTTCGGCAGATATAGAAAATTTTCCTGCAAAACAGATAGTTTTTGCCATTTTTTAAATATCTTTCTTCTCTTCCCCTGATCCTCCAAGGTATTCATGAAGCTTCTGTGCCGCGCTCAGTGTCATCCCCTCCACTTCTGCCAGTTCCTCTACAGCCGCCCTGCGAATGGCCTTTACCGAACCAAATTTACGGAGAAGTGAACGCTTCCTCTTGGGACCGATGCCCGGGACTTCATCCAGAATGGAACTCTGTACTTTTTTACCCCGGAGCCTGCGGTGGTAAGAAACAGCAAAACGGTGGGCTTCATCCCTGATGCGCTGGAGCAGGAAAAGAGCCTGGGAACCCCGGGGCAAGATGATAGGTTCCTGCCTGCCCTCCACAAAGAGCTCTTCCTCCTTTTTCGCCAGCCCGAATGTAGGGATATCTCCGGTGCCCAATTCCATCAAAACTTCCCGGACGGCACCAAGCTGCCCCTTGCCCCCGTCAATAATCAACAGGTCCGGGGTTTTGCCAAAAGAATTGTCCCTGCCCCCTTCTCCCTGGGATTCTTTCTTTCTCTTGAACCTGCGCCGGAGCACTTCCTGCAGGGAGGCAAAGTCATCGGGACCTGTCACGGTGCCGATTTTGAACCTCCTGTAATCAGAGTGCTTGGGGGAACCGTTCTCAAAGACCACCATAGACCCTACCGAGTCGGTACCGGAAATATTGGAAATATCGTAACACTCAATTCTCCTTGGGAGCACTTCCAAATCCAGGTACTCCTGTAGTTCAAGAAGGGCCTGCTCTGCTGACATGGCCTTCTTTCTCCTGTCTTCCTCATGCTCCTGGAGCTCTACCAGGGCGTTGGCTGCCACCATCTCTACCAGCTTCAGCTTTTCCCCTCTCCTGGGTACATGGAGGACAACTTTACGCCCCTTCACCTGGGTAAGCCATTCCTCGATTAAGGCCTGGTCCTCCGCGGCATCACCCAGCAGGACCACAGGGGGAATCTCCGCTGCCCTGTTGTAATACTGCTTAAGGAAAGCAGTCATTACTTCTCCCCGGGACAAATCGTCGGTTCTCTCCAGGAAGAAATGTTCCCGCCCAATAAGCTTGCCTTTGCGGACATAGAACACCTGGATGCACACCTCGTCGGAACCCCTGGCCATGGCGATTACATCCTGGTCTTCCCCGCCCGGGGAAACAATCTTCTGTTTCTCCAAAACGGCCTCCACGGCTTTTATCTGGTCACGAATCTGGGCAGCATTTTCAAAGTCCAGGTCTTTCGCATATTTCTCCATTCGCTCCTGGAGCCTGCGCAAAAGAGCATCCTGCTTCCCTTCCATAAACAGCACTACTTCCCGCACCATTTTCCCGTACTCTTCCCTGCTGATATTCCCCACGCAGGGTGCAGTACACCTTTTGATGTGGGCGTTAAGGCAGGCTCTCTTTCTCTGCTCAAAACTGGCCTGCCTGCAGGTTCGCAGTGGGAAAAGCCTCCTCAGGAGCCGGACTGTCTCATTAAGAGCCCCCACACTGGTATAAGGCCCAAAATACTTGGAACCGTCCTTGCGCATATTCCGTGTAACCTCAACCCTGGGGAATTCCTCATTCAGGGTAATCTTCAAATAGGGATAGGATTTGTCATCCCGGAACACCACGTTGTATTTGGGGTCATACTTTTTGATCAGGTTGTATTCCAGGATCAATGCTTCCACTTCTGTATCCGTAACTATATACTCAAAATCCTCTATATTCTTCACCAAGGAGTGGACCTTGGGAGGCTGGTTTTTCAGGGAACGAAAATATGACCGCACCCTGTTTTTGAGAGATGCGGCCTTGCCGACATAAATCACCGTCCCGGCGGCATCGCGCATAAGGTAAACCCCCGGCTTATCCGGTAAACGCTGCAGTTTTTCCTCCAGGTTCATCCTTTTCACGCTCCAATACTTTTTTCAGGAACCAGCCTGTATAGGACTCTTCAACAGCAGCCACTTCCTCAGGGGTACCTGCAGCAACGATCCTGCCTCCCTTATCTCCGCCTTCAGGCCCCATATCAATAATATAGTCTGCTGTTTTGATCACATCCAGGTTGTGCTCAATTACCAGGACCGTATCCCCGTTTTCCACCAAACGCTGGAGGACCTGCAGCAGTTTATGGATGTCTGCTGTATGGAGCCCTGTTGTAGGCTCATCCAGGATGTACAGGGTTTTACCGTTGCTGCGCCTGCTGAGCTCGGTAGCCAGTTTGACCCTCTGGGCCTCACCCCCAGAGAGCTGTGTGGCAGGCTGCCCCAGGCGTATATACCCCATGCCCACATCCTGCATGGTCTTGAGCTTCCTGTGTATTCGGGGAATATTCTTGAAAAATTCCACTGCTTCATCAACAGTCATATTCAAAATATCCGCAATCGTCTTGCCCTTGTATTTTACCTCCAGAGTCTCCCGGTTATAGCGGGAACCCTTGCATTCTTCACAGGGCACGTAAACGTCGGGAAGGAAGTGCATTTCAATTTTGATAACCCCGTCTCCCTTACAGGCCTCACAGCGCCCGCCTTTTACGTTAAAGCTGAAGCGGCCGGGTTTGTAACCCCGCATCTTGGCCTCGGTAGTCCTGGAGTAAACATCTCGGATCAAGTCAAATACTCCCGTATAAGTAGCCGGGTTGGACCTGGGTGTCCTGCCGATGGGAGACTGGTCGATATCTACAATTTTATCCAGGTATTCTATCCCCTTTATCCCATCGTGGTCTCCCGGTTTAGCCTTGGCCCCATAGAGCTCGGCAGAAACTTTTCTCTGCAGTATATCCCCGATAAGGGTGCTCTTTCCTGAACCTGAGACACCGGTAACGCAGACAAACAGCCCCAGGGGGATGGTTACGTTCAGGTTCTTCAAATTGTGCTCCCGGGCCCCAATGATTTCCAGGCAATGGCCGTTTCCCTGGCGTCTGGCGGCAGGAACGGGAATACTCTTTTTCCCCGACAGGTACTGGCCGGTAATAGAATCCGGGTTGGCCATAATTTCCTCAACGGTCCCCTGGGCAACAACGTGCCCTCCCAGGGCCCCCGCCCCGGGTCCAATGTCAACAATGCAGTCTGCCGCCCGCATCGTTTCTTCATCATGTTCCACAATAACCAGGGTGTTGCCAAGATCCCTCAGGTCTTTCAGGGTTTCAATCAGCTTCCCATTGTCTCTCTGGTGCAGGCCGATGCTGGGCTCATCCAGTATATAGAGGACCCCAACCAGCCCGGAACCGATCTGGGTTGCCAAACGGATCCGCTGGGACTCCCCGCCGGACAATGTGCCGGCACCCCGTGCCAGGGTAAGGTAATCTAAACCCACCCGGCATAAAAAGCCAAGCCGCTGTCGAATCTCCTTAAGTACCTGACCGGCAATTCTAGTCTCACGGGGGGTCAAATCAAGGGAATTGAAGAATTCCACAGACTCACTGACAGTCATACAGGTTACTTCATGGATATTCTTCCCCCCTACGAACACGGAAAGAATTTCCGGCTTTAGGCGGGCTCCGTTACACTCTGCACAAGGTTTTGTACTCATATAGCGTTCCAGATCCGCCTTGATGAAATCGGATTCAGTCTCCCTGTAACGGCGTTCCAGGTTGGGTATTACCCCTTCAAAGTCGGACTGGTACCTGCGCAGATCATTAAAACGGTTGACGAAGGTAAATTCTATTTTTTCCCCCTTGTTTCCGTACAGAACAATATCCTGGTGCTCCGGCTTAAGCATCCTGAAAGGAGTGTCCATACTGAAGCCGTAGTGGGCAGCCACAGTGGTCAGTGTCTGCTGGTAATAGCCGTTATGCCCTTTGCTCCAAGGGGCAATGGCCCCTTCGTTCAAGGACTTGTTCTTGTCGGGAACCACGTAATCCGGGTCGATTTCCATAGTGCTCCCCAGCCCGCTGCATACAGGGCAGGCGCCATAGGGAGCGTTAAAGGAAAACATCCTGGGGGTCAGTTCTTCTATGCTGATACCGCAGTAAACACAGGCCAGGTTTTCACTGAAGACCATCTCACTGTCTCCAATCACATCTACCGTTACAGTACCTTCACCCAGAGAAAGGGCGGTTTCCAGGGACTCTGCCAGGCGGGAAGACACGTCTTCCTTAATAATTACCCTGTCCACAACCACTTCAATGGTGTGCTTTTTATTCTTCTCCAGGGGGATATCCTCGTCAAGGGAATATACTTCTCCGTCTACACGGACACGAATATACCCGTCCTTCCGGATCCCGGCAAGGACCTTCTGGTGCTCACCCTTGCGCCCCCTGATTACAGGTGCCAGCACCTGAATCCTGGTACCCGGGGGCAGTTCCATCAACGAATCCACCATCTGAGTCACTGTCTGCCGGGTTATCGGCCTGCCGCAGCGGTAGCAGTGAGGGTGCCCGATACGGGCAAAGAGCAGGCGCAGGTAGTCGTAAATTTCTGTGACGGTGCCCACGGTAGACCGGGGGTTGCGGGCAGAATTTTTCTGGTCAATGGATATTGCCGGGCTTAACCCTTCGATGTAGTCTACATCAGGCTTATCCATCTGCCCCAGGAACTGGCGGGCATAAGCCGAAAGGGATTCCACATAGCGCCGTTGCCCCTCGGCGTAAATGGTGTCAAAAGCCAGGGAAGACTTCCCCGAACCGCTCAACCCGGTAACAACGATCATTTTATCCCGGGGAATAGTTAAATCTATATTTTTCAGGTTGTGCTGCCTGGCACCTTTGATAATTATATTCTCAGCCATTGCTGCTTCCTCCGTTTTAGTAATTCCTTCTCTTTTTGCAGCTGTATTGAAAACCCTCGCTAGGGTACATACCGCTTATTGAAAATATACCATACGCCTGAAAGTCCGCATATATTTTGGAGCAGGACTTGTTTTGCTCAAGCCTTGCACGGCTCTGCCGGCGGTAACGGCGTGGGAGCTTGTCCGTAGCGGAATAATACATGCGGGCTTTTTACCAACGCCGCTAGTATCATTTTAACTCCCTGCGCAGCTCAATAATCATATCCCTGAGCTGGGCCGCCTTTTCAAATTCCAACTCCTTGGCAGCCGCAGTCATCTGCTGCTCCAAATCCTTGATCAACCTGTTTATCTCCTGCTTCGGCATGGACTGAACGTCCTTTTTGGTTACATATTTTTCGGGAGTCTCAGCAGCCATAGTTGCCTCAATCACATCCCGTACAGCCTTACGGATGGTAGCCGGTGTAATATTGTGCCGCTTATTATAAGCAATTTGTTTTTTCCGCCGCCTTTCCGTCTCATCAATAGCCCTGCGCATGCTGCCGGTAATGGTATCTGCATACATGATAACCTTACCCTCTACGTTTCGCGCCGCACGCCCAATAGTCTGTACCAGCGACCTCTCGGAACGGAGGAATCCTTCCTTGTCCGCATCCAGGATGGCAACCAGTGTTACCTCCGGAAGGTCCAGACCCTCCCGGAGCAGGTTGATTCCCACCAGCACATCAAATTCCCCTAACCTCAAGTCTCTGATTATTTCCATCCGCTCCAGGGTATCAATATCAGAATGCATATACCGCACCTTGACACCCATTTCCCGGAGGTATTCCGTCAAGTCTTCCGCCATGCGCTTTGTCAGGGTCGTAACCAGAACACGCTGGTTCTTGCTCTCCCGAATCCTTATTTCCTGGAGGAGGTCATCAATCTGCCCCTGTACGGGACGGACCTCTACCTCCGGATCTACCAGGCCGGTAGGCCGGATAATCTGCTCTACAATTACGGAACTGTGCTTCCGCTCATATTCAGCAGGAGTTGCCGACACGTATACAGCCTGAAACACCCGTTCCTCAAATTCTTCAAAAGTCAGCGGCCTGTTGTCCAATGCTGAGGGGAGACGAAAACCGTAGTCAACCAGGGTCTGTTTTCTGCTGCGGTCACCTGCGTACATCCCGCCAATCTGGGGCACCGTCACGTGAGACTCATCGATAAAAACAATGAAGTCTTTAGGGAAATAGTCCAAAAGTGTGTACGGCGGCTGGCCGGGTTCTCTGCCGTCCAAATGGCGGGAGTAGTTTTCTATTCCCTGGCAGAAACCCATTTCCTGCATCATTTCCAGGTCGTAACGGGTTCTCTGTTCCAACCGCTGGGCTTCCAGCAGCTTTCCCTGGTCATGGAGTTCCTTGAGGCGCTCCTCCAGTTCCGCTTCAATACCGGCCATGGCTGCCTTCAGTTTGGCTTCCTCAGTAACATAATGGCTGGCGGGGAAGATGGAAACATGCTTCCTCCTGCCCAGGATTTCTCCCGTCAGAGTATCTATCTCCAGAATGCGCTCCACTTCATCTCCAAAAAGTTCTACCCTGATGGCCTGTCCAGACAGAGAAGCAGGGAAAATCTCAACCACGTCGCCCCTCACTCTGAAGGTCCCCCGGTGGAAATCAACGTCGTTCCGTGAATACTGGATATCTACCAGTTTGCGCAATATCTTATCCCTTCCATACTCCTGTCCTTCACGCAGGGAAAGCATCAGGTTCTTGTAATCCCAGGGAGAACCCAGCCCGTAAATACAGGAAACACTGGCAACAATGATAACGTCTTTCCGTTCGAAAAGGGCAGCTGTAGCCGAGTGGCGCAGCTTGTCAATCTCATCATTGATGGAAGAATCCTTTTCAATATATGTGTCAGTCTGGGGAACATAGGCCTCAGGCTGGTAGTAGTCATAATAGCTGACAAAGTATTCAACAGCATTTTCAGGAAAAAAGGCCTGGAACTCGCTGCAGAGCTGGGCTGCCAGGGTCTTGTTGTGGGCAATTATCAGGGCCGGCCTGTTGGTTTCCTTAATTACGTTGGCCATGGTAAAAGTTTTACCCGAGCCCGTAACACCCAGCAGTGTCTGGTGTCTGCAGCCCATTTCCAGGCTCTTAACCAGGTTTTCAATAGCCTGTGGCTGGTCCCCCTTAGGCTTGTATTCTGAATGCAGGATAAATTTATTCATTAAAAATCTCCTAACCCATAGAATTGGTCATTTTGTAAAGGGGTCAAGAATGATTACAAACCGCTCCACTCTCACCCATGGTATTATTTTAACACAAGCACTTCTAAAAGAACATTTGTTTGCAATAACAGCGGCTGGTAATTTAACCTTTAATGCTAACCAATGTTATTGGGTATTGTCAACATCTATCAGAGCTGTATTTATCCTTTTTTGGCCCATTTACTGTGAAACAACAGCTCTCACCGTATACTGTCATTAAGTGTTTTTTCCATTCCTCCGCCGCTTATTGAAGATGGGGACTCCTGCGAACTAAGGTTGAACAAAACAATACTTCCTAACCTGAAAGAACTCTTTTAAGTCTTCCAGTAAAGATTGCCAAATGATAAAAAATAAGTTAAACTATTGTGGGCTGTCCCCTGGATTTCTAATATCTAGCTGTGGACAGAAAATCCCGGAATTATCACACTTGGCAGATAGGGTTCAGAGATACATAAAACTGATCTGCCCTGAGGGATAATATGGACACACCCGAAAGTTTTAGAAAGGGGAGAAAAATGGGAACTCAACTTCAACCAACACCCGTACTTTACGGAAAAGATGCTGAGGCAATTTTAAAGGAAATAAACATTAAGCTGCCTTCGGAAAAAGCTATTGAATCCGAAGCTCGCAGCGAATTTTTCAAAAACATTAAGAAAAAAGGACTGTAGGTGCTATGGCAGATTTCAACCCCAAAGCAGTTTTGTTGATTAAGTTTACCGAACAAGAGCTGCCTGATACTGCAGCATTCGACTCCGGAGACAGTGAAACCAATGATTTCTTCAGGAACGATGCTTTCAGAGATCAGGAGAGAGGTCTGAATACCACTACCCTAATTTACTATAACGGCATTATAGCCGGCTTTATCTCCCTCCTCTGCGATGCCATTCCTCTAAATAAAGAAGAGGAAAATTCACAGGCATCCTTAACAGTACCGGCAATCAAGCTCAGATATGGAGTGGACAAGAATTTTAAGGATTACGATTTGGATTCTTTTATTATCGACTACGCCAAAACGGTTGCTTTTGAGCTTTGGAAATCTAAGGTGGGAGTAAGATTCTTGACCCTGGACACAGATCCTTCCAGAGAGGAGTTTTTTGCCGGCAAAGGCTTTGTCCGTAACAGGACAGGCAGTAATGGCCTTGTCAGCATGAGGTTAGACATTTTTGCCTAACGAAAAGTAAGGCCGCATGTATTGTGGAGCGGGACTTGTTTTGCTTAAGCCTTGCGCGCGGCTCTGCCGGCGCTAACGGCGTGCAGACTTGTCCGCAGCGGAACAATACATGCGGCTTTTTTTCATGGCCGTCCTTTAGGTCCGCTAAGTATTACACGTTTGTTCAGATTTCAACTGGCAAGGACTGCGCGGTGTTTCTGTGCATTTCGCGAACAACTTATGAACACAGGCACACAGCTCTTGGCAAAGCGTAGGGAAAAACAGGGAGGCACAGGCAGGACGCCTGGGCCAGCCCAATGAAGACAGGACGTCGCTTTTTGGGCGGCCCGGTTTTGACCGGAGCTTTGCCTTAGAGATGTCCTGTGTGAATTCCCGGAGTGAGCGAAAGGCGACGGAAACATAACCCGACGCTTCGCTCAGGGTGACATGCCGCTTATTAGAATACTGTCAGATTCCCGAAAAGCCGCATGTATTGTGGAGCGGGACTTGTTTTGCTTAAGCCTTGCGCGCGGCTCTGCCGGCGGTAACGGCGTGCGAGCTTATCCGTAGCGGAACAACACATGCTGCCTTTATGCCACGCCGCTTTAAGTGGTCAACATAACACGTGAGTTCTATTCCACTGATAAATAAAAATAGTACAGAGGTTGTCCACCTGACAGGAATTCCACTTCCTTATCGGGGAACCTTTCCTCCACCT
>LFRM01108096.1_pt2 | contig 27265 bp, 25 predicted proteins | sample 618341 | NCBI WGS metagenome assembly LFRM01 (sample SAMN03654438, study PRJNA283298) | anaerobic digester metagenome | isolation source: pool of bioreactors CSTR01a, CSTR02a, and CSTR03a thermophilic anaerobic... | place: Denmark: Kgs. Lyngby | collected 2014-05-21 | reverse complement strand
CCCACTTTACGAACCAGCAATGCGCAGGCAATATCAAATTCAAGACTGAACTTGGCTTCAAGCCCTGTTTCAGGGCATGGGTTCCTTAGCATGGATGCCTGCGGCTGGCCAATGGTGGCGACAATGGACGTAATTTCTTCATGATTAAAATTTTCTTTATTGATAATGGCCAAGGTGCCGTCTATCACCCTGTGACCGGAATAACAAACCGGATATTGCTTGATATTCAATCCCTGCTGCACCAGCCGCCAGGTTTGACCCAATGTGGCGTNNTCTGACCCAATGTGGCGGGTGTTTGGGTATCCACATTGCCGGCCAGCGAGGTGGCTTTCAGAAAACCGGCCCGGTGCTCGAAAATATCCGGGCAGGCGGTAATGCCGGCGCGGGCCAGTTCTACTGCCTCTATGGCCATGCTGGCTGCACGTCCTGCATGCAGGGGTTTGGTCATCGTACCGAAATTGGCCACCAGCCCACTGGCCATGCTGGCAGCAATTCCCAAGGCATTGGCGATTAATTCCTGGGGCAAACGGCTTAAATACGCATAGGCGGCTGCCCCTGCCACGGTGCCGAAAATGGCGGTCGGGTGCCACCCCTTGATATGGTAGGGGTCTTTTTCACGGGTAAACAGTTCGGCCCACACCTCATACCCCAAAATATAGGCATTTAAAACCGCTTGCCCAGATGCCGACAAATGAATACCTCCCGTCATCACAACCGGCATCAGTACCGTGCTGGGATGCGCCGACATGGCTACATCGTCGTAATCAAGGGCATGCGCCGCGGTTGCCCACAGACAAGCCGCCTGTTCCAGTGGCAAGTGTTTTTGTTTAAGAAAAGGCACCGCCACATCAGTTTGGCCATTGCCTGCCCGCTGGCCAAAATGCCTGGCCAGAATTTGCACCACCGGCTCTTCACTGCCGGCAAACATGCAAGCCATGCTGTCCATCATGCCAATTTTGGCCAGGCGATATGCCTCCGGATCAACCGGATATTGATCAAACTGGCTAATAAAATGGACAATATCCTGCGTCAGACTATTCATTTTTCTTATCCTGAATTAAATTTTGCTTATTTGCCTTTGAAGACCGGTTTGCGCTTTTCATTGAAGGCAAGCACACCCTCATAGCGATCCTCGGTTTCAACCAAATGATTATAGGCTTCCACTTCAAAACGGTAAGCGGTACGCAATTCCATTTGGCCGCCATAGCGCACGGATTTCTTGATTTGTTTCACCGAAAGCGGCGCATTACCGGCAATCACCGTTGCCGTTTCCAATGCGGCGTCAAGAACAGCAGCGGGTTCGCAAACTTTATTCACCAGGCCCCATTCCAGGGCCTGCTCTGCCGTAAACGGTTTACCCGTCATGAGAATTTCCTTGGCACGCCGCTCACCAATCGCGCGCGGCAGGTTTTGTGTGCCGCCTGCCCCTGGCATGATGCCCAGGCCAACCTCGGGCAAGGCAAACCGGACATGGCTGCCAACATAAATAAAATCGCAACTTAACGCCATTTCAAAACCGCCCCCGTAAGCATGCCCGTTAACAGCCGCAATCACGGGAACCGGCAAATCAACCAGCGTCCAGTACATGCGTTCAAACAGTTCATGCTGCTTTTGCCATTGTTCACGGGTCATGCCATTGCGCTCTTTTAGGTCGCCGCCAGCACAAAATATTTTTTCCTGTGCCCCCGTCAGAATAACGCAGCGAACCGGACCGGCATCGGCCGTCAGACGGTTCCATAAATCCAGTAAATCATGACCCATTTGCGTATTCAGCGAGTTGCCGGCAGACGGTCTGTTAAGGGTGACGACCAGGACGTGCTCATGACGCAGTTCGGTTGTTATTGTTTCGTATCCGGTTAATTCAAAAACCATGTTTGTCCCTATATAAATTTATGTGCACAGGCATTAATATATTTACTTCATTTTGTACGTACATTATAAATATTTATCAATTAAATTCAATTAAATCAATTACTTTAATAATTTATAATTGTACGTATATTAAATATGAATTATGATCTTTCATCCAGACATTCACGAACCCGGCCATGCAACAAAAATCTGTTCCCCTGAAAAAGCCCATCCCCAGGGAATCCGGCAACAAACGGATGCCCCGTTATGCATGGTTGCATCAAACCTTGCTCACGGATATTGAATCAGGCAAATATCCGGTAGGCAGCTATTTGCCAACCGAAGAACAATTAAGCATTATTTATGGCGTCAGCCGGCATACGGTTCGTGAAGCAACCCGTCGTCTGGCTGAAAAAGGAATGATTACCCGGTCTCCCAGTACCGGGACGGTTGTCAATTCGGCAACCCCCATACAAAACCAATCGGTCTATCTTTCAACCTTTGGTTCCATGAATGACTTAATGCTGTATACCGCCCAAACCCGCATTGAACCCTTTGCCCATGAAACCATACTGGCCGATCAGGACATAGCGCAGCAGCTGCTTGTACCGCTTAACGAAAAACTGGTCCGTTTACACGCCTATCGCAAACTGGTCAAGAATGATTTGCTGATTTCCTATTCACACATTTACCTGAATCCCGCTTTCAAAAGCCTTAAAAACCGGCTTAAAGGTAACCACCCCAGTGTTTTTGAGCTTTTAAAAACGGAATTCAGTCAGGAAATCGTGAAAGTTCACCAGGAAGTAGGAGCATGTCTTATGCCTCATCAAGGCATACAGGCGCTGCAACTTAAACCAGATTGCCTTGCTTTACGTATTACCCGCGTTTATTTTGACAAATCAAACCGCCTGCTGGCGGCCTCAGACAACTTCTATATTGAAAACAACTTCCGCCTGATTACCACATGGCAGAAAGAAAATAAGTAAACCAAAAGTTTAATTAAATAATGTTATTCAATAAAGAACTTATTCATTCTTCCTTATGGAGACAATATATGAAGAAATTTATCGCTTCACTCTTACTTGGCTGCACACTTGCTACCGGTGCGGCATTCGCCGCTTACCCTGAAAAAAGCGTTCGTATTACGGTACCTTACCCAAGCGGTCAAACCACCGATGTGATTGCCCGCTTGCTGGCAGAACAGTTTTCAAAAGAACTGGGCCAGCCTTTTGTGGTTGAAAACAAAGGCGGTGCAGGCGGCATTATTGGTGTGGAAGCCGCCAAACGGGACAAACCCGATGGTTACAGCCTGTTGATTGCCGCATCAGGACCATTGGGCATCAACCCTTCCCTATATACCAACCTGCCTTATGATCCAGTCAAAGACTTCACGGCCGTTGGCATGGTTTCAATGGTGCCTTTGTTTCTGGTGACCCGTAGCGATTTCCCGGCAAATACGGTCCCGGAACTAATTGACCATATCAAAAAAAATCCGGGCAAAATCAATTATGGTTCAGGTGGCATTGGCTTAACCAATCACTTAACCATGGAAATGTTCAAACAGGCTACCGACCTTAGCCTGCTGCACGTTCCCTACCGGGGTGCCACGGCCGCGGTGGCGGGCTTGGTGGGTGGTGATACCAGTGTCATGTTTGAAGCGGCTCCAGCTATCAAACCATTGGTCCAGGACGGGCGCCTGAAAGTATTTGCCGTTGCCAATAAAAGCGGTGCCCAGGCTTTTGAGGGCGTACAGCCACTGGATAAACTGGGTGTTCCCAACTTTGATGCCACTGCATGGATTGCATTGATTGCGCCAACCGGCACACCTGATGAAGCTATCCAGACATTAAATAAAACCATGAACAAAATTTTGCAGGATCCTGAGCTTAAAGCAAAACTGGCGACTATTGGCAATGAAGTTTTTATTGCCAGCCCGCAAGAAAGCCAGGCATTTATTAAAAAAGAAATTGAAAGTTGGGGTAAAGCTGCCAAAGCGGCAGGTGTTGAACCGGCAAAATTGTAAAACCGGGTTTTTCAGTTATTAAAGCCGGTTTTACGGCAATATTTTTTCAACACTGCATTTATCACGGGATATTGAATCCTCTGATGAATGCAGTTTTTTATTGGTCAAAATTTATATTTTCAGAAAAATTTTGATAATTCAAAAAAACAGGTGTTTATGCCGATTTTGGGTTTTCTTTTATGTTATTAAACTTATTTATATATAAATGATTAATAGACAGATGCTCTGTGGATAAGTCTGGTTACCCTTTAATTTTCTTTATTTTCAATAATTTACAGCAAAATTTTGTTGTTTACTTATGCTCTTTTTGAAATTGGATAAAGTTGAACAAGTTATCCACAAAAATTCTAAGATCTGCTTATGAACTTTTCATACAAAAGTTATCCACAAATCATTTTCTTAGCAGTTATCCACAGGTCGAATTTTCATTTTCCCCGTTTTTTTGAGCATTTTTTGAACAATTTAATGGATTAATTTGTAAAACAGGTTTTTGTATTTGAAAAATTTCGCACAGCGATTATTTATATCTATACATTTAAATATATTGATATATTTTTTGTTGCAACTTATAATATTTGTGTAATCCGAGCTTTATTTTTTTACATAAATATCAACAGGGAGATAATATGGCTTATACCAAGACAGGGTTATCTGCAGCAAGAAGGAAACTCATCAAAATCATGGGGGCTTCAGGTCTTGGCATGTCTGGCCTGGCTTCTGTTGCACAATTTGCTTCTGCTCAAACTATATTAAATAATAATGTTCGTATTGTGATTGCCGGCAATGGTCTGGCGGGTCTGGCAGTTGCTTACCGTTTACGCAAGCAGTTGCCCAATGCAAAAATCACCATTCTTGATGCCAAGAAAGAACACAATTACCAGCCAGGTTATACCCTGCTGGCAACAGGTATCTGGAACTCAACCCAAAGTGTTCGTGATCGCAATGAACGCTTAATGCCACAAGGGGTTGAGTGGGTACAAGAGGCTGTAGGCGGTTTCGAACCCGAATTGAACCAGGTTCAAACCGTTTCGGGTAAAAAGTTTGACTACGATTATTTAATCGTGGCCACGGGACTGGTTTTCAGATACAACGAAATTGAAGGCATGGATATTTCCGCGATTGGCCAAAATGGTGTGGGCAGTGTTTATCACAGTCCCGATGCGGCAGCCAATACCTGGAAAGCCATGGATGCATTTCGCCAGGAAGGCGGTCGTGCCGTGATGACATTGGCGCCCACGTTCATGAAATGTGCCGGCGCCCCCCTGAAAATGACCTTCATGGTGGCTGACCGGCTGGATGAAGCAGGTGTAAAAAGTAATTCACAGGTTGATTTTTTTGCGCCGTCCACGTCTATTTTCAGCGTAAAAACGGTAAATGATCTGGTGCTTGATCGTTGGAAACAACTGCCGGTTAGCACCAATGTTCATTTCCACCGGAAATTGACAGGTGTTGACATCACGGCCAAAACCGCTTATTTCACTGATCAGGATGGGGCGGTTCATAAAGAAGACTATGGTTTCCTGCATGTCGTGCCGCCCATGTATGCCCCCGATGCCGTAAACCAAAGCAGTCTGGTGGTTGCTGATGGCGTGCAAAAAGGCTGGCTGGATGTAGACAAGGGAACCTTGCAGCATACCCGTTACCCGAATGTATTTGGATTGGGGGATGTAAACGGGACGCCACGCGGAAAAACAGCGGCCACTATCAAGAAAAGTGCGCCCATTATGGTGCATAACCTGTTGCAACACATGCAAGGTAAACCGGCAGACCAGCTATTTGATGGCTATACATCGTGCCCTATGCTGATTCGTCGCGGTTCGGCCTGGTTGGTTGAATTCAACTATGCCGGAGATCTTACCCCCACTATGCCGCTTATTGACCCCTTACAAGACAGTTACCTGGCCTGGTTCTTAGAGGACATGTTGTTAAAACCCGCTTATATGGCCGTTCTGAAAGGCAAGGCTTAGTTTAAAAGGAGAGAATAATGACTGAATTTTTACTGGGCCTGAATATTCTATATGAGTGGTTTTTGTTAAGCCCCGTTTTGCCAGCAGTGATGGTGTTGCTGTTGATTGCCGTTTATATATTGGCTTTGCTTAAAAAACCGCTTAACTGGAAAGGTGGCTGGCCATTAAGCTGGAAACTGGGTGCATTACTGGCCATTATTGCTTTTTTTGGCGTTCCCTGGTGGGTGGATTCTTCGGTTGCCGAATTGAAATATCTTCCCGATTGGTTAATGAATATTGCCATGGCAATAGGTATTGGCGCTTATGGTGCCTTGCTGGTGTGGCCATTGCTGGGAATGAAACGTAAGACCTGATTGATCCCGGGCGTAAATCCCCGTTTAATCCAGGACGGGGAATCCACTTGGCCATAACTAATATTCAAGATTATTGTCCCGCTAATGGAATTGATCAGTTTATTTCCAGTGAATCTGCGCTTAATATTCCTGCCGAAATGGTTCATTATGGTGTTAGCAAAGCCGCATTGCAGGGTGTTTCACGCGGGCTTGTTGAAAGCATTGCCTAAGGTGCTTACCGTTAACGGGAACCCCCGTCATTGGGTAAATTGTCTGGCTGTATAAAAAAGACTGACATCGATTTTACATGGATGTCAGTCTTTTTTTGTTTAAGCCGTTGGCAAGATGATTATGATGCCTGTTAGCTGGTTTCGACGTTGTCGCCAGAGCAGTAAATTTTGTACAGTGCGGCAATAATGGGTTCGGCATTTGCCGTACTTAAGCGGTAAGTCAGGGTGCGCTGGTCGCGCGTGAAGTCCACCACGTTTTCACTACGTAATTTAGCCAGATGATTGGACATGGCAGTTTGGCTGATACCCACAATTTTGGTCAATTCGGTGACGTTACGCTCACCTTCAAGAAGTGTGCATAAAACCAGCAAACGGTGAGGATGTGCAATGAGTTTTAAAAAGCGGGCAGCTTTTTCGGCACTGGCAGCCATGTCTTGCATGATGGGCTCGTATAATTGAATAATTCTGTGATTATAGACTTAAGCATAATATTAATCAATAAACATCAATATATTTGAATTTCATGATTTATTGATATAATAGCGGCAAGACTATTATTTCCCTATTACAGGAGTGCCCCGTCCATGAATGATTTAAACATCCCACAAGCCGATCAATTAATCAAACCGCTGGTGACCGCTTTTTTTGATGAGCAAACCAATACCTATTCCTATATTGTGCAAGACCCGCTTTCCAAGGCTTGCGCCATTGTAGACCCAGTCCTGAATTTTGATTCGCCATCGGGTACAACCAGTTACGAAGGGGCAGACGTCATTATTGCGGCGGTTAAACAGCAGGGTTTGCAAACCGAGTGGATTATTGAAACGCATGCCCATGCCGATCACCTTTCTGCCGCTCCTTATATCAAGCATACCCTGGGCGGGAAAATTGCCATTGGTGAAAAAATAACCACCGTTCAGCAAACTTTTGGCAAATTGTTCAACGACGGGCCAGGTTTTGCACGTGATGGAAGCCAGTTTGATCATTTGTTCAAAGAAAACGAAACCTATAAAATTGGTCACCTGACAGCCACTGCCTTATATACGCCTGGTCACACGCCTGCTTGCATGAGTCATGTGATTGGTGACGCCATTTTTGTAGGTGATACCATTTTCATGCCCGATGGCGGTACTGCCCGCGCCGATTTTCCAGGTGGTGACGCAGCTGAACTTTATCGCTCGATTCATAAAATCTTAAGTTTGCCGGGTGATTACCGTATATTTGTGTGCCACGATTATGCGCCCAATAATCGGCCTTATGCCTGTGAAACCACGGTGGCAGACCAGGTTACTCACAATATTCATGTGAAAAAAGGGATTAGTCTGGAAGAATTCGTGTCAATGCGCCAAACCCGTGACAAGTCCCTTGGCATGCCACGTCTTATTTTGCCATCCCTGCAAGTAAACATAAGGGCGGGAAATATGCCGGAACCCGAAAATAACGGGCTTGTGTATTTGAAATTGCCGGTGAATGCTTTTAAATAAACATTCAAACAGATGAGTCTTTGAAAAGCGGGAAATGCATATTGTTTAATCGGGTAAACGCATTTGATGTATCCGGTTTATCAGACATTTTACTCAAGAGCCTTGCATTTCCTGCTTGAACAAATCAATAAATGCCTGCGTCCGTGTGGGTAACAGTCGTCTTCCGGGGGTTACGCACCAGACCGTATCGGCAGGCATAGACCATTCAGGCAAAATGCGTACCAGGTGGCCTTCTTTTTCATACGCACGCGCAAACATTTCTGACAGCCCCACAATGCCCATGCCCTGGGCAGCCAGGTCTTGGTGCAAACCAACCGAATTGGATGAAATTCTGTGCAGGGGCATGCCTACCCACTCTTCTTTATCATTGTTCAGTTTCCAGGGAAGAAAATCACCCCGGCTGTTAATTAATACCATCCCTTGATGTTTAAGCAAATCCTCGGGTGTGGTAGGTGTGCCGTGTCTTTTCAGATAAAACGGGTTGGCATAAAGGCCATTATTCAACACTGCTATTTTGCGAGCAACCAATGTACTGTCATCGGGCAAAGAAGGGGCAATACGAATGGCAATATCAAAACGCTCCACAATCAAGTCTACCCTTCTTGCCGATAAATCCAACTCAACGGAAACCTGGGGATACTGACGGGTAAATTTCTCAAGGAACGAAACCAGGGCAAATTCCTTGAATTCGGTGGGCAGGGAAACCCGTAATTTTCCCTGTGGTGTGGTTTGCCGATTCTGGGCAAATGCGCTGGCTGCCTCGGTTTCTTCCAGCAGACGTTTGGCATGCTCCAGTACCCCCTCACCAAAATCGGTAATGGCCAGTTTGCGGGTACTGCGGGTAATCAGTTTTTCTCCCAGCAGGGTTTCCAGTTCACTGATACGCCGTGACAAGGTGGATTTGGGCAGTCCCGTATGATCGGAAGCCGCAGAAAAACTGCCATATTCCATAATATGGGCAAACAAAATCAAGTCATTCGCATTTAAAACCATGGATTTGATCCCTTATTATTCCATTGATGGGACAATTATATCCAAATTAAGTGCTTCTGCTTTCAGACAGTATTGAATAGAATGTTAAACATCAATAAGTCATTATTTACACATCAGGAATTTTTAAGGAAGCGGTTCCATGCGTCAACGATATACCCCTACCGCTATTGCCATTCACTGGTTAATGGCTTTGGGCTTAACGGGCACCTTTGCCCTGGGCTTTTATATGCAGGATCTGCCTTTGTCTCCGTCGAAGCTGCAATTTTATGCCTGGCATAAATGGGCGGGTATTGCCATGCTGATATTGGTGTTTGTCCGGCTTGCCTGGCGCATAACGCATGCCTCACCTCCATTACCGGCCTCCATGTCCGGATTCATGCGATTTATGGCGCATGCGGCTCATTGGGTGTTGTATGCCCTGATGATATCGATTCCTTTTAGTGGCTGGCTGATGAGTTCAGCGCAGGGATTCCAGGTAGTCTGGTTTGGCGTTTGGCCTTTACCGGATCTGGTGGGCAAGGATGCAGCGCTGGGTGAATTACTGAGCACCGTGCACTGGGTCTTGAATTACGCTTTACTGGTTTTTGTGGTTTTACATATTGCTGCGGCGCTTAAGCATCATATTGTGGACAGGGATGATATTTTGACACGCATGATCCCGGTTCTGGAAAAACAGAAATAAGCGAAATTATCAGGAGAAATTAATGTTGAAACAGCATTTGCGTCATTTTTTTACTGTTACTGCCTTGTGGCTTGCCATGACAGGAAGTGCCAGTGCGATTGAATATAAAACCATTGATCCGTCGGCCAGCAAATTGTCTTTTACCTATAGCCAGATGAACGTCAATATGGATGGGCATTTCAAGCAAGTCAATGCATCGCAATTCAGTTTTGATCCTGCCGTGCCGGAACAGGCCCGGGTGGTGATTGAAATACCGCTTGCGGATATTGATGCGGGTTACGGTGAAGCCAATGAGGAATTGAAAAAAACCGAGTGGCTGGATACATCCACTTATCCAGTTGCCAAATTTGAGTCTGTCAAGGTTCAGGCGCTGGGTGACAACCGCTTCCAGGTAGATGGCAAGCTTGACATCAAGGGCAATACCCGTGACGTATCCATTCCATTCACGTTCTCAGAAAAAGACGGGCAGGGTATTTTTGAAGGTGAATTTGCTTTCAAAAGGGCCGATTTTAAAGTCGGTGAAGGAATGTGGGGGGATTTTGGCATTGTAGCCAATGACATCCGGATTACATTCAGTGTTGTGGCAGGACAATAATCCTGTCTGTTTATACAAAACGATATATTTGAATCATTATTTATTGAATTAAAGGACTTATCATGAAAAAACATCTTATTGCAGCGGCTTTTGCAACGCTTATCGCTTCTCCTGCTTTTGCAGCCACAGAGACCTATAACATTGACCCAAGCCATACATTCCCGCGTTTTTCTTATGATCATATGGGTATGTCCAAACAAATCCTGCGTTTTAACAAAACCTCAGGTACCGTACAGCTGGACAAGGAAGCCAAAACGGCTGCCGTTGATATCACGGTAGACATGAAATCCATTGATACCGGTTTTGAATTGTTTGATGGGCATATTCAGGGCGAAGATTTTCTGGATACAGGTAAATTCCCAACCGCCACGTTCAAATCCACCAATGTGGTCTTTGAAGGTGATAAGCCGGTCAGCATCGACGGTGACCTGACCATCAAGGGCATTACCAAACCGGTAACCCTTACCATCACTTCTTTTGTCAATATGCCTCATCCCATGTTGAATAAAGATGCCATTGGTGCCAACGCCACCGCCGTCATCAAGCGGACCGAATTCAATGCCGGTAAGTTTGCTCCCGGCGTGGGTGATGAAGTTACACTGGATATCGCATTGGAAGCCGTCAAGCAATAATCGGATTATTTGAATCATGCCCGATATGATTTTCATATCGGGTCGTTGCAAATCATTCCTTGCTGGCACACATAACAAGCGGGCTCTTTAACTGGGCCCGTATATTTGCCAGGATGTATTCGGATTGATGGCTGTTTATTTTTTCCACAGGAGTTTTACATGTCGGATTTATCGGATTTCCCCATTACCAAACGTTGGCCCGCCCAGCATCCTGACCGTTTGCAACTGTATTCATTGGCCACTCCCAACGGGGTCAAGGTGTCAATCATGCTGGAAGAAATCGGTTTGCCTTATGAGGCTCATTACGTGGATTTTGGAGAAAACGAAAGCCATACACCTGAATTTTTGTCATTGAATCCCAACGGCAAGATTCCGGCCATTCTGGATCCGAATGGTCCTGGTGGTAAACCCCTCCCCCTGTTTGAGTCAGGTGCGATTTTGCAATACCTGGCTGAAAAATCGGGTAAATTGCTGCCCACAGAGCCTGCCCTGCGTTACGAAACTATCCAGTGGGTGCATTGGCAGATGGGCGGGGTAGGCCCCATGTTCGGGCAACTGGGTTTCTTTTACAAGTTTGCAGGCAAAGAATATGAAGACAAGCGTCCTTTGGAACGGTATCGTGTCGAATCCAGGCGCTTGCTGGGTGTGTTGAATAAGCGTCTTGAAGGCAGGGATTGGGTCATGGGCAATGAGTATACGATTGCCGATATTGCCTTGCTGGGTTGGGTGCGTAACCTGATTGGTTTTTATGAAGCCAGGGAACTGGTTGATTTTGACAGTTTTGGCAATGTGGCCAAATGGTTGGAGCGTGGCCTGGCCAGACCGGCTGTACAGCGCGGACTGGAAATTCCAGTTAAAGCTTAAATGTTTTAAAGTATTTAAAAAAACCCGGATGGTATCAAGTCCGGGTTTTTTTGTTGGATTAGAATCGGTAGCCAACACCCACGGTAGCTACCCATGGATCAATTTTGGCAGTTCCAATGCGTTGTCCGTCAAGTTTGACTTTGGAGTCTATATCGATATAACGCAAATCGGCATTCATGAACCAGCGTTCGCTTAAGCGGATATCGACACCCACCTGTGCGGCAAGACCCCATGAATCTTCAAGCTTGAGCTTTTTGAAACCCAGGTCTTTGAGTGCACCCTGGGGTTTTGTATCGAAGAATTTTGTATAATTCAAGCCTAAACCAACGTAGGGCTGGATATCTGAGTCAGGGAGAAAGTGCCACTGTACGCTAAGGGTCGGTGGCAGATGTTTTGTTTTACCGATTTTTCCGAGATCGCCACCCAGGTCTGGGGCATCACCATAAATTTTGTGGCTGAACGGCGTTGCTGCCAGTAATTCTATACCGACATTTTTCGTGGCCATGTAAGTAAGGCTAAAGCTGGGTTGCATGTTGTTGCTAACGTTTAAATCTATACCATTTGGAACCAGGGCCTTACCTACGGTGCCGTTATTGGACTTTGGCATGACACCGGTAACGCCTGCCTTGACAAGCCAGTCGCCGGCTTCGTGAGCCAGAGCAGGTGTAGCGGCAAAAATACCCATGGCCACTAAACAACCGGTTACTACTTTAGGTGTGAACTGCATCAGATTTCTCCACAAACAGATAAAAATTACATTAGGCTCTAGATTGATGCAAAAGGTAACTATTTGTTTTGAGCCATATCAAATTTTGTAATGGAGCTGAAACAATATATTGTTCGAAATCAAATGTTGCTGCGATTCCACCCTTATTTTTTGAGAAAACCAAGCCATTTATCCAGGGATGGCATGCCCTTTATGGTTTGCGTACTGTATTCCGGGTCGGGCAAACGCTCAAGCGTCGGGTGAGATTGCACGTATTTGAGGAAACTGTCTGCATAGGGCAGAAAAGTATCTTCACGGGCAATCTCTGGTGCCGTGGCAAAGTGCTGATAGCCATCCTTGCCATCTGCCAGAAAATCAATGGTTACCACTTTGTAAGTGCTTTCCGGATTCAGGGCCACCCAGGAACCGTCTTCCTGCCGGGTTTGCAAATTAGTCAGCCGATTCTGCTTTGGTGCCATCAGGTCAAGATCCCAACGCAAGCCAGCTGCATAAGGGTATGAACCGGTATTGCCGGCAAGCACCGAGTCAATGGCATCTTCCAGCACTTTTTTGAGATCATGGCCTTTCATGGTTAGTCTGACCAGCATGTTTCTGAATGGCAGAACAGTGTAAATATCTCCAACCGTTATCGGTCCTGCCGCAATATCCGTGCGGACGCCACCGCCATTTTGAATCGCGATATCGGCTCCACCAAAATGTTTCCCCTGCATTAGAAAGGCATGGGCGACCAATTGCTGCATATCTCCGCCATGAGGATTGGGATGTTGCCTGACATCACAGCCAGCCAGTTTTGAGTTGCCAGCCCCGGCCAGGCCAGGGAATCGGCGACTGCAAATATCGTAAGGGGCTGTGCCAACCGGTTGGCTGGCAAATGCCAGCAGTTTTTCACGATGCGGTTCAAGCACTGACTGTGCGCTGGTAGCCGGTTCAATGGGCATGATTTCTGTTTGTGCAGCCAAATCGGCCAGAATGGCTTGTTGTTCCTGGACGTTGACGGGATTTCCCTTGCGATTGAAATCGGTACCGATGAGTACATGTGCTTGTCCCTGGCAATCACTGACGTTACCATCTGCATCAAAACGAACATTGAGTTCACCGACTACTGAACTGTATTGCCAGGCCTGCACCAGGCAAACCGGTTGATGATCGGCATTGACAAGCCGTGTGGGATAAGGTCCCTTGGGTTCCAGGCCATAATCGCCCAATGTATTGCTGCCCAGCAAGGTGTGGGAATCTCCGCCTACAATCACATCCACCCCCGATAACTGCTGTGCCAGTTTTTGTTCGGCAGCATAACCCAGATGGGCCAGCACGATAATCCGGTTAACGCCTTGCTTTGTCAGCTTGTTAATTTCATTTTGCACCGACTCAAGCTCATTACTCAGGATAGTGCCCGCATCGGGGCGCGAGGCGTATTGGGTTTTATAGGCAGTGGTTACACCCACGATACCGATTTTATGATCACCATGCCCCAGCACAATGGATGGTTTGATGATGTTGCCACTAAGCGGTGACTTGGGACCGGGTTTAAGATTGCTGGAAAGCAGCGGTGTCTGGCAATCGGGATGACTCCAGAGCATTTCGATAAAGTTGAACAGTGCCAGATCACCCAGGTCCAGTTCGTGATTGCCAACGGCCATGGCATCAAAACAGACGGTATTCATCAGGTCGGCATCAGACTGTCCCGCTGACAGGCTGTGGTAAAGCGTGCCGGTTGTGGCATCACCGGCATGCAGTTTCAGGACATTCCTGTTGTTTTGAGCCAGTGATTCAAAGGCTGCGGTTATTCTTGCGAAGCCACCCATGCTGACTGAAACCGGCTCACGCCCGGCCTGCCTGCCGGTTTTTAACAGCAGGCTGCCAGGATAGGCATCCAGGTTGGAGTGGTGGTCATTAATATGCAGAATAGTGAGTTCATTGGCGTCGGAAACAGGAACCGGTGCTTGCGCAACAGCAATGCCCGAACAGCATAGACCCAGACTGAATATGAATGACTTGTGCAATTTCATGACTTTACCTTTAGATATGCTATGGAATATGCTAGCAGAAAGGCAGGCATGGAATGACAGCAAAATATCAAAAACTGAAATGTTATACTCATAACAATAAATTTCGACTATTAAGAGTATCCGATAATGAGTAGAAAAAAAGTTCCCATCAATACGCAGGAAGATATTGCCAAAGCCCGTGAAGCTGCCAGGCTGGCCGCTGATGTCCTGCACATGATTGCTCCCTACGTTCAGGCAGGTATCACCACCGAAGAGCTGGACCGGATTTGTCACGATTATATTGTTGATGTACAGCAGGCCATTCCAGCCAACGTGGGCTATTGCGGATTTACCAAAACGATCTGTGCATCGGTTAATCACGTTATTTGCCACGGCATTCCGTCAGCAGGCAAAGTACTGAAGAATGGCGATATCATCAATATTGACGTTGCCGTTATTAAAGATGGCTGGTATGGCGATACCAGCCGCATGTATTTTGTGGGTCCACCCAGTACATTGGCCCGTCGCCTGGTTTACACGACTTATGAAGCCATGCGCGCCGGTATCATGCAGGTTCGCCCCGGTGCTACCCTTGGAGATATTGGCCATGCCATTCAAACCGTTGCCCACCGGGAAGGTTTTAGTGTAGTGCGCGAGTACTGCGGACATGGTATTGGCAAAATTTACCATGATGAACCGCAGGTACTTCATTATGGCAGTCCTGGTCAGGGCCTGAAGCTTGAACCGGGCATGATGTTTACCATAGAACCCATGATTAATGCCGGTAAAAGACATTGCAAACAGCAGGCGGATGGCTGGACGGTTACCACCAAAGACCGCTCCTTATCGGCCCAGTGGGAACATATGGTGGTGGTTACTGAAGACGGCTATGAAGTGCTGACGCAATGGCCCGAGCACATGCCTGAATATCCGACGATTCCTTGATCAAAAAAATCTTTCATGCCGCAGCCAGTTCTGGTTATGGCATGAAAGACGGTGTGATTGATGCCTGGCATGGGCACCGTTTTTTTGATGATTTAGTGGCTTCTGGTTTAAAAAAACTGGCCTTGATGAGTTATGCATTATCGGGTCTTTTGACATGATTCTTTGACCGGTAAAAATCAATCTGGAAACTGCCTGCCTGTTCAAATCCCACATGATGGAGTGCATCGGGTGCAATCACGATTTGTTCACCGGCGTTCAGGACAACGTCTGTGGACGGTTCTGTTTCATAGGTAAAACGCAACGTTCCGCTAATCACCCGTAACAATCCATAGGTACCCGCTTTGATGGAATGACTGGCTTTTAATTTTTCCGGCAAGGTATCTGGCGTGAAAACGGGTGATTGGCTGTAGCATTCCAGCCCTGGTGGCATAGTATCAGGTAGTGTCATGACGGTTATCTCCTTGTAAGCGGTTAAAAGATGGCTTTACCTCATGTCAAACAGTTCCTGATGGAAATCGTCTTCAGACAGGCCTTTTTGTATCATGTCTTTTTTTAGCGATTTTCCAAAACCTGCCGGGCCACAGAACCAGATATCGGCTGTTTGCCAGTCTGGCACGATGTTGCAAATCCGCTCGGCATTTAGATGCGGATCTTTACCCGAGACAATGACATGCAAGGTCACTTTTGCCTTTTGTGCGAGTTTCCTTAGCCTTTCAATAAAGTCCTCTTGTGGTGCGCTGGTGCTATAAAACAAGTGGATTATCTGGTTATGATTTTCAGTGCTTAATTTTTGCAGGCGGGCAATAAATGGGGTAATGCCAATGCCACCACCTATCCATATCTGTCTGGGTTTGTCTCCATTGAACATGAAGCGTCCATAAGGACCCTCAATACTGGCCAGATCACCTTTTTTAAGGGTTGTTGGCATGACATTGGTGTAGTCACCCAGACCCTTTACCATAAAGCTGATATTACCTTCATTGTTCCATGAAGAAGATATGGTAAATGGATGCGCTCCTTCATTATTATCAAATGTGACAAAAGCAAATTGACCGGTTTGGTGGCTCTGCCAATAGCTTAACAGTTTGATATCTATTTTGAGGACCCGATTATCTGTAAAGTATTCCAGGTTACTGATTTCTCCGATTGCTTTGCGGTAATGGCCTACTTTTCTAGACAGGGATATGATGGCAGCGACGGTGCCTCCGAACATGAGAAGCAGCATGACAGGCCCGATGGATTCCCGCCAGCAATAAAAAGGCATCAGCACTACAGAGTGAAATACAAGAAACAGGTAAACAATAGGCAGCAATCGATGCGTTTTGAAAAAGTGCTTATAGGGAAATTTTTTAATCAGAGCAAGAGAAATCAATATTACGACGGCATAAAATGCCCATTCCCCAATGCTTTCAGCCAAGCCACGCTGTAACTGGAAAAAGCTGAAAATGGCATTCGCCGGCTCGGCCCGTGGTCCACGGGCAGGCCTTTCCAGCATGTCCCAACCCACCAGCCATTTGGGTACTTTCACCAGAAGCCAGTGCATAATGGATATGACGAGCCCTGTAATGCCAAGCCATTTATGCAGGCGATAGGTTTTATCCAGCCCGCCGGTTAAGGGCTCCATAAAAACAGGTCGCAAAGCCAGGATCATGGCAATGCTCATGGTACCTATTCCAATAATACCGGTATGACTTAACAAAGAAGATCGAACGGCAAAAAACTGGTTGTTTTGCGAAAAAATGGTATCGGTCATCAGCCAGAGTAATGTCAGTATTACCAGAATGGCGAAAAATGAAACTTTGATTTTTTTCATGGCTTGATCCTTGCATTTGCCGACACAGGACACAGGAAATAGGAGTGAAAATATTTCGATTACATCAGTGTAACTTTATGTTAATACTAACTGAATCAGTATTCATTGTTGTTTTTAATTTAGCGCTGATTTCTAAAATGTGAGTGATAGAAATCAAGGGTCAATGTTATTGCCATATTTACTGGTTTCATTGCGTTTCAATTAGGGAAATAGTTGTTTTGTGAATAGATGCCCCAAGATGTTTTTTCGCAAAAAAGAAACCCCCCGAACCTGAAAAAGGTTTGGGGAGTTATTCAGTTCAAGAGCTGTATTTTATAGGATATTGCCAACCATTCAGATGTGTGATCACAGAAAACCGGGTTGTCCTTTGGCCGGGTCTGTTTCACGGGCGGCCTGGGCATCGGCCACGGTCATTCCTAATGCTTTGGCCACACCCTCACCATACGCCGGGTCACAAGCATAGCAGTTACGGATGTGACGGTATTTGATGAAATCAAGTGCATCACCCATGGCGGCTGCCGTGTTGTTGAACAAGGCCTGTTTCTGCGTATCGCTCATTAAATTGAACAGGGCACGTGGCTGACTGAAGTAATCATCATCATCCTGGCGGTAATCCCAGTAATCGGCATCACCGTTGATTTTCAGTGCCGGCTCTTTATACTCGGGCTGGGCTTGCCACTGATGGAAGCTGTTGGGCTCATAGTGCGGCAAACCACCATAGTTACCATCAACACGGCCAATACCGTCACGGTGGTTGGAATAGACCGGGCAACGTGCCTGGTTTACAGGGATTTGCTGATAGTTGGTACCTAAACGGTAACGCTGGGCGTCAGCGTAGTTGAACAAACGGGCCTGTAGCATTTTATCGGGTGAAACACTAATACCGGGCACCAGATTGCTGGGGGCAAAGGCAGACTGTTCAACATCCATGAAGAAGTTCTCGGGGTTGCGGTTCAGTTCAAACTCACCCACCTCAATCAATGGGTAGTCGCCATGCGGCCAGACTTTGGTCAGATCGAACGGGTGATAAGGTACTTTTTCAGCATCGGCTTCTGGCATGATCTGGACACACATTGTCCACTTCGGAAAATCACCATTTTCGATTGAATTGAACAGGTCACGCTGGTTGCTTTCGCGGTCTTTACCAATTACGGCTTCCGCTTCAGCGTCTGTGAGGTTTTGAATGCCTTGTTGGGTGCGGAAATGGAATTTAACCCAGAAACGCTCGTTTTGTGCATTGATGAAGCTATAGGTATGGCTGCCAAAACCGTGCATGTGACGGTAAGATTTGGGAATACCGCGATCAGACATCACAATAGTAACCTGATGCATTGATTCGGGCAGCAGCGTCCAGAAATCCCAGTTGTAGGTGGCATTGCGCAGGTTGGTGCGCGGGTCGCGTTTAACGGCTTTGTTCAGGTCGGGGAAGTTGCGTGGATCACGGAAGAAGAATACGGGGGTGTTGTTCCCCACCATATCCCAGTTACCTTCCTCGGTATAGAATTTCAGGGCAAAACCACGAATGTCACGCTCAGCATCAGCAGCACCGCGCTCACCGGCAACAGTTGTGAAACGGGCAAACATCTCGGTTTTTTTACCCACTTCAGAAAAGATTTTGGCACGAGTATATTTGGTAATATCATTGGTTACGGTAAAAGTGCCAAATGCGCCCGATCCTTTGGCATGCATACGACGCTCAGGAATCACTTCGCGGGCAAAATTACCCAGTTTTTCATGCAACCAAACATCCTGGGCCAGCAGAGGTCCACGTGGGCCAGCAGTCAAGCTGTTCTGGTTATCGGGAACAGGTGCGCCAAAATCGGTAGTCAGGTGGGTGACGGGACATTTTTTGATATCTTGACTCATTGCATTTCTCCATTGTATGGGTGAGTTTCCCGTTTGGGAAAACACTTGATGGTTCCAATATAGCACACCTGTATTCAACGTAAATTTGCATTATTTTATGTTGATAATAGTTTTATTGTATAGATTATAAAAAACAAATAAAATATACCCATAATTAGGATGGGTGTAAAAAAATCCTGATAGATTATTGCGTGCTATCGAGCTGTATTTTTACGGTACTTGCCGTTGCGCAGAGATGGCATGCTGAATCCAGCTGTATTACAGTGGCTTTACCTTTGCCAACCCGGCTGCAGCTGGTATTAAGCAAAGGCTTAATTTTTTAACTTTAAAAGGCAAATTTGAAATGAGAAAAACCGGATTGGCGATATTGCTTGCTTCTTTTTTTGCTGTTGGTTGCGCCAGTAACCCTGACCGTGAAACCCAGGCTCCTGACATGCATACTGCTGAAATCGCGCTGGATTGGAGCGGTACTTATGGCGGTGTTTTCCCTTGTGCCGACTGTGAGGCCATCCAGGTACAACTGGAATTGCTTCCAAACAAAACCTATAAACTAAGGCAAGAATACGTGACTAACCGTCCTGGAAACAGGATTTTTGAAACCGGCGGAAAATTTGAATTCGATAAAAACAATCCTTCACTGATCCGTCTGGATGACAAGGCCGACAACAGCGTTTATTTTGTCGGGGAAGGTCATGTGGAAGCAAGAGACAGGCAAACCGGCCAGCCCATGTCTACCAGGCTGAATTACAAATTAATAAAAAAATAAACTTATTCTGGTTTTAGTCGCACGTCTCAGGGTTTCCCTGGCGTGCGAGTCCCTTAACTATTTTTTTTACACATCGTTTAGTGTGGCAGTGTCAGTACTCCCTTGCTTTGCAAATCAGCCAGTTCCTCATCACTTAGCGCAAGCAGTCGGGTAAGGACTTCACGTGTTCCTTCACCCAATTGTGGCGGCGCATGACGTATGGGAAGACGTTGTCCGTCCAGGCGGTAAGGGGGGGCAAAAACATGGGTACTGCCGGCATCCGGGTGAGGCATTTCCTGAATCAAGCTGCCCTGTCTGGATCGTTCACTGGTAAGTGCCTCATACAAACCGGCGACTTCGCCGCATGGAATACCGCAGTCAGTCATGCGATCCAGTAACTGTTTACGCGGATACTTCCCGATAGCTTCAACCAAAAACGGCAGCAGGATGTTTCTGTGCCTGGCACGTTCCACATTGGAAATAAAGCGGGGGTCTTCAGCCAGTTCCGGGCATTCAATAACCTGGTTACAGAATTTGAAAAATTGTGCGTTATTACCGACCGCAATGATTAAGGGGCCGTCTGCCGCTTCAAACATGCCATAAGGCATGATAGAGGGATGCTCATTACCATAGCGTGGCGGATCTTTTTCCAACAACAGGGCATCCAATCCGTAATAACCGGTAATCATGATGCCACAATCATATAAAGCAAGTTCAATGAGCCGGCCCTGGCCAGTTTTACTCCGCTTGTACAGGGCGGCCAACACAGCCTGGGCAGCATGCATGCCTGTCATCATGTCAACCACAGCCACCCCAAACTTGAGTGGAGGCTGGGTGGCCTCTCCGTTCAGGGCCATCAGACCGCTCTCTCCCTGGATGACAAGATCATAGCCGGGCCTTTTCGCCTCTGGGCCGCGGGTATCGTAACCGGCAATGGCGCAATAGATCAGGTCGGGTTTAATGGCTTTAAGCTGTTCATAGCCAAGTCCCAGCTTTTCAGCGCCACCCGTTTTAAAGTTATGAATGACAACATCAAACGAAGGCAGCAGCTTATAAATGAGCTGTATCCCTTCTTTGCTTTGCAAATCTATGGTAATTGAACGCTTGTTGCGGTTCATGCTGTTGTAGTAGGTCGTTTCGGTTTTACCAATACGCATACCCCAATCACGCGTATCATCGCCACGGGCCGGATGTTCCACCTTGACCACTTCCGCACCAAAATCGGCCAGTACCTGGCCGCAAAGCGGTCCTGCAAAAACACGGGAAAGGTCCAGTACACGTATATCATCCAGTGGAAAATCTATATTTGCTGAAAGATTTGGGGTTGCCACTATTATTCTCCATCTTAAATTTGAATTTAATATAGTAAAAATATACAGGTTATATTTGTCCATTCATTTTACGCATTATAATTTGTAAAATGAATATACAGCTTGGGGTTTGTATGCCTGAATTTACCGTTCGCACTGCCGAACAATTACCCATATTATTACAAGCCTTTCGTAAACAGGCCGGTTTAACACAAGCCGCCACCGCAAAACGACTGGGTATTACCCAGCAAACCTTTTCCGCTCTGGAACGTAACGCCGATAAAATAAGTGCCGATCGCCTGCTGCAGGTACTAAGCCTTTTTGGGGTGGAACTGGTCTTGCGTGAAGCAAGTAGTTCAACTGAACCTCAAAACTCTTCCGAACCCGTTTGGTAAGCACATGGGAAGACGCTCTCGCACCCGATACCTGGGCCTCTGGATGAATGGCAGTTTTGTTGGTACCTGGCGTATCCAGGCAACAACCATGACAGAAGCCGAAGTGGCACACCTTGGTTGGTTAGATTTCCACAGGAGGATATGTGCCAGGCTACCGGTACCCCGCCTCACCTTAAATATGAAGCAGATGGGGACCCCGGTAAATTATCACCTTTTCGTGCAAAAACTGCATTCCACCACCTGAACCTTACTGGTTAGGTGGCGGTAGTTCATATTTGGATAATTGATATTTAGTGTTACGGGTATGAATGTGTAATGATGGTTCGTTAAAGAATCATATTTCAACAAAATAACCGGCATTGATCTTGAAGCAATGCCGGTTATTGTTTTAATAAACTTAAATAAATTTAATTTTAAATATCCAGGTTAGATGCCATCAACGCATTAGTTTCAATGAACTCCCTGCGTGGTTCCACCTGGTCGCCCATCAGGGTTGTAAACACGTTGTCAGCCGCAATCGCGTCTTCAATCTTGACGCGCAGCAAACGACGTGCTGAAGGATCCATGGTGGTTTCCCATAACTGCTCGGGGTTCATTTCACCCAGACCTTTATAGCGCTGTTTGGTCACCACGCGTTCGGCCTCGCTGCGCAGCCATTGAACAGCTTCACGGAAATCGTTCACATACTGCTCTTTGCGTCGCTCACCTTCACCACGATACACCAGGGCACCCTCGCCTACCAGACCAGAAAGGGTTTCGGCTGAACGGGACAGAACGGCATAATCCTTGCTGCCCATGAATTCCTGATTAAACACACAGACACGGACGTTTCCATGGTGAATGCGCTTGAGAACCAAACGGTGTTTGTCCAGTTCTTCATCATATTCAGCCACCACGGTAACGGCATGTGGCATGGCCGGGTCAAACAGGGCTTCCTGCAGGTCAAGGGCCGATTTTTTGGCGGCTTCCGCATTATCCAGATTAATTTTCACCCCTTCGGCAATGGCTGACAGGGCTGCGGCATCCATAATGCGTGACAGGCGGTCAATCACCTGGTCGGCTGAGACATAAAGCTGAACCTGGGTTTCAAGGTCTTCGCCTGTAATGGGTTCTGCGCCTTGCTGTGGAATCAGGCCGGCATCTTTCAGGGCAACCTGTTGCATGAATTCGGCTTCTTCGGTTGCGTCTTTCAGGTAGCGTTCCTCACGGCCAAATTTGACCTTGTACAAAGGTGGCTGGGCGATATAAATAAAACCACCTTCAACCAGTTCAGGCATCTGACGATACAACAGGGTCAACAGCAAAGTCCGGATGTGTGCGCCGTCAACGTCCGCGTCAGTCATGATGATGATACGGTGATAACGCAGTTTATCGATATTGAAATCGGGGCCGATGCTGGTACCCAGCGCCGTGATGAGGGTGGTAATGGCCTCACTGGCGATCAGTTTGTCGAAACGCGCCTTTTCCACGTTAAGCACTTTACCGCGCAACGGCAAAATAGCCTGGAATTTACGGTCACGGCCCTGTTTGGCCGAACCACCCGCAGAGTCACCCTCGACTATATACAGTTCGGATTTGGCAGGATCTTTTTCCTGGCAGTCGGCCAGCTTACCGGGCAGGCCGGCACCTTCCAGAACACTTTTACGGCGTGTCATTTCGCGCGCTTTGCGGGCGGCTTCGCGGGCACGTGCCGCTTCCACGATTTTGGCGCAAATGGCTTTGGCGTCATTGGGATTTTCCAGCAGCCAGGTTTCAAGCGTACGTGAAACCGCTTCTTCGACGGCCGGACGCACTTCACTGGAGACCAGCTTGTCTTTGGTCTGGCTGCTGAACTTGGGTTCGGGCACCTTGACCGATAACACGCAGGTCAGCCCTTCACGCATGTCATCACCGGTGGTGTCAACCTTGGCCTTTTTGGCCATTTCATTATCGGCAATGTATTTGTTCAGGCTGCGCGTCATGGCGGCGCGCAAACCGGTTAAATGGGTACCGCCATCACGTTGGGGGATGTTGTTGGTAAAGCAAAGTACGCTTTCGCCGTAGCTGTCGTTCCATTGCATGGCAACGTCAACCGTAATGGGCGTGCCACCGGCATCTGATTCGGTGGAAACGTTGAAAACATTGCCATGCAGTACGGTTTTTGTGCGGTTGATGTATTCAACAAAGCCTTTTACCCCACCCGAAAAGGCAAAATCCTCTTCTTTGCCCTGGCGCTCGTCTACCAGGCGAATCTTGACGCCATTATTCAGGAACGACAGTTCGCGCAGGCGCTTGGACAGGATTTCATAATGATATTCGACATTGTCAAAAATAGTGCTGTCTGCCAGATAATGCACCTTGGTACCGGTTTTATCAGTAGTACCAACGACTTTCAGGGGCTCAAGGCGTTCACCGCGATTGAATTCAATCTGGTGAACCTGGCCATTACGTCGAATGGTTAAGCGCAGCCATTCTGAAAGGGCATTCACGCAGGATACACCCACCCCATGCAAACCACCGGAAACCTTATAGGAGTTCTGGTCAAATTTACCGCCGGCATGCAGTTCGGTCATGACGATTTCAGCAGCACTGCGGTGGAACTCGTCATCCTTGTGAATGTCGGTGGGAATGCCGCGGCCATTATCGGTAACGGAAATCGAGTTGTCGGTATGAATGGTGACAACGATATCATCACAATATCCGGCCAGGGCTTCGTCAATGGCATTATCGACAACTTCGAACACCATGTGGTGAAGACCTGTGCCATCGGAGGTATCTCCAATATACATGCCGGGACGTTTACGGACAGCCTCAAGGCCCTTGAGCATTTTGATGGATTCGGCACCGTAACCTTGATTCGGGGTGTTCGGAGTATTTTCAGACATAATGGAATAACGCTTTTAAAAATCTTGATCGACTGCTGGGAACAGGAAAATATCCGGCCATGGCAAGGCCGGAACTTTGATGGTGGCCTGATTAAATACGCATTGGCATAACAACGTATTTGAACTCTGTTTCCTCGGGCAGGCTGATAAGTGCGGATGCATTGACATCCGGCTTGACAGACCAGGTGATTTCTTCGGTTTTTGCCATGGCCAGGACATCCAGCAAATAGCTTACGTTGAAACCGACATCAATGGGTTCAAATTCATAATTTACTTCAATTTCTTCCCTTGCCTCTTCCTGCTCGGCATTGGAGGAGGAAATTTGCAGCAGATTGTTTTCAAGATGCAGCTTGACGCCCTTGAGCTTGTCAGTCGTTAAAATGGCGGCACGTTGCAGGCTGCTTTGCAAGGCTTCACGATTGATATTGAAACTACGGGTATAGTCGGTTGGAATGACCCGTTTGAAATCGGGGAATTTTCCTTCCACCAGCTTGGAAATAAGCTCCACATCACCAAAAGTGAAACGGATCTGGCCGGCCGCCAGGTCTATGGTGACGGGCTCATCGCTTTCATCAAGCAGGCGCTGCATTTCAAGAACGGTTTTACGTGGAACAATGACCTCATGACGCCCGCCAATGCTTTCAACCATTTCGGCAGCATGGGCCAAACGGTGACCATCGGTGGCGACGGTACGGACCATGCCTTCCTCAAACACCATGAGCATACCATTCAGATAATAGCGGATGTCTTGCTGGGCCATGGCAAAGTGCACCATGTTAAACAGCTTGCGCAAGGTTTTCTGCGGCATGGACAGGCTCAGGTTCCAGCTTTCGGGCTGGGCAACGGTTGGGTATTCGGCACCGTCCAGTGTTTGCAGGGCAAAGCGGCTTTTTCCGGCATTGATCGACATTTTTCCATCGTTCAGGCCCAGTTTGACTTCTCCGGTATTGGGCAGGGCCCGCAAGATATCCAGCAATTTACGTGCGGCAACCGTAGTGGATTCCACATCATCACCTACGCCAAAGTCGGCATGCGTGGTGATCTGGACCTCAAGATCGGTTGCAATGAATGCAACACGGTTACCTTCTTTTCGCAACAGGATATTTGCCAGAATGGGCATCGTATGCCTGCGTTCAACAATACCGGCCACTGTTGACAGCGGCTTGAGTACAGCATCTCGGGTAGCTTGTAGCAATTGCATGATTATCCTTTTAAGGTTTGTTCTAACACGTGTAATTGGTGATTCAACTCTGCGTTTTTCACGCGTGCTTCGGTTATTTTTCGTACGGCATGCAGAACGGTTGTGTGATCCCGTCCACCAAACAGATCGCCAATTTCGGGCAGGCTTTTCTGGGTCAGCTCTTTGGCCAGATACATGGCAATTTGCCGTGGCATCGCAATATTGGCGGGGCGCCGTTTGGAATACATTTCCTGAACCTTGATTTTATAAAAATCCGCCACGGTTTTCTGGATATTTTCAACAGTGATTTGCCCATTGGAAACGGACAGAAGATCTTTAAGCGCTTCTTTGCACACTTCAACAGTAAAGGTTTTAAGCCCGTGAAACCCGGCATAGGCAGACACTTTACTAAGCGCCCCTTCAAGTTCACGAACGTTGCTGCGCAAATGCTTGGCAATAAAAAATGCCGCTTCTTCTTTCAGGATAATGCCCGGTTTTTCTTCGGCCTTGCGAAGCAAAATGGCTACCCGCATTTCCAGCTCGGGGGGTTCGATATGGACGGTTAAACCAGAATCGAAACGGGAGGTAAGTCGGTTGCTGATATCCTGCAATTCACGCGGGTAGGTATCGGACGTGATGATGATTTGCTTGTTTTGCGCCACCATGGTTTCGTACAGGTAGAAGAACTCTTCCTGGGTACGGTCTTTTTTTCGGAAAAACTGGATATCGTCAATCAGCAGCAGGTCAAGAGAATGGTAATAACGCTTGAACTCATCAAAGGTACTGGTGCGGAATGACTTGACCAGATCCGAGTAATATTGGTCGGCGTGGATATACCTTACCCGGTTGACCTTGCCGGCCTTGATCAGGGCATTGCCAATGGCGTGCATCAGGTGGGTTTTACCCAAACCCGTGCTGCCGTAAATAAAGAACGGGTTATAAGCCGAAACGCCCGGTTTATCGACTATCTGTGCTGAAGCAGCGTTAGCCAGCTGGTTCGAACGACCCACCACCAGACTTTCGAAAGTCAGGTTGGGGTTGATATGCGAACGCTTGTAAATGAAATCTTCGGATTCGGTATTGCCAAATGAAGCAGTGGCAGGCACATTGGGCGAAGCAGACTCTATAATGACCTCGGGACTTGTACCAAACGATTGGGAGCCCGTGACGGTCGCTGCCTGAACAGGAACGACCGGTGCGGGTGCCAATGCTACCGCGGCGTTTGCGCCAGACATGGCAGGCGGCACCTGATTGGCACGCACCAGCTGGAACATGACCTTGACATCGGGACGATTGAACCACTGGGATGCCAATTCCTGAATTCGCGCCGTGTAATTGGTTTTGGCCCAGTTTTGCTTGATTGGCGTAGGCGCAGAAATGCGCAGCTCTCCCAGTTCTTCATCAAAACCAAGAGGAGCCAGCGGAAGCACCCACGCTTTCATTTGCTCGGGAGGAAGTTCCTGCGCCAATGCCTGGATACAGGATTGCCAAAACTCTTTCATATACGATCTACGATAAAAACGTTCTATTTTACCCTGACAAGCTAAAAGTTATCCACAACTTGAATAATTAATGGGAAATTTTCCACAAAGTGCGTTCTTTTCAAAAAAAGAACAGATTTTATGTTTTAATTACGGGAATTCAGCCTAAACCATTGACTAATCACTAATTATTTGATGAAATAAAAGGCTTTACAAAATTCTTTACACCGTTTGGATCATTTTTGGGTATCTTTGATAGTTTCAAATACTAAAAAGGGTCCTGAACAAGCTCTTAGCT
>LFRM01292377.1_pt1 | contig 27275 bp, 20 predicted proteins | sample 618341 | NCBI WGS metagenome assembly LFRM01 (sample SAMN03654438, study PRJNA283298) | anaerobic digester metagenome | isolation source: pool of bioreactors CSTR01a, CSTR02a, and CSTR03a thermophilic anaerobic... | place: Denmark: Kgs. Lyngby | collected 2014-05-21 | reverse complement strand
CAAAAGTGAAATACTGTGAGACATCAAGAAATTTGAAGAATGCGAGAGTTTATTAAGGGAGGTGTTTCAATGGCAAATCTTTATGTGTGGTTTCCTGACAAAACGGAACACCGGGAATTTTTGCTTAAATTATTGGAGATCGAACCAATAAGACCAAGGAACAAAAGCAAAAAGGCCCGAGAAGAAGCGGAAAACCTGAAGGAAGATCTGAGCCTGGCAATATGGAAGTTCGAAGCCGGGAAAACAAAAAGTCCGTGGTACCAGCTGCACCGGACTTTTTATTATGGCAGGGTACCGGATTCTGATCATTCAATTCTGCCATGGTCAAAGGAGGCGGTATTCGAAAAAGGGTTTCGAAGCATTTACACTCAAAAATCCTATTATTTCCGTCCTGGTTTCTGGCTGGTATTGAAGTTCAGGGAAACAAAAGCCGCCGGAGAAAAATACAGGTGGGTTTTGAAGCAGATTCCCGAAAGCAGAATGGGCACCAGCGTACCTGTTCCCCCAAGTGTGATCTTAAAGTGGAAACTGCTGTGGGTAGAAAAAGCCCTCTCCGAAGTTACTTTTTTAACAGGTCTCGAAGGTAAATACCCCGGGAAGTGCCTGGAATACCTTAATGACATAAAAGCTTCTGAACCGGAACTGTTTAAGAAGGGAGACAATGTTTACCTGTGGGAACGCCTGGCTTTTGCTTTTGAGGCCAGAGGCAGACTGCAGGGCGCTGAGTAGTGTTTGAGGTCCCAGGCCGAGTTTCAACCCGGCTGCGCTGATGCTTTTCTCAATCTGGGAAACTTCTTTCACCAGAGAGGAATGATTCAAAAAGCTATCGCTGCCTACGAAGAGGGGCTGCAGGTAAACCCAAATGATGAATTCATTTTTAGTAACTTAAGTTCTCTATATATTGAGGAAGGCAAGAAGAACCCGGCGCTGAAAATGATAAACCAGGCTATCCTTGAAAACCCCACCAGAGGGCTGAACTTCAAGCTCAAGGGAGACATTCATCTGGAACGGCAGGAGTACGAAGCTGCAATAAGCAGTTACAGCCACGCTATCAAGCTCTTTGATGGGGATTGGAAGAACATGAAGATTGAAACTTATGGCCTCATGGCCGGGATTCACAAAATCCTTGGGAACTACAACGCTGCCTTGGCGGTGCTGCAGGAAGCTTTAAGCTTTGATGAAAATAACGTTCAGATACTGGTGGATATTGCTCAGACTTGCTTGAGCATAAACCAGGAAGAAGCCAAACATTATGCCGAAACAGCGTTGAGGTGGGATCCGGACAACAGGTTCGCCTCCCGCGTACTTGCAGGTTATTACGAGAAACAAGGCGACCTTGCCAAAGCAAAGTGGTATCGGAAAAAGGCATGCTGGAAACCCAATGGACATTGATAAATTTCTTCCCAAACATACATTCCCGACAGGTTTTGACACTTGGGCAGGTTATAATGGTCCCACTACTATAATGGGAGGTTTCTCAAATGGTTAGAGAAGGATTGACGGAGATAGTCTGCATCATCGATAAGAGTGGCTCAATGGAAGTTGTAAAGGAGGATGCCATCGGGGGTTTCAACAGTTTTCTGAAAGAACAGCAGGAACTGCCGGGAGAAGCTTTATTCACCCTGGTTCTTTTTGATACAGAGTACAGGAGAGTGACGGACGGCAGACCTGTTAAAGAAGTAAAACCGTTAAATGGTAAAACGTATTCCCCCGGTGGAATGACGGCACTTCTGGATGCGGTGGGAATTACACTGGACAGGGTGTCCAGAAGAATAGAAGAAACTCCCCCTTCCGACAAACCGGAAAAAGTAATCGTTGCCGTTTTGACAGACGGCCTTGAAAACTCAAGCGTGGAATATTCCGCAGGACAAATATTTGAAAAGATCCAGCACAAGCAAAAGGTGGATGGTTGGGAATTTGTTTACTTGGGAGCAAATCAGGATGCCATAAAAGAAGCCACTGCACTGGGCATCAAGGATATGAATACAATGAATTTTGCCTGCACGGGTGAAGGAGTAAAAGAAAGCTATTTCTGTATGAATGAAGCCGTGAGGAATTACCGCCAGAAGGGAGTTGTCGGAGACAACTGGAATAAGAAGGGGAAAATACATTAATTAACCCACTCAATGCATAAAATCCCATGGTCGACAAATTTAGACAACCTTCCTCAAGGAATTTGTAATTCCTTCAAGAAATATTATCCATATAGTTCCAAACCTCGCCTGATTGTTCTTTCAAGACAGACACGACTTTACTTGGACCTTTTAAAAACATATAAATCAGGGGCTTCCCCAATATTCCTTGACGGAGGGTACATCTTGGAAACAGCCAAACCGCCCGGCAGAAATGCTTATGCTCGCATAACACATATTCACCGGCTTATCAGTGCCAAGCGATACCCTAATGTCCCCTATTTGGCTGAAAGGATCGAAGTATCAAGAAGGACTATCGAACGTGACATTGAAAAACTCAGGGACTTTTTTGGTGCGCCAATAGAATATGACCACTACAAGAAAGGCTATTATTACCTGGAGCCTTTTGAGCTTCCCCATGTAAAGCTTACGGAAGGTGAGGCCCTGGCTCTGGTTTTCAGTCAGCAACTATTTTCCCAGTACAAGGTTACGTCCTTTGACAGCCAATTAAAAACAGCCATCGACAAGCTTTACGGGATGCTGCCGGATACTATCAGCCTGGATTTGAACAGTGTCAGCGAACTGATTTCCTTTGACGTAAAGCGTCCCCGTGGAGAGGAAGACAGGTTATCCAACACCTATGAAAAATTGCTGCAGGTGATCTCAAAAAGGACGACTGTGACGATAGAGTATTACACTGCTTACCGGGATGAAACCACAGTCCGGAATGTGGACCCCTATCACCTTCGATACCATCACGGAGCATGGTATTTGATTGGTTATTGCCACAACAGAGACTGTGTCCGGGTGTTTGCCATTGACCGCATTATTTCATGCAATGATACAGGATACACTTTTGACCTTCCAAAAGATTTTTCCCTGGAAGCTTTCCTGCAGCATTCATTTGGAATCGAGATTGGCTCAGAACCTGTTGAGGTAAAGGTGCGTTTTGACAGCTACCAGGCACGTTTCATGAGGGAGATGCTCCTTCATCCCAGCCAGGAAATCGAAGAGCTCGATGACGAAGGGATCATCATCAAGATGAAAATCGGAGGCTTGGGGGAGGTCAAACGCTGGGTACTGTCTTTCGGACACCATGCTGAAGTCCTGGAACCTCAGTCCTTACGGAAGGAGATCCGAGAGGAGTTGGAGGCGTGCCAGAAGCAATATGAGAAATTGTGAGCAAGGAATATTAGCCGGGTCTTAAACCTGGTGGACTGGATGACTAAATAAATATAGGCTACAAGACTAACGGAGGATAGGAGTGGGTCAAATCATCCAGGGCAAAGAAGACCATCTTCTGCCGCATATCATTCAATCCATAGATTCAGCAAGTGAAATCCGAATACTTGCCGCCTTTAGACTTTGGAAGCAATCTTAAAAAAAATTTTCCCGAACCTATGTTCCCGACTGGTTTTGACACAGATTTATTGTACAATTGCAAAAATTGAAAAGTAAAAGGAGTAATGTGGCAATATATTCCATTATTAGAAGGTGCCCTTTTAATAATACGTTGTAATTTCCTAAAGGAAGACTCGTTAGTGTCGTTATGCGATTGGTACTCATTTTGGTTCGTTGTGTTGGGAGGGGGTTAAAGTGGAAGGAACCGTTGTTCAAACATTAAAGTAATCTGATGCAGAACAACTGCAATAGAGGTGCAACCAATGAAATAAAAGGTGATATTTTAATACACATTGATTCCCATAGTTGTGTTCGTTTGAAGGGTACGGGTGATCCAAAATATGAGATATGTATAGGAGGAGAAGACTTGTGACTTTGGGAAAGGTTTTGCCAGAATATTTTGAAACAAAAAAACTGTTGAGGCGGAAGAAGCTTCTCACTCATGGCCATGGGATTTCTTTTCAGCAAATTCTACACCGGGAGGGAAAAATTAATGGGCGATTTTAAGGTTTTGAGGCTTGTTACTCAAGGGGAATTGTCGTGGGAAGTCGAAACCAGATACCAGCAGTGCTACCAACTGACGAGGAAGACATGCAAAAAAATAAAAGACAGGGTTACAGTTTTCCAAGCACCCGGAGGTTTCTTGTTTGATATTTTTGAAATAGCGGAAGTGAAACATTGGCCAGATACAGATGTTTCCGAATTCACGTCAATTACCGAGTATGTTGACAAAACATTAAGTGGGTATTTTTTCGACCAAGAATTGAAAAGTGCTTTAAAAGAAAAAGCCGATTTCTTTACTTTTGGAGTGGATGTTTTTGACGTCAACAATGATAAGTGTTTTTCGCATGTTGAGCTGGTTGCAACTTATGACACGAAATTAGGAAAGGTTAGTTGTTGGACAGGCAAATCGTATCCGACGGAGGATCAAAAACGTGATTTTATAAACTGTCCCAGCCTGGAAACTCATTGTCAACGTTTGAATGGGATCCGCGTACTTGTTCTTGGATGCCACGACTTAAATATGTTTAGTCCCAGGAGCCGGGCTTCAATTGCGCCGGGAACAAGCAAGGAAATCGTTATAAATCAGATGCAGAAATTGTGTGATCAATTTAAACCTCAGGTAGTTTTGCAGCATCCACACGCTACGGATTCGGCTAATATTTGGAATGCTGGTTGGGCTGGCGTTCGCAAGTTTCTGCCTGAAGTAAAGACATATTCATCTGCAATCCATTATTTTAATACCTTTGGGGGAGAGCCCAGGCAGCCGCTAACGACTGTTCTTAACCGTACCGCAACAAGGGATGTACAAAATATTGTCTTTACTTGTTTCGAAGACGGAGGGATTGATCTTGTTTGATGAAAGAATGATTAGAAAAGAGCATGTGGAAAGGGCAATTAATAATTACCTTTCGGGAAACTTTAAGCACAGTCCGGCAAGAAGTGCTTTTCTAATGTTCAACGGTCAAAAACTGCCTGCCAAATTTATTTTGCGGTTAGCCTTTCTGGAAGCCACCGGTGAAATGGTGTCAAGCGAATCCTTTACAGGAGGAAAAGCCAGTGTCAGGGTTTTAAAAAACCTGGGTTTCGACGCTATTTATGAAAAACCTCAGGGAAATTGCGGAAAGAGGAATCCCATAAAAAACGCCAGAAGAGAAGCCTTTAAGAAAGTTATCGCGAGGCATTGGGGAAATGTTGAAACTGAAAAGAAATTTTCCACTATTTCGGTTCCTGATTTTAATAGCTTGCAGACAACGGACACTACACTTTGGCGTATTCTGGAAGAAATTCAGAGCTGCAGAGGTATATGCGTGAAAGGACAAATAAATAGGAAATTGGCGTTTGATTTTTATGTTCCCAAGGTGGACCTTGTAATAGAGTTTGATGAAAGGCAGCATTTTACTCCACCACGAGCCGCCAGTCTTCTGGCATACCCCGATGATGTGGAATTGGGTTTCGACCGGCAAAGGTGGATCAGTCTATCTGAACAAATCAAAGCAGGAGATAACAGTCCTATTTACAGAGATGAACAAAGGGCTTTTTACGATTCAATCAGGGATATTACTGCACCTAAATTTGGACTTAGACCTGTAATAAGGATATTTGAGGAAGATGTTATTTGGGAAAAGGAAACTGTTGATTTAAGCCAAGCTGCATTAAAGGTTTTAAAGCAAATAGAAAAAGTTGTAAACCAGTGATTTGTTTATTATAAAACCAGAGACTTCTCGGACAATAAAATTTGGGGTTTCCCAATATTAGGGACCAATCTAAAGGAGGTGTAACCGGCAGGCATTTTAGAGCAACTTGATCAAATCTGCAAACGTCATTTGCTGGAAGAGAAACGATTTGTTATGTCCTCTTATTCAGCGGGACTGTCTTTATTGCAGGTTTTTGCCAGAGAGGGATATAACCGCTTTAACCTACGAATAACAACCATTTTTGACCTGGCATGGGAGGTTTGTGGTCGGAGTCTTTTTCAAAACGGGATTGAACTTCCTGAGAATAGTACTTACATAGTCTTTGAAATTTTAAGAACTCTATCCAAACAAGGTAAATTGAAATATTTTAAGGACCTCCGGATCACACCTTCCCTTAGCGGCGCTGTTTTTTATGCTATCAGCGAGTTGAAAACCGCGGGGATTTCTCCGGAAGACCTGACTCCAGACAAGTTCGTAGACCCGAAAAAGGGAGAAGACTTTAAGCTGATATTCACCAGATATGAAGAGGTCCTTAAGCATACCAAACGGATCGATGCTTCCGGCTTGCTCACTTTAGCCACGGACATAGTCAAAGCAGCAAATCCCTTCAAGAGTCAGATATTCATCATTCCTTCTAACCTCGAGCTTTCCCCGAAAGAAATGTTGTTTGTAGATACGATAATCAATCATGCAGAAATATTCCAATTGCCGAAGCCTTTTGGCCTTGAGCAGCCTGAATCAAGGCTTGATCTGCGTTGTGTTAATCAAAATGAAGGGGCCGAAAGACCTTTTTCCATGGATTGTGCGTATTTCGGAAACATCCGGACATCCATTCCGGAGACATCCGGACAGCGTTTCGGAATCATCCGGACAGCATTTCGGCACATCCGGACACCTTGTCGAGTTAGTAAATTAACTGCTACCCTCTAAACAGAATGGTTAGAGGGGGGCCAGACGATGAGGAGGCTGGATATGCTTAAAGCAAGAGAAATACTTAGACTGAAACACCAGGCAGGTTTATCACTAAGGGAGATCGGCAAAGCCTGCAGCTGTGGTAAGTCAACTGTTTCAGAAATACTTTCAAGGGCAGAAAAAGCAGGAATAACATGGCCGATTGATCACCTTAGTGACAAACAACTTATGTCTGCACTCTATCCACCAACAGATGGCAGGACATCACCCCCTGAACCGGACATGGAATACATCTTTTCCGAAATGAAGAAAAAGAGCGTTACCCTTATGCTTTTGTGGGAGGAATACAAAGAAAAACATCCCGATGGAATCATGTACACCCAGTTCTGTGAAAGATACAAGAACTTCAAAAAAGACAACAAGCTGTCCATGCATAAAGAACATAAAGCAGGCGAAGAAATGGAAGTTGACTGGGCAGGCAACACCCTGTCATATGTGGATACCAGTACCGGAGAAATTAAGACCGCATATATCTTTGTTGCCGTACTTCCCGCAAGTGCCTATCCCTTTGTTTATGCCTATCCAGATACAAAGCTTGAGAGCTGGATAGATGCCCATGTCAGAACATATGAGTACTTTGGGGGAGTCCCCAGAATCACCATTCCGGATAATACAAAAACCGCTGTTGTAAAGGCAGACTTTGTTGACCCTGTCCTGAATAAAAGCTACAACGAAATGGCCAGGCATTACAGGACAACAATTATCCCTGCCAGGCCAGGTAAACCAAAAGACAAAGCAGCAGATGAAAATATGGTGGGCAATGTATCAAGGAGGATACTTGCACCCCTTTTGAAGGTTTCTTTTACAGTGTCCCTTACACTTACATAAACAGCCCTGCTCTGTCCGTGCAACTGCTAAAACGATAGAAATATATATTGGCAGCGAAAGAATAGCTGCTCATCCCAGAAACTACAACACCTTTAAGAGATACACCACATTGCCGGAACATATGCCGGAAGGCCATAAAGCTGTGTCCGGATGGAACTCGGACAGGTTCCTTTCCTGGGCGGAAAAAACAGGGCCGAATACTTGTGAACTTGTCAAACGTATTCTTGAAAGCCGTGAATATCCTGTCAAGGCATATCGGGCCTGCATGGGTATCATGCGGTTTAGCAAAACCTATTCACCTGAGATCATGGAAAGAGCAAGTCAAGAAGCCATAGACAAAAAGACCTGTTCATACAAATATTTCAGTATCATTCTCAAACAGGAAGCAGCAAAGGAACCACAAACAAAACCTGAGAAAATCATCAAGCATGAAAACCTAAGAGGCAGCAGTGCATACGCAGGGGGTGGCATAAATGCTTAACAACCCCACTGTAGAAAAGCTTCGGGACCTAAAGCTTAAAGTCATGGCTCAGATGTTGGCTGAACCGGATCCTGCAATGCAGAAATTATCTTTTGAGGAACGCCTTGGCATTATGGTTGAAAAGGAATGGCTGTCCAAGAAGAATTCACGTATCAAAAGGCTTCTTAACAAAGCCTCCCTTTCCCAAAATGCCTGCATAGAGGACATTGATTACTTGGCGAACAGGACCATTGACAAGAAAACTATCCAGACTCTTTCTTCATGCATGTTTATCGAGCAAAAACTAAACATAGTCATTTCAGGTAAAACCGGCACCGGCAAGACATACCTTGCATGTGCATTCGGCAATGCAGCCTGCCGCCGCGGCTATTCTGTCAAGTATTTCAGGATTCCGGAACTCTTACTTGAAATCCAGGATGCTAAGAGCAAAAACCAGTATGGGAAGTTCATAACCGCACTGCACAAGATCAAACTTCTGATACTGGATGACATAGGCCTTAAAGAATACACCCTTGAGGAAAGCAGGGACATTCTTGAGATAGCTGAAAGCAGATACAATAAAGCTTCTACTATACTTTCAGGGCAAATTGCCCACACCAAATGGTATGACTTATTCCCAGACCCAACAATTGCGGATGCGATAATGGATCGGGTAATACACAATTCATATATCTTGGCCCTTGATTCCAAGAAATCAATGCGGGAAGTGATGGCAGAAAAAGCAATAAAGAATACCCAGTAGATGGCAGATTATCGTATAATCAAATCACTAGTGCAAGGTGTCCGGATGTTTCCGGTTTAGTGTCCGGATACTTCCGGAATTGCCGTCCGGATAAGCCGGAATACGCAGTAAAGGAACAATTAAAAAAAATCGGTGGCATGGAGTTCTACGACGTGAACTTCTCGTACATAGACAATGAGACTTTCAATGAGGAATATGTATCTATTCCGGAACAAAGTGGGGGCAAGCTGATTCCAGAAGGGATGGGAAAACCCGGCCATGTTTATACAGTATCTCATGGAAAATCCGGTATGATAGGGGTTTATAAGCTTGAAATGCAAATGACGTCTGGAACCGGTAAGTTCGAGAAGACCGGCCTGAGTTCGGATCGGGAAGCCAAAGAAGCTGTTGATACCGCATATCGTTATATTAAGGCCAATGGAAGAAATATAAGTGCTTCTATCAGCACTACGACTAAAGATTATCTTCTACACGTTCAGGACCTGAATGGTATTGGAATGACAAAACGACTTACCTTACCTGCTATAGTGGCTATTTGCTCAGTGGCTTTGAATAAACCTCCTTTAAGCAGTTCAGTTGTTCTTGGAGATGCCAGTATTGGGGGCACAATAATGAGAGTTGAGGAACTGGCAAGTACTTTGCAGGTGTGCCTAGATAGCGGCACAAAGAAAGTATTGATCCCTATTACATCTGCGGTTGATTTGGCTACCGTGCCTTCGGAACTTATCGGATGCTTTAATATAATCTTTTACCAGAGTGCCGAAGACGCAGCGTTTAAGGCGCTGGGAGTGGAGTGAGGAAGAATTTCTAAGTTTGGAGGATTTAATTCGTGGGGGTGAGGCACCATGGAATCATTTGATTCCACCAAGAGAAGTTTATTCGAGATACTTAATGATGTACATAGCGGGAAAATTCAATTGCCGGACTTTCAAAGGGGATGGATTTGGGATGACAACCGTATTAAAGGGATCCTTGCCAGCGTTGCAAAATCGTTTCCCATCGGTGCAGTTATGCTTCTGGAAACCGGTAACGAAAATGTTAAATTTAAAACAAAACCTGTTGAAGGTGTAAAGCTCGACCGAGAAGTAAGGCCTGATTTACTAATCCTTGATGGTCAGCAGCGAATTACTTCACTTTACCAAACAATTGTCAATAATGAGATTGTGACTACAAAAAATGAAAAAAAATATGAGATTAAACGTTGGTATTATATTGATATGGTTAAAGCCATGGATGGGAATTATGACCTTGAAGAAGCCATAGTATCCGTAAATGAAAAGAAACAAATAACTGAAGATTTTGGAAGACGCATTGCCCTTGATTTATCAAAGGAAGAATATGAATTTGAGAATCTAATGTATCCCGTTTGCATGATAGATGAATTTAGTAAATGGAGACGAAAATTTAATAAGTTCTGGGATTACGACGGGGAAAAGCTGTCATTTTGGGATAAGTTCGAAGACACTATTATCAATAGCTTTTATAGGTATATGCTCCCGGTAATAATCATGAAAAAAGAAAATCCAAAAGAAGCGGTATGTCAGGTGTTTGAAAAAGTCAACACTGGCGGAGTGTCCCTGACAGTTTTCGAACTGTTAACCGCAACATTTGCCGCTGAAGAATTTGACCTGAAACAGGATTGGCAAGATATAAAACAGGCGTTTAAGGATTACAAATTACTCTTTAACGTAAGTAACACAGACATAATACAAGCTATTACTCTCTTAACAACTTATAAACGTAAACTAAATCAAGTGAAACAAAATGTTACGGAAGAAGATGTAGCAGCTGTTAGTTGTAAAAGAAAAGATATGCTTAATTTATCGCTTTACGATTATCAAAATAACAGGGATTCTATTGTTCAGGGGTTTATTAAAGCAGCAAAAATTCTATCTGAGAATCATTTTTATACCGCTCGTGATTTGCCTTATAATACCCAGCTAATCCCTATGTCTGCGATCTTAGCAGTTTTGGGTGATAAAATTGATAATTTCGTGTGCAAAAAGAAATTGATGCAGTGGTTTTGGTGTGGTGTTCTAGGAGAATTGTACGGCTCGGCAAATGAGACCCGTTATGCTCTTGATTTGCCACAGGTCGTTGATTGGATTGAAAATAATGGACCTGAGCCAAAAACTATTTATGATGCTAACTTCTCTCCCGCAAGGTTACATACTTTAAGAACAAGAAACAGCGCAGCTTATAAAGGTGTTTACGCCTTACTTATGGAGGATGAGACAAAAGACTGGCTGTCAGCTACAAAAATTGACTTTAGTACCTATTTTTCTGAAGCAATTGATATCCATCATATCTTTCCCGTAACCTGGTGCGAAAAGAATGGAATTAGCAAGAATGACTACAATTGTATTATTAATAAGACTCCTTTATCAGGCCGCACTAATCGAATAGTCAGTGGTGATGCCCCAAGTAAATATTTAGTGAGAATTCAAAAACACGCAGGGGTAGATGATGAAAAATTCCATGATATCTTAAAGTCTCATGTCCTCTCACCGGAATACTTATATGCGGACGATTTTGAAAGCTTCTTTAATGATCGTAAAGAGAAAATATTACAGAGGATTGAAAAGGCCATGAATAAGCCGATACCAAAAGGGACAGCTGAACTTGAAGAAGGAATTTACATAGGAGAAGACATCGAAGAGGCCTAGCGGTTGATTGTGTCTTAAAAACTAGTCAAGCTGAAACAATTGCGAATTGTTAAGTGTCTTATATTGAATGGGAATTAATTGGAAATGGGCTGGAATGACTTTCGTTGGATGTACTGCTTCGGTTGAAAAGAATAACAAAACATCCTTTTGAACTTTTGGACAATACGCCTTAAGCCGATTAAGTATGTACTCCAAATTATTTGCGAGTAGGGAGTTTTCGGGAACCATCTTTTTGTTAAATGTTTTAAATTTAGTATCAAATTGCGTCATTCTTTGTTCGACAAAATCTCCCCAGTTATTAAAGGATCCTGAAGTCCATTCAGATAGATACCACTTAAAGATTTGATGTCGCAGCTCTTGTTCTGCTCTTAGATAGACCACCCCATTTTTTACTTCAGAAGAACTTGCCCATTTACTCTCTATTAGAAATGTGGCTTTTGGAGTGCCCATTATTGCGTCAAACTCGCCGAATTCGGCTCTTTGGCTTTGGGTGCCACCTCCCCTTCCGAAGCTAGGGCGGTAAAAAATGAGGCAATCTGAAGGCGCAGATTTATCATTAAGAACCTTCAATATATCAGGTAACTTTGACTTTAACGCCCAGAACGTTAAAGGATCTTCTCCATAGCCTAAGATCATAAAATCACCTCTTGGTTAGTTTTTTGGTCTGCTGTATTAAGACTTTACTCTTATTATTCTAGAAAATAACACTGAAACCTTGTTGTGACCAAGCAAACAGCTAAAAGGATTGATTTAAAGAAAACTCCTGTTCCCGATTATTTTTGTCAGTGTCAGGAGTGAATTTTTTAGAAAGTGTTTTTGATCGAAGGAAAATCTCAGAAGATTAAGGAGATAAGCAGACGAACCTTTTTCGGCCTAGAACGCAACGGCTCTTTCTTTATAATAGAGAGTAAAATCCTCGAAAAGCATGAATGAAAGTCGCAATGCAGCGAACCCGTAAGAGCTTGACACAAACTCAAAAAAATTAAGCTATAATGGAACTAAACCATTACCCAGATAGCCTCGGAAACAGGCGTACACCCAACAGTTTTAGCTCGATGGAAAGCAGAAGCCATCGAAAACCTTCCCAGCCTTTTCACCAAAGGCGCCAGTGAAGTAGAGAAAAAGCGCAAACAGTACGAAGCTGAAAAGGAGGAACTGACAAAACAGATCGGCCAGTTGACAATTGAAGTCAATTGGTTGAAAAAAAAATCTGCTGAACTCTACGAGCGCCGAAGAAAGACGTGAAATGCTGGACCGGAATGAAAAAGGCATTACCGTCAAAAAACAAGCTGAACTTCTGGAGGTCAATCGCACCAGCGTCTATTACCGTCCGGTCCAAAAGCCTGATCCTGATATAGAAATCATGCATATGATTGATGAAATCTACACCAGGTGGCCCCATTACGGATACCGAAGGATAACAAAAGAACTACAGAACCGAAATATTCCGATAAACCGGAAACGGGTACTGCGTCTTATGCGGCACATGGGTATATACGGGATAGCGCCCGGACCGAATTTGAGCAAACGGAACCACCAGCACCACATCTATCCTTACTTGCTACGGGGAATAAAGCCGGAACGCGGATCATATCTGGGGTATAGATATCACTTATATCCGGATGACAGGCGGATTTATGTACCTTGTGGCGATTATCGACTGGTATTCCCGATACATAGTGAGTTGGGAGCTTTCCTCCACGATGGAAAAAGGGTTTGTACTCAGGGCACTTAGAAAAGCAATTGCCTCAAGGAAACCGGAAATCATCAACAGCGATCAAGGGGTTCATTTTACCTGTGGAGACTATATTAATCTTTTAAAAGAACACGAGATTCAAATCAGTATGGATGGCAAAGGCCGTGCCACTGACAACGCCATAACTGAGCGGTTCTTCCGCAATCTCAAATGGGAAAAAATATACTATGAATCTTATTCCCAACCAAAAGAAGTTTACTGGGCGGTAAGGAAATACATCGAAGAATATAACAACATCCGGCCCCATCAGGCTTTGGGTTACAAAACACCTGACAGCCTTTATAACAGGCTGATTTCATCGGCAGAGGCCATCTAACCACCGCTTGGATGTAATAAACTGGCGAAGGACGCCAATGTCAAGGTCGGCTCCAGCCGGCAAAGCGTAACCTTGACATTGAAGCGGCCGGAGACGGTACAATTCAGTATGCGATGGTTGTTAAAAAATTACAATTACATGGAGGTGCAGCATAGCTTAAAATTTTTGAAAAAATGTCTTGACAACGGGGTGCACTACACTCACTATGAAAAATTTGAGGAAGCGCTTAAAGAGTTCGAAAAACGGTGATCAACTATTTCGAGCAATTCCTTTTAAAACGCAAGGTTTTTTTAACCAATAAAAATTACATACTTTTTTCTAATAAACAGATTTGTCATTCCTTATTAAATTGGATAAATCACCGAAAGAACTCCTGTTCCCGACTGCTTTTGTCGGTTGAAGGGGTTATTTTTTTGTTAACAGATTTTGTTTCTTAATACATTAAAGGAAAAAAGCCATAAAAACATTTTTCGACAAGATTCGTTATGAGTCTTCCTTATAATTAAAATTGAGTGACAATTCGCAAGATTCTTGAAGTATTTTTTGTTTTGTGCGGGTTATCGTGAGGGAGGGTTTTTTGTTGATTAATTTAACCATTAACGATCTTGAAAAAAAGTTTTCAAAGGCTATGGAAAACGTGGAAGTGATCTCGGACATTGAATACATTTCCGAGGAAATTGCTTTGATTACCTCTTATTTAAATGGTCGGGCAAATGAGCAGGAATTGAGTTCCGGCGTTGAACGATACCCGGTGTCAGTTGCTGTATTCTTGGTTGACCAGGGTATCAATCATTATAAAGAAGGGAATTTCTGGTCTTCCGTCTATAGAACTATCGGCTTACCAGAGGAGGACACAAAGTGGCAACGAATACTGGGCAGTGCATTTACTAAGACATTGGACAGATATAATTTGGCCAGGTTTGAAGTGAGCAAGCTTAAATTCGTTGGTCCGATACTTGCCCATGGAAAAATCCCAAAATTTTACCTGGATAAATTTTTTATAGACTTTCTTCTCCCAAATTTCAAAAAAGTTGTATCAGAACCAATCAGTCTTGAGGAAGTGACCCAACAACTAAAATTTTGGAGAGAAGATCATCAGGGCAGAGAAAAGTTAAAGGCTGAAATCAGTGAAACAGAAGATAAACTAAGAAAAGTTTCAGAGGAATATCTACTCTTCTCCAAAGTTTCAGAAAAATGGGGAACTCTTTCAGGACTTCAAAAAATTTCGGAAGAAATAAAGGACTCGGAAGAAATAAACTATTTGCTAAAGTATCCGGAGGATTATTATGAGACTATACTTCGGAGGCTGGAACAGCTTCAAGAGCTGCTGTCCACATTAAAAGACAGGGTTTATGACTGTAGGGAGCTTGTTTATTTTTATATTACACAATGCAGCAGGGTTGACTTTTTCTCTTCCCGCCGCCAGGCAATGAAGCAGAAAGTGGATAGGCTTAGCAATCATCTTCAAGTACTGGCAAGAGATTTCCTATCTGAAGAATGGCAACAGCAGTATGAAGAAGACCTTATGCGGTTGTCTGTGTCTTATCCTAGAGATAGGAAGTCTGAAACAAACGAGATTAAGAAAATTGGTAGGCTGAAAAGATTACTGTTAATTCTGCTCAGGTTTATTTTTTCAGAGAAAAGAGTTCAGCAGGCTGCTCCGGTTCCGGCTTTTTCCCCGGAAGATACTGCTTTGCCATTAAAATGCTCTCCTTATGAGGTGAATTATGATATCTATGAGTCGATAAAGCTTGCGCAAGGGGTGTTGGCTGAGTTACAAGAAACATCTCTTGACCTTGAAAGAGAAGAAAAATTAATGGCTTCAATTGAGTATTTACCAGAATTGGCAGCGACTTGCGAAAACATTGAAAGCTATTACGAAAGCTTGCTTTCAATTATTAGAGCAGAAGAAAAAACAATTGCCCGGTACGAGGCCATTATTACTCGTGTAGTAAAACGATTAAGGACTGTCCAAAAAAAACGGGATCATTTAGAGGGGCTTTTAAAAGCAGTTGGAAGAGGGAGTATTCAGGCCGGAAGGGAAGAACTGGAACAGCAAAGAAAAGTCCGGGCAAGACAGGAAGAGTTGAAATTAACACTCCAAAGCGACATTAATCTGGAGGATCTGTTATCGGTTTTTTCCCAATTTACTGAAAAAGAGAAGTTAGAGACAACTATAGAGGGCCTTTTAACCAGGAAAAACATTATTAAAGATTTATTAGATGAAAAGAAAAATCGCTTAGAAAGCTATCCCAATCCGCCATTTTATCCCCTTCCGGAATCAACTGCGGTATTTCTTCTCTCGGGAGTCGATTCGGCTGTTAAGTTTACATATGAAGCCCTGCAGGATGTTTATTCAATTGCTGTATCAGATGGAAACGAAACGGACTTAAATAACGACCTTCCGCCAGATATTGTTCAAGGTGTCTTAGATTTCTTGAGTAATATGGAAAAAGAGGATGACGCATACAGGGCAGAAACCGGCATAAGGTGGACAGTATCAGGGCTCAGGAAACCAGAGTTTATATTCGATGTAATTCAAAAGGAATTCCGTATAAAGCTAAATCGTCTTAGGTTTCCTTTGGAAGACCGGAACTTAGAGGAATACGTAACACTGGAACTTTATGGGGAAGAAAAGAAATTGATTAGGGAACCATTAGAGACTCATTTAATTGACAATGAGATTGAGGTTGAGGAAGTTTCCTTTCCAATCTTATTCCCTGCACGGGAATATACTTTGACTTTAATATATTCCCAAGAGACTTTGAATAGTTGGCGAATTCAAGGAATCGATGATTATCAGGTTTTTGACGCAGACGGCACGCAGACAAACTGCGTTCCAAACAAAGCGGGTTGGATTGTTTCTAAATCTAGTTTTAGGGTTGACCCTGAAAGTTGTGTCATGGAAAGGGACAGGTTAATCAAGGAATGGAAAGACTACTGTTTTTGGAACATTAATTTTGAAGAAACGGACTACGTTTGTTTGATGGAAGGCGCAAACCTCAAACAGACGCTAACAAAAAAGGAAGATTTCCCAGCTACTTTAGTAGGTGGAGGTTTGATTTCTAGCTTTACATCGTCCCTACAACCTGTTTATATTGAGGAACTGCCTTATTTGCTTTTTTCCATTGATGACCCATCGAAGTTGAGGCTCTGGAGTTTAACTATTTCCCGTTTTTCGGGCACGGAAGATTTGTTGGAAAAAAGCCTCTTTTCCTTGGAAGACTTAGTTGAAGAAAATTTATATAACGGTCTGGTAAATCTCTCTTTAAGAAACATTCTGAATAAAGCTTATGGTATTTATAGTTTGGAGCTTTCCAATAGGGGAAGAAAAAGACGATCTTTTTCTCTTTCCTTTGCTTTCATGCCCTCAGTGGAGGTGTTATTTGATAAGGAATTCATTCCTCCAGCTATAGAAAATGAAGATTGTGAGAATCATTTGATACTTAGCTCCAATACTCCTTATACGTTTTACCCTGACCCGCCAAACGGGGTAGACTCAGGTTCCGGTCGTGAAACCTCCTCCTGTAAGGTTCTTTTCCCCTTTTCTGAACGTATGGTAACTGGCAAAATCATCTTTATTATTGATGGAGAAAATTTAACTTTCCCGTTAGAAATAACTGTACCTACCATACGATATTCTTTTTTGTTTGAATCCTCAAATAGGTTGAATGACATCCCTCAATGGCATTTCCAGCACCACGAATTTTGGCATGAAGATATTATGAAAGCTCAGACAACAAACCTAATAGTTTATTGTCCTTTAGCTTTAGGGAGAAGGACGGCTTTGGTTTTGAATAATAGTGATGAGCAGGTTTTAGGAAAACGGAATAATGATGATACTTTTTCTTTTAGGCTCCAGTCCTTCAGCGATTCTTTAAAAGAAAGCGATATGGCTGTTCATAGTTTCAGTCTTTCGTTCCTGGACAGGAAAGACTTGTCCCCTGTTGGTCTCTTTCAATTGAGGACAAGGTGGGAAGTAACTAATCTAGTTGTTCACCAAGATTTACAAGACGCAGGCCGAATCCTAAACCTTAAATGGGAACAAAAAGGAAAGCCTGTCCATCAGCCCTTGATCAGGTTTTGGCACGTTACAGGAAGAAATGAAGAAAACTTGATCCGGGAACTTGAAATAGTTGAAGGCATTCCAAGTACGAAGTTTTTTGCTTCATATCATGATTTCCCCGAAGGGCATTATCTGGTTCATTTCGCAGAGGTCAACCCCTGGGGAGCCGTTGAAACAAGTAAACCTTTAGAACTTGATCAAAACGTATTTAAAATAAAATTGACGTCTTCAAAACAAGCGATCATAGACAAGATTCTTGAATATGGTTTGAGACTGAAACTGGTTGAGGACCGGCAGAAACGTGAATCAATAGAATTAACGGAACCAACTCATTTAATCAAGGATATTAAAGTCGAGACTTGCGATCTTGGTAGTGACGAAACCAGCTTCCTTATTGGTACAGGGTATGTAATCTACAAGTGGGGTAATCGAATTAAGAAAATGGAAACCAGTCCTGTTTCTTTCTATTATAATCTTAACCACCAATATATGGCTTATATTACTGATATAGATGGGGAAGGAGTAATTTATTGCCCAGAGTGTAAGGAACTGTTTTGGACTGTGGATTGTCGCCGGCGTGCTCATAGGAAATTCCATATTGACCCTTATGACCCGAATCGGTTATTAGCGGAACTAAATATAGAACCTTAGGAGGTGAAGTTCTATGACTCTGGACCCGGTAAAAACAAAAGAAGCTGTTGAAGGCAGGTACTTTGATTATTTGAAAACTACCTTTTTCATAAAAGACCCTGTCTTGGCTGAGGAATTTAATGAACTATTAACGGAAAAGGATAGATTTGTAAAAGGTCCAATTTTAGAAGCTGTTCCTCCCTATAAAACGGGATGTACCTTAGAACAACTAATTGATGAAGGAATATTATCTCCGGAATTTAGAAAATTGGCGTCTCCGGCTTTTCCTATCACAAGGCCTTTATATTTGCACCAGGAAGAAGGTATCCGAAAATTAGTTTCGCATAGAAGAAATGTCATCGTGGCAACAGGTACCGGAAGTGGAAAAACAGAAACGTTTCTGGTTCCTATTCTTAACCATTTATTAAAGCAAAAAGAAAGCAATTCCTTGGGGCCGGGAGTAAGAGTTCTTCTTCTTTATCCGATGAATGCTTTGGCTAATGATCAGCTGAAAAGGCTTAGGAGTATCCTAGCTGCTTATCCCTATATTACTTTTGGCCGTTATACCGGAGAAACCGAACACTCTCGGGATCAAGCCTACCACCGCTATTTGAAAATATTTAACGGTGAGGAACCTTTACCCAATGAGCTTCTTTCAAGGGATGAAATGAAAGAGACTCCTCCACATATTCTCCTGACCAACTACGCCATGCTTGAATATATGTTGCTGCGACCGGGTGACCATAGATTTTTTGACGGTGAGTTTGCATCAGAATGGCAGTTTCTGGTTATAGATGAAGCTCACACTTATAGAGGCGCAAAAGGAATTGAAATTGGAATGCTTCTACGGCGCTTAAAGGACAGGGTAGCCAAGAATAAGAGACTTCAATGCATTGCCACCAGTGCCACTATTGGCAGCGAACAGGAATCAGAACAAGTAGCCAGTTTCGGCAGGCAGCTTTTTGGAGAAGAATTTGAATGGGTGGAAAATGACTGTAAGCGACAGGATGTTGTGTATGCGGTTAGGCAAGATATTAGTTGCGAGGGCATTCAAAACTGTTGGGGCAAACCGGATCCGTTGCTCTATCTGGAATGGCATGATCTATTGAATGAAGGGGATGTCGAGATTTCCAATTATTCTTCTATAGCAAAGATTCGAGGAGTACCCGATGATGTGGTTTCGGTAGCTTGTAAGTCATCCAATTCCATTGATGAATACATTTTTGAGGTTCTCAAAGGAGATAGAAGAGTCCAAGACCTTAGAAATATGTTGAAGGAAGGGCCATGCTTTCTTGAAGAAGCAGGTTCGAAACTGTTTTCCAGTTATACAGACAATGAAAATACCCTGACCTCTCTAATCTATTTATGCAACAAGGCAAAAAAACAAACCGGCGACAATCCCTTGCTTCCTGCCAGGTACCATCTTTTTATCCGAGCCATCGAGGGGGCGTACATATCCTTTTTCCCAGAAAGAAAATTGTACCTCGAACGAAGAGTTAAGAACGTAATAGACGAAAAGGAGTACCCGGTCTTTGAATTAGCTGTTTGCTCCCACTGTGGTTCAATGTATCTGGTAGGTGAAGAAAAAGGTGGAGAAGATAATCGCCAGATACTGAAACAGCAGGGAGGAAGAATAATTGACGAGGGAAACGCGAAGCTTGATTATTATTTAATCCCTACAACCCCGGAAGAGGGTATTTCCGAAAATGAAGATGAAAACGTCAAAATCGAAGAGGATATTTCCCCTGAAGATTATCGGCTATGTCCGTCTTGTGGTGTTATAAAGAAGACCACAGCAGTTGGGCCTATTTGTAATTGCAATTCCAAAGCTTATTTGTCACTGAAAAAGGTAAAATCCAAAGCTGGAATGGTACATAAATGCATAGCGTGCGGGAACACCAATCCTCACGGATCCATTATATGGCGTTTCCTTCTTGGTGGGGACGCAGTAACCAGTGTTTTGGCCACCGCTTTGTACCAGAACCTTCCCGAGAAAGAAACCAGGAAGAAAAATTCTCCCCAGACAACTACTGAAGAAAATGATTGGGGAATAAATATTTCCTCTCGCGACAGAGAGGAGCCTCAGTTCAAGGATTCAAGCGGCGGAAGGCAGCTGCTGATCTTCTCTGACAGCAGGCAGGATGCGGCGTTTTTTGCCACATACCTGGAAGGTTCCTATGAACAAATCTTGAGAAGGCGGTTGATCGTAAGGGTTCTGGAAAAATATGGGGGAAAAATAAGGGAGAATAATTGGAGATTAGCAGACCTTGCTAAGTCTTTAAAAAAGCATCTCATGGAAATAGGCCTTTTCAAGGATATGAGTCCGCAACAAATAGAGGAAGAAGCATGGAAGTATGTGCTTCATGAGTTTGTCGGAATAGACAGGAAAAACAGTCTTGAAGGACTTGGTCTCCTTGGTTTTTTGCCGGTGAGACCAGATAGTTTCGTTATTAAACAAGGGCCATTAATAAAAGCTCCTTGGATTATGACCTCTGAGGAAATTTGGATCCTAATAAGAGTTTTGCTAGACAGTCTTCGGAAAAATGCAGCAATCCTTTTCCCAGATGAGGTTTCTCCTACTGATGAGTTTTTCAGCCCTGCTAACAGAGAATATTTCTTCAAATTAAGTGATTCAAAAAAAGGGAAAATATATAGTTGGCTTCCTGTGAACTCTCGGGGAACAAACGCCCGTGTTGATTATCTTCAACGCGTTGCCAGCCTTAATGGGGGAGCAGACAAGTCTGAATGTGTAGAAATCCTCGAAGGGATTTGGGAGTATGTACTTCGGCCAAACTCTTCAGGAGGCTTGTTTGATGAATATTTCATTTCAAACCAACATCCTATCGATGGTACTATGTTTCAAATGAGGTATGATTTTTGGGAAATCGTTTCAGGTATTTCTAATGAAAATGATTGGTTTATTTGTGATACATGCGGAAACTTGACTTTAAACAATTTGCGGAATATCTGTCCGACGTTCCGGTGCCCAGGAACCTTGCAATCTTTTAGGGCACATACCAAAGAAAACAACCACTACAGAAAGCTGTATTTGGAAACAAAACCTATTAAGATGAAAACCAGTGAGCATACAGCTCAGTTGACTACAGACGCTGCAGCCGAAAAACAACGACAGTTTTATGATGGGGTTATTAATGTACTTAGCTGCTCCACAACTTTTGAGCTCGGAGTAGATGTTGGTGAGTTAGAAGCCGTTTTTATGAGAAACGTGCCTCCTTCTCCGGCAAACTATGTCCAGAGGGCAGGTCGTGCCGGGAGGAGAACAGAATCTACTGCCCTTGCCCTTACCTTTTGCCAGCGGCGTTCTCACGATTTAACCCATTTTGCAGACCCAAACTGGATTGTAAGCGGGAAAGTCTCACCTCCATATTTCACCTTGGAAAATGAAAAAATCCTCAGGAGACATGTTTATGCTGTTGCTCTGGCCTGCATGTGGAGAGCAAAGGAGGAATACTTTGGGCAAGGAACAGTGGATAGCTTCTTCTTTGAGATAGATGGAACAAAAGCTATTTCGGAGTTTCTGAACCAAAGACCTAAGAATCTTGAAGATTCATTAATGGGAATTCTCCCAGCCGGGTTTTATAAACAATTGGGAATAGAGGACTGGACCTGGGTTGAAGGTCTTATTGGGGAAGATGGTGTTTTAATTCGGGCGGAAAGAAATCTTAAACATGATGTTGAGGAATTGGAAAGGGTAAAAAGCGAATTAAGTAAGCAGGAAAAGTTTAAACAAGCCGATTATATCAACAAAGTGATTAGGACTATTAAGGATAAGCATTTGTTAAGTTTTTTAGCTCAGGCGAATGTCATACCCAAATACGGTTTTCCGGTGGATGTCGTGGAGCTTCAAATATATCATCACGGGCCGGAAGCAAAGGGACTGGAGCTTTCCAGAGACTTAAGGATTGCTCTCTCCGAGTATGCTCCGGAAGGACAGGTTGTTGCTGGAGGAAAGTTATGGACCAGCCAATATGTAAAGAGACTTCCGGACAGGGAATTAATCCGATATCAATACGCTATTTGTGATGAATGCGGTTTTTATAAAAGTGAAAAAGCTGATATTGCTGACGGATTTGATACTTGTAAAGCTTGCGGCGCGAAGATAGGACGAAAAAGTGGACGGTTTGTAGTCCCAGAATTCGGTTTTGTAGCCGGCAAACCTCAGAAGCCGACAATGCAAAAGCCGGAGAGGACGTTTTCTACCCGGAACTATTATGCAGGTGAGCTTTTCGATATGAATAGGGTTGAAATAGGTTTTAATGGAGTTACTGTGCAACTCTCCACCAGTCGGGAAGGAAAATTGGCAGTGATTAACCATGCTGGCTATAGGCAATTTGCTATCTGCAAGTCTTGTGGATATGGAAAGATGTACGATGGAAATTGGGGACCACACCCTTTGCCGTTCCAATCAGAAAAAAAATGTAGTGGGAAATGTGAAAGGTTGTCCCTGGGGCATGAGTTCTTAACCGATGTCCTGCAGGTTATCTTTTATGGTTTTTCCGACAATAGATCAGGGTTTTGGTATTCTGTACTTTATGGAATGTTGGAAGGCATGAGTAATTCCTTAGGCATCGAAAGAAATGATATAGATGGATGTTTATTTCCGTTTTTGGGAGACCCCTCAAAACCAGCCCTAGTGTTTTTTGATAGTGTGCCTGGTGGGGCAGGGCATGTCCGTCGAATAGCGGATAAAAAGGTTTTTAATAACATAATCGAAACGACTTATCGGCTGATGAAACAATGCACGTGCGGTGGAGAAACAGCAGATGCGAGTTGTTATGGGTGTTTGCGGAATTATAGCAACCAGTTCTGTCATGAGGAGTTAAACCGGGGAATGGTAATTGAATTCTGTAAGACTCTTCTTCCGTGAACTTGATTAACAGTATAGTGGTCCGACAGATTTGAGCGCAGGAATAGGATATTAAATTTTTAAGAAAGGACGGGTGAAAAGTTGAGAAGAATGTAATATCGGTATTTGGTAAAATCCTTTTGACTTTTTCCCTACGATACTAATAACCCTTGGGAGAGAAATATGACCGACTTACTGGAGCGTTATGCTGCCTTGAAAAACAAGGTAACAGACCGAAAAGAACAATTTAATGCGCTTTGTGATTTTATCGAGAAGGAAACGGAGTGGATGACTGCACCTGCCAGCACTCGTTTTCATCTTTCTAAAGAGAGCGGACTTTTGGAGCACTCCTGCAATGTGGCTGAAACCATGCTTAAAATAAAAGAAGTGTTGGCCCCAGAGATATCCGACGAAAGCTGCGTTATCGTTGCGCTGCTTCATGATCTCGGCAAGGCAGGTATGCCGGGCAATCCTCAGTATCTTGTCAATGAACCCACCCTGCGGCAAAAACAATACGGATATTCCCCAAGTTTTCCCTATCGTTTTAACAAGGAGTTGACTTATCTCAGTGTGCCGGTACGCAGTTTGTATCTGGCATTACCATATTTGTCGCTTACAGAGGAAGAAGCCCAAGCTATCGTGTACCACGATGGTCAGTATGTGGAGGACAATCACAGCGCTGCAAAAAAGGAATGCCCTTTAACTCTGCTGTTGCAGTATGCTGACAACTGGTGTGGATTTGTAATTGAAAAGGAGATTTGAAAATGGACAACGTGGAATATTTAGAGCGTACGGAAAACCCCAATATTACCTTTTATGGTGAACGTGGTATAGTAAATGGACTGATATTGGATACAAAAGACGATATGGAAAAGCAAATATCATTTTTGAAAGCGATCCGTTTTGCTGGAAATGCCAGCTTGCCTTGGGCAGATGACGTAACAGGCATTCAGTGGCTTGTGGAGCCTTCCTTCTCAGAGTTTGGCAATCCTGACCTTGTTCTGATTGCACAAACTACATCGGGAAAGTATGTTGTCTTCATCGAGGCAAAGCTGCGTGGGTACGATGAGTCTGCAGAGAATATCAATGAAAAAACGCTTCTTCCAGAGAACTATAATCATAATGCCAGCAAAATTAATATCCAGCTCGCATTTAAGTACCGGTTTGCCAGGGCATTCACTTTGAACAAAAATATTAAAAGAATTGAAGAAACACAGGAAGAGGCGGCAATTTACAACGATAAACCACGCCGTATCCACAATGAGATAATTGTTGATATGTGCAAAGAATTCTTTGATGGAGTTAAAGAGTTCTACTTTGTTGCTCTTACCAACGACAACAAAAAAACGAAGCCCTACGAGTCAGGAGACTACCTTCCAGCTGTTGGCAAATCGAATTGGGATAGAGATAAAGGTTATTTTGGACTTGTATCCTATGATACGCTCGAATCGGTAAACTGGCGGGACTCAGCCGGAAAAACAAATAGGGGTATCATCAGGAGAAATCATGGATATTATGGCTCGGCGGCTCTCTTGATGCTTGGCTTGCCTGCGGACTCTGCAGAACGCCAAATTTGTGGCGAGTTTGCAACGCTGAAAACAAAGAACATTGAGAATTGGTCAGAAGAGCAAAGAGTACTGGCTTCCGACGCAAGCGTCAAGTTAGATGCCGTCCCATTGCACGGCTCTTACAGCAGAGTAATTTCCGGTGTTACGGTCTTGAAAATCCTGGCTGACCCAAAAGATAACCATCGAATCCTAATAGGGTTACGTGATGATAATATTCCGCCAGATTATGATGTGCAGTTCGACGAAACCGTCTATTACATTGGAGTGGGCTCACGAAAAAAGCTTTTCCATTGCTATTCCATCGCCAGTAGAAATGAACTTGAATTCTTTTATCCGTTTGCCAAGAGATTTATTTCACGTCATGAATTGGTATAGCAAGAAATTTTCAGTTTGGAGACTAAATAGCATAGATACTCTGCACAGGAGATTTGCACTGTAAGAAATGGTCTTTACCCACAGGAAATATTGAAAGTGGATTGTCGTTAAATTTCATTGTCCTTCTATTCATAGATTTTATAGTGCTTGAGGGCTAAAAGTGACATATTTCCCCTTGTATAAGCCGTTCGAGTAAGGAGGATTGAAAATGCAAAGCCGCCTTGTAGGGGATATCGGTGATTTTGGGAAATATGGAATGCTCAGATGTTTACTTTCTGCCGGTTGCCGGTTAGGAATAAACTGGTATCTTACTGACGGGACAGGTAAAATGGTCGGGGTTGCGTCGGCCGCATTTTATTAAAAAGGAGTTATAGCCGACTTTAACTGATTTTATATTCAGAATCGGGGTGATTAATTTGCCGAGGCGGATCTGTCCACGCTGTGGTTCAAAGAATACAGCAAAAATACTATATGGAGAGCCGAATATGACGCCGGAACTGCTAGATAAACTTGATAAAAAGGAAATTGTGTTTGGCGGCTGCTTTTTCGCGGTTTCTTCTCCCTCTCATCACTGCCACGCCTGCAGGCAAGACTTTGGCGGCAGTTATTTTGCGGAACCAACTTTTATTAAGGAATTATATTTCTATGTGGGCGGTTATTTCGGCACGTCCCACTGGGTGTATTTAAACACTGAAAAATTTGGCAAGACATTAAGATATGCGTTTTCAGAGGAACATGCCATTGACATTCGATCGGAATGTGTTGGTTGTAATAATATGGTTATCATTCCCATAGATGAAAGGTGGTTTGAATTCAACAAAGATTTACTTCGATGCTATTTCCTTGACTGGGAAAGCCATTACATAAACACAGATATAATGGATGGGACCCAATGGGTGCTTAATGTTACATTTGATAATGTTACCAAAATTGAACGGCATGGCAGCAACGCTTACCCGCCTCATTGGAAAAAGTTTGTTTTAATGTTGCATAAATACGGCTTGCCAATAATTGAATAGATCCGCTGGAATGAACATGAACTGCCCTCTCCTTTAGGAACCTCCTTCTGTCTTACAGTATTTGAAAATAATTTAAATAATGGTATAAATATGCCGAATGTTAATAAAGGGAATGAAAAATTGTGAAATTTGGTGATAGCACCAAAAGGGAAGGAGGTTTGAAGATGGCCTTTTTTGAAATTGCCAAAGAATTTATAATGAACAAACCTCCAAATTTGAAAGGACCGCATTTTTATAAAGCAGACAGTGATTTGAGGGCGCAGTTGGAACAGTTAAAAGAGTTTTATAAAACTGCTCCGGACCATATCAAACCCCAAGTTGAGCAGGATATTAAGATGCTTCATTACGGTATTGCCGGTGAGGAGAAGGTTGCTTTTGAGCTAAACAACAGCTATATGCCGATGATTGTCTTGCATGACCTACATCTTGAATATGGGGACCTATCTGCCCAGATCGACTTTTTAGTAATAACAAACAAAGTAAATATTGTTTTAGAATGCAAAAATCTCTTCGGGCATTTAGAAGTGAACGACCGGGGAGATTTTATCCGCACTTTTGAATATAAGGGCAAATTGATTAAAGAAGGAATTTACAGTCCCATTACTCAAAACGCCCGGCACCTTGAAATGATTAAAAAAATAAGATTAAAAACCAAAAACAATTTTATAACCAGATCCGGTTTTTTGAAGTATTTTGATGATATCTATAAATCTGTAGTTGTGCTTGCCAACCCCAAAACATGTTTTCTGCAATAAGAAAATCCTCAAATCTGCAAAAAGTTTTCCCCAGGCACCGGTGGGGAATTTTTTATGTCACCCCTGCCGAACCAGTGAGTTCTTCATACGCTCACTTTCTCCCTCAAAGATCAAGAGGTAGCAGTGGTGTAAGAGCCTGTCCAACAAAGCTCCGGTCATCTGCTCATCATAGAGAACATTGACCCACCTTGAGAATTCAATATTCGTTGTTATCACAAGGCTTTTTCTCTCATAGCATTCGGAGACTATCTCAAATAGCAGCTGTGCCCCGTCCCTGTCCAGGGGGACGTATCCCCACTCATCAAATATCAGCATATTCGCTTTCATGATCTGCTTCATAAATGTGGATAGGTCCTTGCTTTTCTTAGCCTCGGATAGTTTGTTGACCAGTGCTGCTGTTCTAAAGAATTTGACAGACTTCCCACGTTTTATGGCTTCAAGCCTGTTTTTTGCAAGTACAAATTCCTCAGTTTTGCAAAGATTTTTCCCCAGGCACCGGTGGG
>LFRM01188503.1_pt2 | contig 27300 bp, 19 predicted proteins | sample 618341 | NCBI WGS metagenome assembly LFRM01 (sample SAMN03654438, study PRJNA283298) | anaerobic digester metagenome | isolation source: pool of bioreactors CSTR01a, CSTR02a, and CSTR03a thermophilic anaerobic... | place: Denmark: Kgs. Lyngby | collected 2014-05-21 | reverse complement strand
GTAATGTAGTAAACCTGGGGTCTTGAGTGACGGCTCATCGCTGAGCGAATAGCACAAGTAACATAGTTCCTAAAGAGAGTCAAATTTTTTTTTGATAATCTCTTTAGGGTGGACTATGTCTCTCGTTCGGGTCTATGCGCTAGCGTAGAGCAGCAAGAAGGAGAGATATAGTCCTTATAAAGAATATAATATATATTATATATAAGAGTCTATTATGAATAAAATAACTAATAGTTTAAGAAAGAAGAATAGAGATTATTTCAATAAGACATATAAAGAGTTTATCCAGTCTATTTACGATACAGAAGACTATATTTCTAAAGATGGAAGATTTGTCATTAAGAATACAGAGCTATATGGAACCATCACTTACTATCCTGGTTCATTATCCTTCCAAGAACATGCTACAGACAAATGGCATAGGAGAGAAGGTATTACTGCCTTAGTAGAATATGCCTCTAAAAAATATTACAATAAAAGTTTCCATTAATTGTTATTAAAAAAAATAGTACCTTTGCTAAATAATTAAAAAAGATAATAGATGAAAGAAAAAGAAAAAACAGAAAATGCTTACAAATACTCTTTAATAGCTTATAAAGACGAATGGGCAGAATTTCAGAAGAACAACATGAATGGATCTAATTACATCATGAATGAGAAGATGTATGATTATTTCTTTTCTTCTTTATCACCTGCGGTGAAAGAGATAAAGGTTAATCTTGTTGATAACAAATTAGACATTGTAGATGATAAAGGGGAGAAGGTTTCTTTTTCTGCTAAAGAGATGTTTCTTGTCCATCAGAAGATGGTAAAGGAAGAAGCTTCTTGCAGGCTAAATGGAAACTTCGCTCGTACTTTCATAGACAATATCGTTGCTAAAGACAAAGAGATTGTTATAGGCTTAGTTATAAACCTTCCTAAAGGGATTAAATATGACACCGATGGCGTTATCAATGAGAAAGGCATGTATCAGACATACCAAGACACATTAAAGAATGTTAATGTTATTAACTACCCTAATGGTGTATGTTATGGTGTTGTTATGGCTGTAGGCAAGAGCGTAGACATAGAGTTGGAGAAAGGCGATAAAGTATTATTACGTACTATGCCTACAAATAAGTTCTTCTATGGCGGAGAGGTATATGTTCATATCACTGAATACGATATATCTGCTGTGTTGAAGATGGAAGGGGAGATAGACTTTAATTCATTATAAGATGAAAATACTATTCAAAGAAGGGGATGATGTTGCTTTTAAGAACAATATAGGGCTTAAAATGACTGTTAAGGAGATTGCTTATAAGACCAACCTCATCCCTGTTAAACCAAAAGAAGATGGTTCCGGCTTTGAGCGAGAACAGCGTAGATGCTTAGATGGTATTATATGCTTCTGGATGAAAGGCTCGGAGATCATAGAGCATAAGTTTCACAGCGATACCTTAGTGCCTTGGGATATAGCTACTAAAGGTATAGAAGCTGTATTGGAATATCTAAGAAATGCTAAAAGCGATAGGTGATGTTATACGCAGAGAGAGACAGCGATAATGACTTAGTTATCAAGATAGCCCCAGAGGCTCTGGAGATACCTTTCGTCAAAGATGTATACAAAAACGACAAACACTCAGATAAGATCTTTTTCAATAAAGTTATTAAATGGGTGTTTCATGTTTATTCTAGGGATCATGTATTCTCTGCTTTATCTCTGTCGGAAAGGAAAAAGAATGTCGTAGAGGTATATTTCGATGGGAAGGCTCCTCGTTGGGGTATGGAGAACATAGAACATAACAAGCGTGTACAGGAGTTTATAGCTGGATATAATAGGCTTACTAAGACAGTAACAGAGAGGCTTGTTGAGAAGCTTGATGACCTCATTGACAAAGAGCAGGAGCGTATGGCTACTATCAACATGTACAAAGAGACACCTGTAGAGATCCCTTATGAGTTTTCTGTAGATTTAAAAAATCTATATGAGAAAGTAGATGATGAGTTTGTAAAGATTAAGCCAAGGGTTGTCAGTGGTAAATATAGCAAGAAGATCCAATTATACGATTCACAGATATTATCTGATATGGTAAGTAGATCGTTTAAGACCATAGAAACTTACGAGGAAGCCAAGAGGAAGTCATTTAAAGAGCGTTACGATCTTATAAGGGAATTTAGTGGAGAGAGTTGGTTGGAGCGTTATTATCGATTAAAAGACAGCAATAAGATATGAGATTTATTAACACAGAATTGTTTTCCCCCGTTGCCATGGGGGTGGATTTACCAAGGGAGGGGGATTTGTTTTATCACTCTCCTGATTCTGTTTTAGGGCTAAACACAAAAGCCTTAATAGAGTTTCATAAAGAGAATAGCATAGTCATTGACGATGTTTGGTGGGAGCGACAGTTCCACAGATGTATTAATGGCTATTCTGTTGCTAATACAGTAGAAAAGGGAGGGGATTACCTTATAGATGGGAAAGATGCTCTATGGAGTGGGAATGACGTTTATCTCCCAGAATATGAAACAACGATAAGAGATAGGGAAGTATCGATTACAGGAAGGCATTATTTCTATCTTAACTTCTGGAAGATAAGACGTATGATGGAGGGCTATGCTTCTAAGCAGTTCTCTAATCCTCGTTTCTTAGCATTAGACTTTATCTTCACTAGATGCTTAGAGCTGATGTTTAAATACGGGAAGGACCATCAAGATGTAAAAGGCAGACAGGTTGGATATTCGGAGAAGTTAGCAGGTATGCTGTTAGGATATAACTATACCTTCGTTCCTTTCTCACAGAATATAATTGTCGCAGGAGAACAGACAGATGCTGACCATACCTTCTTAAACTGCACTAAAGGAATAGACAATTTAGCCAATACCCAGTTTAGGCTTAAACATACTAAAAAGACAGGATCTACAAACCCTGTACTTCGTTCTATTACTAAGAGTGAAATTATTGCAGAACAAGCTAATAATGATGAACAAGCCTTATCCAGATATTGTTTAGCTAAAGGTACTAAGGTAGTGATGTATGATGGTGAGCCTAAGAGCGTAGAAGACATAGTCGTTGGAGATATGCTAATGGGACCAGATTCTACCCCTAGGACAGTAGAGAAAACCACTTACGGCTATGATAACATGTATAAAATATCTTCTTCTATTTCAGATAGCTTTATTTGCAATGGCGCTCATTTGTTGTATATGCGGCATGTCCCATTAAGGAGGCGACATAATGTAAAAAGAGATGATTTGTATGTAACTAATAATTTCAACGATAAAGACATACTTAAAGTCGATGACACTCATTTCCTAATATCTGCTGAAAACTATTTCAAAAAGAGCAAGACATTTAAAAGATATACTAAATTAGAAAAATCTAGGGCTATAGAGTTCCCTTCAAAGAAAATAGACATAGATGCTTATTTCCTTGGGGTATGGTTAGGAGATGGAGATAGTGATATGTTAAGGATATCTACTATGGATGATGATATTGTTGATTATCTGCATGAATATTGTAAAGATAATTCTTTGCATCTAAAATTCTCTCCGATGTATGATCCTATTACTAAAAAGCAAAGTAAAGCCTCTAGATATTTTTTAAGCTATTTAGATGAGAACAGGAAGACGAGTAAATCTAATCTAAGGAAAAGTTTTATAAAGTACAATCTTTTCAAAAATAAACATATCCCTGACGATTATCTTTATAATACAAAAGAAGTTAGGATGCAGTTGTTAGCCGGATTATTAGACACAGATGGATGGAAGTCTAAAGACTATAGCTATTGTTTTGCACAGGTTAATGAAAGGCTTGCTTATCAGGTGAAGTGGTTGTCGGAAAGTTTAGGATTCCAAGTTTGCATGTCGAAACGTAAAAATGGAATTGTTAATGGCTATAAAGGAAGAGACATATATAATCTTTCTATTTCTGGAGAAGGTATACATGAAATCCCATTAAAGATAAAACGTAAGAGATTAAAAAGCTTTAATCACAAACTACAACAAAACATTGCACGTTGCCTTATAGAGAGAGTTGACGACAATGAATATTATGGTTTCACCTTAGATGGCGACCAATTATTCTTATTGAATGACTTTACTATCACACATAATTCCCCTTCGATTGTTGTATGCGAAGAAGTTGGGAAAGGGAAACAAGGTTGGAGCATAAAATTAGCTAAGTATGTAAAGCCTTCTATCGTAGCAGAGGGGAATAAAAGAACAGGGCATATCTTATACCTTGGTACTGGAGGAGACATGGAAGATGGTGTTGCTGACTTACAAGAGAGAGCATATAACCCTGACGAATACGATTTGTTATCATTTAACAATAAATGGGCTAAAGAGGGTGAGAACTATACAGGAGATGTAAAGGTAGCTCATTTCATTCCTAAGACAGCATTTAGGATAGTAGACAGCAATGGTAATCCTTTAGTTGCTGAATCGATAAAGAGCATAAGAGAGGAGATAGACAGCAAGAGAAGAGAAGATAAGCACGTGCATATCGCTGCTAATGCTATTTACTTAGATGATGTGTTTTTAAGTAATACGGCAGTATATGTAGGTCCAGAGCGTGTTGCTATGATGGGAGAGAGGAAGAATGATATCCTCACCCATAGAGAGCTTCAGATAACACGGAGAGGTCATTTAGAATGGGTGAAGCCTGGGAATATAGATGGAGGTGTTGTATTTGTAGATGCTACCGATGAAGACCTACTAAAAGGGAATTGGTGGCTAGAGATTGTAGAGGAGCCAGAGAAAGAGAGTACTGAAAAGGCTGTCTTTGAGAACCTATACATAGGAGGCACAGATACGTATATGCAAGATACGGCAGCTACCAGTGATTCCTTAGGGGCTATGTTAGTATATAAAAAGGCTCGTATCGGGAGCATGTCTCCTATCTTTAATACGTGGGTGGCGTTGTTATTAGAGAGACCAGGTGTAGATGCAGGAGGGCAGAATAGGTTCTTTGAGCATACTTTGATGTTATCTATATATTACAATCTAAAGAACAATATTGAGTACGTTAATCCGTTAATATTTGAGTATTACGAGAAGAAGAGAGCTTCTAGGTATCTTATGGAACGTCCTATGTTGGCGTTTGCAGGGAAGATAAACAAAGAGCTTGCCAGTAACAGATACGGGACGGATAAGTCCTTAAAGCCATATAAGCTAGTCATGTGGAGAGATATGCTTGATGTTGACCAGATAAACAGAATTTTCATTATCCGCATATTAGATGCTTTTATGAAGTATAAGAACGTAAAACATTACAATTGCGATATTACTAGTGCTGCTGCTGAAACGGCGGTAGGATTTGAAGAGATGAGAGAATGGAGTGTTATAGACCCAGAGGAAGAGATAGAAGATTATAATGGTCAATGGACCGAAGTCGATGGAGTATTACAAAGAATTTATATTTAATGGAAGATAAGGATAAGTGGATAGCGGAGAACAGTCTAGACTTCTCTAATGAATTTGACAAGCTGATTGTTGATACTTGTTGGGATAATAAAGTTACAGATCCTGATTTAGTGAATATATGTGTTTCTATCTCTAGGGTAGAGACAGGTCATTATAAGAGCTTTGTAGCTAAGAATAACTTCGGAGGCATGGTAAATTCTACCGCTACTAAAAAATTAAAAGAGAGCGGAAATAAAGGGACTATATGGTATACATTCAGTACCCCTAAAGATGGAGTTAATGCTTTCGTGAAAAACCTTAATAATAACTATTTCGCTAATGGTCTTGTAGAGATAGAAGATATAGGCAATGGTATTAAAGGTAAATATCCGGGTTATGCTCGCCATGATCCAGATAGCGGTAATCCATTATTAAACAATCCAAATTGGATTCCTAACGTTACCAAGATGGTGGAGCAGATAGCTACGAAACGAGACACTTTGCCTAATGCTAATGGTTCTTACAATGCAGATCCTAACAAGGCTAAGACATTTGATGAACATACTATTTCACAGGAGAGGGCATCTACACAACGGTTTAATCAATCTCCTGTATTAGGACCTATAACCACTTTTGGGGAGCCATTAAAAACAAATAGATTTGAAACTGACAACGGATATATATTCTAATGAACAAGGATGATAAAATAAAAGCTTTAAAAGCTAAGGTAAAGGTGCTGTCAGAGACAGAGACGAGGGATCAGAATGCTTTGAAGCGTGATGTTATCAACTGGTCTTATTTCAACAATAACCCTGACAAGAGCAAGTATGAATACATTAAGAAGCGAGGGAAGGCTAATATGCCTGTTTATTCCGTTCATATCCCTTGCCAGCGATCTATATGTGACTCTCTCATCTCTCAGCAGACGAAGAGAGCGTTTCAATTTACCACACGTACAATAGACCAAAACAGTTTACGTGATAAGTTCAATGCAAGACTTAACGAATACCTTAGGGTAGAAAGATATAACAGAGAGGCTATTTTCAAGCAGTATGCACAGTTTAGGTTCGAGATGGAAATGCAGATGCAACAGATACAGCAGATGCTACAGATGGAGCCACAGTCCGAAGAGGAAGCTATGATGATACAGCAGCTACAGCAGGAGATGCCCAATATACAGCGAGAGTTCCAATTGGCATTAGAGGCGATAGCTAAACAGGAGACTATCACCCAAGAAGAGAAAGACAAGATAGATCATTTCTATTCTTTCTCATATAAAGACATTAGAGAGACGATTGCGCAGAAGATGATGTCTAATGTCAGAACAGAGATGAACGTTCAAAGGAAGAGCGTAAATTCGCTTAAAAACACATTAGTTACAGGTCGCCCTCTTTACCTATGTTATTACGATGAGCATGATGGTAGATTCATATACGATGTAATAAACTCTTTAAACGTTAAATATCCAAACATACAAGGGATAGAATACATACAAGATCTTCCTTGGGTGTCTGTTAAAGATACTATATCTAGGGTGGAGTTCAAGGAGAAGTACAAAAATATGATAGAATCGGAATACGATATTGTTCTCCCGGAGAATTGTTTAGAGGAAGGCACTGTTAATAGTACAGGCACTTTCGTTAGCACCCCAGGCTTTGGAGCTGTATACATGGGAGGTCTTTCAGATAGAGGAGAGCTTAGATTTGAAGAAGGTGTTATGAGAGAGAGGATATGGTTTACAGAGGTAGAGGAATATTCTTTCACTATAACTAAAAATACCAAAGAAGATGCTATTGTTAAGAAGTTCATCCATCAGGTGCCATTAGGGAAAATAGCATTAGATAAGACAAAATACAAATACAAAAAAATAACTATTGACAATTTAACAAAAGAATACTATGTAAATAAATCCGATATTAATGATATTTATTTAGTGAACGAGACTATCACTTACGATCCGGAGAAGACAGAGGTTGTAAAGAGATATATGCGTAATCGGTATTCCGCTGAGGTGATAAATCATAAATGGATTGTCAATTTAAAGAAAGACTTGCATATCGTTAGGGATAGCGATAGGCTTTCAAGGTTTAATCTCCCTGTCTTTGGATATACGTTCTCAGATATTTCTGATCAGCCTTATTCCATCATACACAACACAAAAGACTTACAAGACCTCTACAATGGGATCTATATGCTTAGACAGCTTGCTTATTCTATAGCTGGAGCTAAAGGTAATGTCATTGATAAGTCCCAAAAGCCACAAGGTATGGGTATGGATGAATGGGAGGCTAACATATCACAAGGTAGACTATATATAGAGACCTTAAACAAAAATGGAGGACGTATAAATCCTTCTTACAATCAATGGCAGTCCTTTGATAATACTGTTAGTTCTTCTGTACAGTACTATGATAATGTGTTAGAGCAGATACGTATTACTATGGGCAACATAGTAGGTGTACCACAGCAGAGGTTAGCACAGATTACAAAAGACGAGCTTGTAGGGAACTCTGAGATAGCGTTAGAGATGTCTTATCTTATGACCGAGATTATTTATCAAACACAAGATGATATAGAGGCTAATGCTCTTAATGAGCTGTTAATGCTTAAATTGAAATACGGCAAGATAGACAATACCTTTATGCAGTTCGATGATAGGTCTGAAGGTAGTAAGATATTTCAAATAGATGAGGAATTATTTAAGGACTGTGATATAGAGCTTATTGTAGAGAACTCCGCAGAAGAGCAACGTTCTTTACAAACGATGAAAGAAATTATAAAACAAGAATATTCAAAGCAGGTTATTGGGCCTGTTGAGTTGTCTGAATTATTAGATACACGTACTGTAAAAGAGATGCAGAACAAAACAAAGTATCTTATAACAAAGAGCGAGAAGATGAGACATCAGATGCAGAGTTCTTTGATAGAGCAAGACTCTAATGCTAAGAAGGATTTTGAATCTTTTAAAGCGGAGTTAAAGCAAGCCGGGGAACAGCATAAAAACTATATAGAGCAACAGAAAGTAGAGATCTCTTCATTCTTAGCACAGTCTCAAATGCAATTAGAGGCTATGAAGTTAGAGTTAGAATCTAAGAAGATAGAGACTAACAATGATATTGAGTTGAAGAAGATAGAGAGCGAAGAGAGAGTAGAAAGAGATTATCTCAAAGAGCAAAGTGCTTCTACTAAGGTAGACCAGCAGTTGAATGCGTTGAAGAGCAAATATGATGCTATATTGCGTTTATTACAGATAAATTCAAATGCTAGTATAGGTGCATTAAAAGCTACAGAGAAAAATAGGATGAACACAAAAACAAAAGAACATATATCAGATAGATAATGGCTAAAACTATTTTACCTAATCCTGGGTATAGAGGAATGTTAATCTCTGGAGAGAGAAAAAGAGAGTACTTGGAGAGCATAATAGCTAAAACTATTTTGCCTAATCTTGGGTATAGAGGGATGAGAACCGCTGAAGAGAGAAAAAGAGAGTCCGAAGAATTGGATAGCATGAAGGCTTTTAATAGAGGTCTTGATTATGCCCCTCCTAGAAGCACAAATAGCTCAGTACCTACTAAGGTATCAGCTAATCTAACTATTCCAAATGTTGACCAAACAAAGGTAATGGATGATATCTTTAAGAATAATTCTTCTGTTCCTTTTATTAGTCGGATTATGAATAAAGACAGCCGTGCTATCCAATCTAAAGGCACTGATGGGAAAACTTACTTCGAGACCCATAGAATGGCTAACGATGGGAACTTAGTTTATCCTACAATAGTAGAAGACGAGAATGGGAACTTAATCTCATTAAGCCAAGATGAAGCACGAGAAAGAGCTTTAGAGACAAAAGAATATATTGAGTTCGGAACGCCAGAAGAAGCTTCTTATTTCGCAGCAAATGGGTATAAGAAGAGTTCTTATTGGGGTCCTTATGAAAAAGGATTAAAAGCACCAGCACCTGAATTGTCAGAAAAAGATATAGACCTTCAGAAGTATTTCGGGATGTTTAGAAATATTATCGATGACAATAGGAAGACACAAGGAGCATCTAGGTTGTTCAATGACAGTATTACAATGGGAGAGTTGATCCATAACATAAACGAACCTATCTCTCCTGGGCCACAGGTGGATGGAGAGGTGCCGATATTACCATATAGAGAGGTAGATGGTTCTGCCACAGACAGAGCTATAAAGATGTCTACAAATGCCACTATTAACCAATTACGTAATAATGGCATGTTATATCTTGCGCCATCTGTAATGGCACGTTCTATTAATGCACGAGCGGAGAACAATCAGAATATTGCTAATCTTCAAGCTCAAATGGATTCACAAAGAGACCAAGCTAATGCAGCAGCGGTTCAAAATAGAACCCAATTAGATACACAGACAGCATTGCAGAACGAACAGATGAGATTAGCTCAAGAGCAATTAAAAGGTCAAGCTATATCACAGAACTTATCAGAGTTTAAATTGTCTGATAAGATGCACGCAACATCAAGAACGCAAAACGACGATAATGAGACGAGATTAGCTCTTATGTCGTTAATAAATAAATATCCCGATTTAGCTAATAACTTATCTTTTTTAGGGATGAAAACTAGTAATAACGAAAAAGAATAAAAGATGGAAGACCCAGACAAAACAGAAGGACAAGAAGCACAAGAAACACAACCAGTCATTGGGATACAAGATGTAGATGATGTTATCCCATCAGGAGGAGAACCTATCATTCAGGACATGTTAGAAGAAGGAGAAGGAGAACCAGAGCCTACCCCTACGCCTGAAGGTAGTAATGATTCGGTATTAGAATCAATAAAGTCAATCTTAAATGAGGGATTAAACCCAGAAGAGAACACTTTATTAGATTTCGATGCAGAGACAGTAGAGAAGTTCCCTACAATGACAGGAGAAGAGAAAAAAGGCGTACTATTTAATTCATTACTTAACCATGTACAACTTGGCAAAGATGAAAAGGTAGACGCATTAGTGAGGAGCATTATACAGAAGTCTTACGAAGATGATTTTGATTTAGATGCACTCATACAAGAAACTCCTAATGATACAGGAGTACACAAATGGGAATCAAATAGTTTAGACGATAATTTCAAATTTGCCTACACTCGGACTTACGGCAAGGGGACATCTGCGAATATGACTGACGAGGAAATTGCAGAAGAGATAGAATCTCAATCCGTTGGCTTTAAGAAAGCATTCGTGGCGGACTTCCGTAAAGGGGAAGAGCAATCAGTGAACGAGTTAAAAGCCAGAGCCGCACAGGAAGAGCAGAAGCGAATAGATACTTTCGTCAATAAACATAATGAGAGTATGCAGAGTAAGATAACAGAATTAGTAGAGAGTAGTAAAGACAAGCAGACATTATCAGGGTTTCACTTCAGCCAAGCTGATAAAGATGATTACCTTAAAGAATTGCCGGCTATGTTAGAGAGAAAATTAGTTGTTTTAGAGAATGGGGATAAATACGCCATTTCCGAAGCGGAACAAATGATAGCAGAATTAACTCAAAACGGTCAATCCATAATGGAGTTAATGCCTTTCTTATATCTTCGCAAAACGGGGAAAATGGAGGCGTATAGCACTATGCTTAGTAACAAACTAAAAGAGGAAATCATCGGGAAGCTTGAAGAAACCCCTGTTAATCCAGGGGGACATAATGCTAAACCCGCTAAACGAAATATTCAGGATACTGAATAAAACTAAAATTTTAAAACAAAATGAAGTTTATTAATAGTACGCCACAGTACGTGGCACAAGAATCAATAAGTAGCGAAATGCTATTTGCTCAGGGGCAAGTCAAAGCTGACTTTGTTCCAATCTTAATGTCTTTGTATAAATACGAAGCTCCTTTAACAGCATTGCTTGCCTTAAAAGGATTACAAACAAAAAACCTTACCCATAGCTCTAACTATGTAGATGCTGAAGGTAATCTATCTGGTAAATATCGCACGGTATCTTCAAACTGTGTGGAGTATAAAATAGAGAAGGCAGACCTTCCTATCATCCATTTTAAAGCCAATGCTAATGGAGATACATTTGTTGACGATGTCAATGATGCAACTTCTATAGGTAAAGGGAAGAATGGATTTTGGGTGTTTGTTGATTCCAACGTAGCAGGCTACAAAGATGTAATCATGTTAGCAGATGGAGAAACCCATTTGGAAATCTTTAACGATCCTGACCCAGGTTCTGATGGAACATGGAAATGTTTCGTAAAAGTAAAAAGTAGCGATAAAAATGACGTTGTTAACTCTGCATTGTTAGCCAATATGACTGAATGCCAATTGATCCATACTTTGCACGAACAAGACTTTTCCGAAAGAGGGAATGAATATTACAGCTTTGGAGTAACAGGACGTGCATACTTAGGGTTGCAACGTATTAAGTTTTCTTATTCAGGTACAGCGTATGCTATGGATAAGAACAAAAAAGTATCTGGACACTTAGTAGAGCATAAAGGAACTACAGGATTTATTGCTGAAGCTGATGCTCAAATGGTAAAAAGAGCTGCTATCTTTAATGAAAACCATCTTTTAGAAGGTAAGGGAACTATGTCAGAAGGAACAGACAGATGTCTTCTTTCAGATGAAAAAGGTCGTCCTATGTTAGATGGTGATGGTATTATGAACTCTGGCGATGGTCCAATGAGATTCCCTATCTCATCAAAAGGGTTTACCGACAGATGGATTAACTCTTTCTTGACAGAGATTGATCAATATGTAACTGTAGGTAAAGATGGAAAAAGAGAAGTAGCTATTATGGGTGGTTCTCGTCTTCGTTTCTCCTTCAACGAATACTTACGCACTCGTTCTATTGGACGATTGGTACAAAACGTTAATTGGGATAGAGATGGACAGAATGGATTAGTAGACACTTATGACTACTATGAATTTGCAGGTATCCGTATTCTCTTCTTAGAAACTCGTTACTTCCAAGGAAGAGCTGGTATCCAATTAGATGACGGTTCTAAAACAAGTGATTGGGAAGGATTTGTTGTCCCTCTTGGTAACACTGCATCTGGACAAGAAGGTATTACCTTAGTTCAATTGCGTCCTACTGTACGTGGAGAAGTGGCAGGTATAGACNNCCAATTACGCCCTACTGTACGTGGAGAAGTGGCAGGTATAGACAAAGGTGGTCGTATATCTTCTTCTGTTGATGGTACACATACACACATGTTATGGCAAAATGGAGTAATCTGTTTAAATCAGGTTATGAAAATTTACCGTCCATGGGAAACTAAAAAAATAGTGTAATTTAAAAAAAAAGAAAAAAGATGTTAGATAATATAGAAAACATAGAGAAGATATTAGGTTTTAGTAATGAAGTACGAATCTTCTTTGGTAGCGATTCAGAGAAGGACAAAGTAGTCTTTCGTAAGAATGGATGGATAATCCCTATCGGCGAGAAGAATGGAGAATTTGTCACATATCAAAATTTGACATACAATAAAAAGATAGGTCTTGATTCGCTAACAGATGCGGAAGCAGAGAAATATCCTTATGTTGTTAATCCGGAGATGCCATTGAAGATACGGCATAACGACTTTTTGCGTATGGACATCCCTGAAGATAAGATAAAGGCTATCCTTGCTTATTCTTCTGGGAAGATAGCATTGAGTAAGTCTGAATACAGAGGAGGAACTGTCCATGATGGTTATTTCGTTGATAAGGACAAAGATGCTTTAGCTTCTATTACTATCCACGAGAAGAAGAAAGAGGCATACGAAATTGTCTCTTCTATTAGTACTAACAACTTAGAGGTGTTCTGCATGGTGGCTAAATTACAGAAAGGTGCTAACCCTGAGAAGTATGAGAACCTTATCAACGATTCATTACGTGTTAAGGCATTATATGATCAGATTGACGAGAACCCAGATGTAATATTACGTCTATCGGAGAAGAACAATTCTAACTTCAAAGATGAGATCTTCATTGCTTTTGCAGAGAGGAACAATCTTATACGCAGAAGGAACCTTGATTTCTACCTTGAAGAGGACGGTGTAATTACTACCCCTATGGGAAAGACTATCACACAAGTTGTTTCTTTCTTACGAGATAACATACGTGTTAGAGATAACATTATGCGTCATCTTTCAGAGAAAGAAGAGTACTATAAGGAGCGTGCGGACTTAGTCTTATTTGGTGACTTAAATGCCGACCAGATAAAAGATACTATCTTCAATGCTATTACAGGAGGCAGAATAAAGGCTGCTTTTGACCCTGAAAAAGCAAAAGAGCATTTAGATGTTCTTTACAAGATTGAAGGCAAATCTGAGGACTACATCAACCTTATGTCAGAACTTTTAAAGGGACAGACAAAAGTTACCATTAGTAATATCGAAAAGGATAGTGCTATATGGACAGCTCAACAGCTTAAAGGATTCAATATTACTATTAACGATAAAGACATGGGAGCAGAGATCCAAACCCTTCTTAAAATAAAAGAAGGCGAAGAACAAGAAAGGCTCCTATCGACTTTGAGAGAACGTATGAAAGAAGCTAAGATAGCTAAAGAGCAAGAGAAATTACAAAAAGAAATTGATAGTTTGAAAGAATAATGACGTACAAAGAATTACACGTTAGATTCCTTGACGGGATAAAAAAGACTTATACAGGTACTGTTCACCCAGATGTGTTTGTTCGCATCTTCAATGACTGGGGCATCCCTGAATGGGTTGCTAACAATGTGTCTTATGATGAGGGCGTAGAGAGAACGCAGAAGCAGATAGACGACCTTGACCGTATTACTGTTATCTTACCGTATGAGAGAGTAGAAGACAATAAGATTGAGCTTCCTCTTGATTATGTAAGGATGACACGTGTTATGGTTAAGACAAGCTATTCTGACAATTGCGGGAAAATAACTGTTAGTGATTTCCAACGTATATACATTGAGAGATCAGACCAAAAGAGTTATAACTATGAATCAGCATATAGAAGACCATCTAAGCATAGACCATATTATAAGCAGATAGGAGAAGTGGATTACAATGGAACTGTTAAATCTGACAATAAGAGCATATTACTTTTTGACGGAGGAGATAGTGATATTGTGGCTTGCGAGATAGAATATATCAGACGACCAGATTTACTCCCTCCTTTCGGACAAGGATGGGAAACTGTTAAGTACATAGATTTACGTAGAGAGCAACTTCATGAAGTTATCAATATATGTGTTCGATTGTATTTAGAACGTGTAAAAGATGAACGTTATCAAACATTCTTTAACGAACAACAAATTCGGAATATTCAAAAAATTTAAAATTAAATAAAAATGATAAACTTAAAACATCCAAAAATGGTAATGTTCATGCCTAACGTTACAGCAAAGGATATAAAATTGGTAATAGATTCTTCCACAGGAAGGACTAAATTATTCATCCCTGGCAAAGGAGAGATATTGGGACGTATGGATCGCCCTGCTGCTCCTGGGGTATTAGGGAACACAATGTTAGATGGACTCGAATATCTGTCTAAAACTGTTACATCATGGGGAGATACTACCTCTATGTTAGTAGAGTTTTCTCGTGAGCCTAAATGCCACAGTTATTGTAGTGCTGGTATTGCTTTGCAGATTAATCGTGAGGTGGAACGCCCACGCTTTGATTCTGCTGACAATAACAGATGGGAAGATTTCTATACAGGAGAAGTTAATGCTCCTATCTTAGATGACTACAATCGCTATAGTCTTTCAGACTTAGATAGCATGGTGTCTCAAATCATCGAACAGATGAAAGGGGCATTCAAAGATCTTCCTAAGAAATCGTATCTCCATTCAACAGAAAATTCTCCTGCTATTGCACGTAAAACGTACAAATTAGAGGGATTAGAGGCTGGAGATGACGTAATATTCAATGTTAATGGCACAGCGACTTCTGTAGCTTTGCCATCAGTATTGCCGACTACTGCTGCTTTAGCTTACAATACAAACTATGTGATATTCTATCTTAATGGTAATTATTATATTACTACTAATGCTGATTTCGTTTACGACTTCACCATTAGCACAGAGGAAGAAGCTGGGGTCGTTACTCCTATGCTATGGGTAAGAAGTAATTCTGCTTATATCAAGTTAAACCTCCATAATTTCGAGGCTGCGTTAAAATTGAACCTTTTGCCTATCGATACAACATTTAATGCTTCTGATGTGCTTAACTTAGGCACATACGAAGGAGGTGCGTATGTTACTGATGGGATAGGTAAATTCCCAACGTTAACTCCTGATAGAATAAACGAGCGTTTCAGAGAATGGAACACTTGCATTTTCCCTGTTGGAGATTTGAAGTTAGCGCAAGCCGGAACTAAATATATCTCTTATGAGATTGGGGCTTATACTAAAACTCCAGACTTACATGGGGCAAGCCATCAGAATGGTTACATTCAGAGATTGGAGATTATTGTACCACAGACTGAGGCTACTACCGATGTTTGGGAAGCTATAGCAGGCGGATGGGCTGTTTTCAAAGATGAAAACCCTACCACTCCTAAGGAAACCTTAGATACGTTGTTGGGTCAGTTCGCTGGTACTGCAACTGCCTATTGGTTATAGTTCATTTTTTAATTAGTGTTTGTCGGGGGAGATTAAGTTCTCCCTTTGGCAACCTTTATAAGTTTATATATGAAGACGATAAATCAACATGTTAGTTTAATAGAGGAGTGGCTACAAGCGTATAAGCCTACAGATGATTTTGATGTTCCAAGAGGTGTTATCTTATCATTTATGAATACTGCTCGTAGTGCCTTGATAAGGGAAGATCTTGCTAATATTGATAGTAGCATGTACCAGAGGGTAGATTGTCTTCCTATAAAGCAATATGAATCGAAATGTGCAGTTGACGGCTATGAGACATCTTTCAAGGGGTTGCCTTATGTGGACCTCCCTAATTTAGTAGGAGGAATAGGTATGAAAGCTATATCTTACCTTGGGACGATAGATTTAAAGAATAGAGCCAACTATACGAGCATAGACGGACTTTCTTCATTAGAGTGGAGCCAATGGTCAAAGAGCGATTTTCACTTCACTGTAGTCGATAAAAAAGCCTATTTTGTGAATCTCCCAGAATGTGAGACAAAGACGCTAACAGGGTTCTTCCTTTTAGATGACCCTATGGAAGCGACAGATGATTGGGATTCTCCTTACCCTTGTCATTCGGACCATAGATTATTTATTCTCACTACGCAATTGATCTCTTCTGCATACGCTATAAGAGGAGAAGATTTTAACAATGCTAAACAGGATGTTAATATTCCTATGCAGCAACAACCACGACAAGAAGAATGAAAGAGTTAGTTACATTTTCGCATGATTTTGAATCTGTGGGTTCTAAAGGCAATACATGGTATTTTAAGATAAGGGATCAGTATTGTGGAGAGGGACCTTTTCCTGTTTTAGCACCATGTATGGGAGAATGCTATCCTACAGGTACAGTAATCCCTGTTAAGATGTGGAAGATAGTCCCAGATGAATGTTCAGATGAATTTTATATGGTTCCGATAGATATTGCTTTATCAGGGGACAAGATAATCCCAGAGGGAAGGAAGAACATGAGAAAATGGTATGAAGATAAATATTGGTTTTTACCTGTAGGAGATATGAAGGCAATAAATAAATCTTTATACGGTATAGATATCCATGGGAGATTAGAGCATAATGGAGAAGAGGTTTGGAATAGAATACAAGCTGTTAGCCCAGATGTGGTTCCTCCTAGGTTCAATGCTTCATGTGATTATTTTAGTCTTGAAAAAACAGACTTAAAAGACGATAATAACGTTGTATATTATATAAAAAAGAAATAAATGTTTATAAGTCCTAAAGTAATATATGCAGATTTAGCGAGGGTCTACAAGAATATGTCTTTTAATTATGGAGACATAGTAGAATGGTGTATGCGGGTAGAGACAGAGCATATAGGAGATGTTGATATAATGTGGAAGTTTAGATTTGCTGTAAAGGTAAACCAAGGCAGAATAACACTTCCCAACAATGTCTATAGAGTGTTATCTGTAAGAACAAAGAAAGGAGCAGATATTAAGTATCCAGCTATATCTTCTATTTACATACACGGTCTATCTGCGTATGAAAATGAAGTAATGATGGTAGAGTTTCTTGGCGTACCTGTTGACGATGATTGTATGCCATTAATTGCAGCATCTCATAGAGAAGCTTGTAATCACTATTGCATAATGAATATAATCCGCCCAGAGGCTTTAAATGACTTTAATAAGTTTAGGATGTTAGAAGCTATGGAAGAACGATTCAATGGGATGGTTACATCTGTAAGACAAGGATTCAGAGAGTGGACAGAAGGAGATATAGAAAGGTTATCTTTGCATAGTTATAATGAGGTGTTTAAAGGCGTTTACGCTAAATACTATCAATATAATAGTCCAGGTTATCATAAGGTTAAGTTCCCAGAAAAGCAGAAAGTAGAATTAATAGATAGTACAGATCCTTACACAGGGGATGATGTACGCACTGTATTGGAAGATGTTTCAAATAAAATAGAAATTATAAAAGAATAGACATGAATAAATGTAAAACTATAGGAGCGATAGAACGATTCCTTAATGTAGATAAATTAGTAGACAAAGATATTTTAATAGGGATGAGGAATAAAGACAAGCGTCATATTTCTATTTCTATAAAAGATCTAAAAAAAATATTTGGGGATGAAAAATCTGGTGATGGATCTACCCAATCTTGGAATAATATATTACCTGATGAAAACGGTAATATCTCCGCTAATTCGGGAGACTTACCACATATCACAAGAATTAAAAGCGATTACGAAGCATCCGAAGGGGCAGCTATATTGCTGACAGAGGAACAGTACAATGAATTAATATCTTCTCCTACTGGAACTATTGAGGTAGGCGGAGAGACGTTCTTTCGGGAGTATGAAATGGATCTTGGTGGTCAAATCGGAACTCAAAAGGAGATATATTATGGAGAAATTATTATTCCAGACGGAACGGGAAACTCTGAAAATGTAATAATCCCAGAACAAACATGTTGGGTTTTTGAATTAAATGTTGAGTCGGATCCCGATCTTTTAAGTGGTGAAGTAAGTATTTTTTATGCTGATTTCGGAGATGGGATAGAATTAGCTGGTCTTCAAAAATTAGTATATGATGATAACGGGGAGATAGCGAATGAGCTAAGTCCATTAGCCAATGCTTTGGGTCTCTCATCTCTTAAATCTCCTGCCTTTCCACCTATTATCTGTGGAATTATACCAGGATCTTCCACCACCGAAGAAAAAATAAACAACCTTGATTCTGAAGTGGAGAATCTTAAAGCGGAAATAGAGGCTTTGAAAGAAGACGATAAATTGACTTCTCTATACGCAGAAAATTTAGAGATCATAGATCTTGGAGAAAGTAGTTATAATATAACTTATGATATAACTAATATTACATTGACGGGAGTAGGGAATACTTATTCTCCTTATTTTGACTGTGCAAATTTATTACCAGGAATAAGAATAATAAGCATTGCAAATAATAGATCAGTAGATGTAGATATTATTTTGCCTACTACAGTGTCAGTTAGTCCAGGAGTTACTGTTACCACTAAATACCCTCAAGGGAATACGTTTCTCTTGCCTGTAGGAGCATCTTGCGAAGGAAGTATCATGATACAAGAGAAAAGTGAGAATAATTACGAATTAAATGTGATATGGAGGGTCTATGAATAAGAACCAAGAGATGCTGTTGAGAAGAAGGATAATCCTTGAGCAAGTGGAACAAGAAGTGGAAGAAGATAATAGCTATTATATATTGACAAGTAATCCTACAGAGAAGATTTATTTTGACAATACTCCTATTGATAATTTTTGCACGGAAGGAGACAACGAAACAAGTATAACAATTGATGGTGTATCTATTGTTAAGAATACGATTAAAGAAATTCATTTTGGGGAAGAATACTTTGATGTAGTTACAATTCCTGAATATTTCATGTATGAGTTTATCGAATTGGGATCAATAGATATTCCCAGCTTTGCAACAAGTATTGGAGATGGTGCTTTTGCGAGTTGCAGCGGTTTAACTTCCCTTACTATTGGAAATTCGGTTACAAGTATTGGAGATTATGCTTTTATGTATTGCAGCAGTTTAACTTCCCTTACTATTGGAAATTCGGTTACAAGTATTGGAGAGAGTGCGTTTATATATTGTTTTGCATTGACATCTATTGACGTTGGGGCTGAAAATACTGCCTATAGTTCTGTAAATGGGGTTTTGTTTAATAAAGCTCAAACACAACTTATACAATATCCCGGAGGAAAAACAGATACACCCTATAGCATTCCCAATTCGGTTGATACAATAGGGGGTGCTGCTTTTGCGTATTGCAGCGGTTTAACTACCATTACTATACCCAATTCGGTAATAACTATTGGAGATTCTGCTTTTTCCAATTGCAGCGGTTTAACTACCCTTACTATTGGAAATTCGGTTACAAGTATTGGAGAGAGTGCTTTTCGGGCTTGCATCGGTTTAACTTCCCTTACTATACCCAATTCGGTTGACACAATAGAATCTCGTGCTTTTAGGGGTTGCAGCGGTTTAACTACCCTTACTATTGGAAATTCGGTTACAACTATTGGAGGTGATGCTTTTCGGGATTGCAGCGGTTTAGATTCGGTGACAATAGGCACTGCGGATTGGTCTGTTGCAACAGTAGGAACTGACGCTATGTATGGCGTTCCTAATACAGGAGCGGAAACTATCATAGCTATCTCTCAAGAACAGGGAGAAGCGTTTAAGACTAAGATAGGAGATAGTATATCTAATTGGCAAATAATAGTAAGTTAATTAATTAAAAAAAATATTATGAAAGCGATAAAAAAGATCAAGGAGAAGAATGTAAAACAAGCTTTTAAAGATTGGTTAGGAATAGTATAAAGGGAGGTAATCCCTCTCATTCTTTAATTAAAGATAATGAAATAAGATATGGAAAACCAAATGAATATATTTAACGAAGGGCTTAATTCTGATTTAAGTCCTTTGTACATTAAGAACAGTCAGTGGACGTTCCCAACAATAAATGCAAGATTCCTTGTTACAGACCAAGGATTATCTGTTGTTAACGTAGAAGGGAATACCAATGAAAAGAACGGTCATATAGATGGTGCTGAATTTTCTCTTAGTAATGGCTTCTATTTAATAGGGGCTTATTCTACTATGGGGATAGGCTTCTTCTTCTCTGTAAGCTCTGACCATTCCAAGATAGAGATAGGGACATTCCCAAGCTATGATAATGGTCAGATAGTACGAGAATATAGAGTGCTTGATAATATTAATGAAGGCGGTGGTTTTTCTATAGATAATCATTTTAATTGGGATGTAGACCATTTATTACAGGTGGAAGGGAAGGTAGAATACGATGGTACATTGAACATGTATATCTGTTCCGGCAATGACCTTCTTAGATGTGTAAATTCTGGATTTTCATTGTTTGATGGGTCTATTGTTAGAGGAAGACACTATGGTCTTTCTGAGATAGCGGAACGTACATCTCTTATCTCTATCCCTAACCACACGATATTATCATCTGTTATTGGATCTAATAACTTTTCTATTACAGATGGAGGGAACTTACAATATGGTGTTTATTTCGTCTATATAAGGATGATAGACAAATATAAGAATGTCACCCCTTGGTTATATGAGATAGGACCAATAACGCTTACAGACTTAGCTTTTAGCAGATATATTATAGGAGGGGTATGGGCTAATGCAAGTAGCAAAAAGATAGACCTAATGTTTAATGTCTCTATGGCTTATGAGGAAGTGGAGATAGGGATTGTTATGTATTCTGATAAAGGATTAAATACAACTTCTTTGCAGTATCAAGGGATTATGACTAATAAGTATAAAATCGCTTCTGATGTGATGAAGATATCCATTACTAACCTTTCCGAATTGGTCCTTGAAGACTGGGATGTATTAGATGTCCAATCAAAACAAATAGAAGCTATTCCTCAAACGATCGCCACTATAGACAACAGATTATGGCAAGCGAATTTATCTCGTAACGTAATGCCTTTAGAGGTTATAAGAGGATTCTGTGAGAAGATAAAGCTTAGATGTGTTGTCGATCCAAAGATACAGGCTATGCCTACAGATGCTATCGGAGCTAATAATAACACGTTATTAGAGAATAAGAAATACAAAACATGTAGGAGATTTGAATATGATGAATATATTGTCAAGGTCGGGTCTAACGAATCTTATCGTAGGTATTATTATACAGCACAAGAAGATATAAACACAGATGATGTTATTCTTGATGATGAATTATTATGGGATGCCATTGATAACTTAAAGACCCCATCAACTCCTTTCAATATCTATTTAAAGCTAAATCATTCTAACCCGTTAGAAAATATAAGCTCTTATTTTGATGTAATGATAGATTTTAATTTTGTTTATATATCAGATAATAGCAATCTTTCTTTCTCTAAGAGTCGTCAATGTTATAAGCTGATCATTTCAGATGCGGTTATGTCTTCTAAATATGATATGTATATTACTGTTGATCATATAAGAACGAATATGGATGCTACATGGCAGTACCAAACTACACCATTAATAATTCTTGTCTCTAAGTTTGACAATGAGGTTTACTATTATGGGAATATATTACAGATCAATCAAACTCTTGTCTTAAGAAATGACGAATCGGACACAGATAACGAAGCAGGCTTCCCTGTTGGTTATTCTCATGAGAATGCTTTTACTATGGAGAATCCAACATACGTATCTGTTAGTATGAACCTATCGCCTTCAGATGGTGATGATGCTAATGATGTAGGTGCTTTTGTTTCTCATGACAGTAAGTATTTCCCTGCTATCATAGAGTACGGTGGATGGGACAACATAGGATCTAAAGGTAATGCAGAAGATTATTTTACCTTAAGGGCATATAAGCTATCTGATATTCCTTTTCCTGTTACTCCTATTGATATATTGTGGGTGTTTGAAGTTGTTGTTTTTGTATCCCCTGATGAACAAAGTAGAGAAGCTTTTGACTTCAATGGGTCTTATAATATGTATCCAGAACCTTATATCTATAACTATTGGAAAGAGACAGAGATGCATGATTACTTCATGAAATATAATAGAGGATTTGATGGGAATAACCCTGTTAAACCTAATATTATTTTTGCTTCTTTCGATGAGCAGGATTCTAATGTAGGGGAATCGGGCAATGATGCTTTCTATTCTGACAATCAACATATAATTGATGATGTAGGATATTTCGGTGGAGAGATATATGCTTTCTCTATTGTAGCGACAGACACCTTAGGTAATGACTTAGGTGCTTTTGCTCCTGTAGGGATAGACCATTACTACGCAAACACGTTAGATAGTTTAAAATATGATGCTCATGATTTCTCTACATGGGAATTAAAAGTTGATGATAATAGCGACTATTCGCTTCCCGGATCATTAAAGCTATTTAAAAAGAATAACAAAGGGATATATAGATTCCCTTCTCGTTCTAATTATAAGTTAGACGTTGTTAACGGTACTAAAGAGATTAAATATGACGAGGAAACTTACTTAGCCATAGACAATGCTACAAACTTCAATGATGGCTTAAAACAGATTACTATTGCTAAAGCATTAGAGAAAGACCCATTCAATCTCACCCATAGAATATATACAGGAGCGATAACAGACAAATGGGAGAATATGAAGCAAGGGGGTCATGGGTTTGTGAATACATTAAATATATTTAAGATCGCTTTTGATTTTTCTGAAGCATGGAGATGGGCAAGACAACAAGGCTATGAATCATTGATAAGAAAGAATATCGCTGCTTTTAAATTCTTGCGGGCAGAGAGGGTGGAGAACCTACAAACACAAGGGATCATACAAAAGCCTAACACTATCACCCCATATCCTAAGTATTACGAATTAGAAAGTCTTTCTCAATCAAGGGGGAGTGCTTCTCCTGGTGTCTTTACACATGAGAGCTATTGTAAGCTAATATCATATAATTTTGATTTTGTAGAGATGGCTAATTCTTTCTCTTTTAAAGGAGAATATGGAGCTTTCTTTTCAGGAAGAGGGCAATTAGTGAATAGCTCTATTAAATACCATTCTTCTTTAAATGAATATTATAATCAGGGGGTATTATCTCCTGCCTCGGATTTGTATAATCCTCAGGTTTATGGGGATAGGACTTTCAATGCTATCGATGGAAAGGGAGTAGGGTCTTTTAGGTATGGCAGCGGTGGTTCTTATGGCAGGACGTTAGATCCAAGAGCCTTTGTATATAGCGGAAAGTGGAGTATACATAAAACGAGTTATAAATGGGATATCCCAGACAAAGTAGTACAAGGAGAGAAGCCTGCTTATCAGCAATACACTACCCCTGGTCTTGGCGGAGTAGGTTATATTAACGTTACAGATAGAGCTAAGGCTAATCAAGAGAACTATCCTCATGCTTATTATAAGGGAGTGTCTGATTTATTATGGGGAGAGATGAGCTTCCCTGCTACAGCGATAGGGGCTAGTGCTGTAGGATATAATTCTAGGTTTAGGTATCCCTATCCTGATATTTATTTTGATACGATGTATGACAGTAGAAACTCTTTGAATTGGTATAGGGACGATGATATGACGGGTTTATTTAACCGCAGTTCTCAATATGTAGGGATAGGGGTCTCCTCTCATTTGGCTTCACGTAGTCTCTTAAAAATACCTTTCTTTAAAGGGAATATGCCATGTATGTCTGTAGGGAATAGGCAGCTTGACAAAGGAGATGATAGGTCAACAAGATATTACACCTCAAGATGTATGTATTTCCCTTACGACAAGACAAGGGCATTCTTCTCTGTAGACAATGTTATCTCTAATATGGATATCAATATCAACAATTATAATTTCATTAAGCCTATTCGTAAGACTATATATTCTGGGGCTTCCGGATTTTCTTCTTATGGACAACCTCTTCCAAAGAGAGATGGGGTTATTAGGGAAGATGGATGGAAGACATTTTTTATAAAGCCTTCTGTGTCTCAGCTAAGAGGTAGAACTATACAGACAGATGCTAAGGGAGAGGACTATTCTACATATTATGGAGCTGTATCTGAGGAATATGCTTGGTCTTATAATATTGCTATCCCTTCAGGATCTGTTAATGACGCTCCTAACAACAACACTTACGCAGGGGCTGTTGGTGCCACTCCTTCTGGGGTGTTACATACGATACGTAAGTATTTCAAGATAGAAGACCCAAGAGAGTGCTGTCCTATATCAGATAGAGATATAATCACACCTCATTCATTAGGAAGTAATGCGGATACATATAAGAACTTCCCGGCAGTAGCAAGTAGAAATATTAACGTCCCTAATTCAAGAGTAGATATAATGGCAAGTTCTTCTCAGATTAATTCATATATAGCCGGAGCTTTTGACTTATATGAACGTAGAAATATAAATAGCGTATATTATGGTGGTTATTTCAACAATAAGGAAGGCAAAGCTATTGCTGAGAAGGTAGCAGGACAATGGATAGGAAAAGGAGAGGTCGATATGTTATTTTTAACCTCCGAGACTAAAAGGGATTTAGTAGGTGGGAGATATTTTGCTTCTAATAGGAATTTAAAATTTGTTCCTTATGTATCTTTTTCTTTTAATACATCAGGGAAGTCTATTCCTCAGATTGGATCTGGGTATTTGGACTACAAAGATTACTTGTCAGAGGTTAGTAACAGATATATATATCTTACAAGAAGGGATATGTTTACGGAAGACCCTTCTACTAATAACAAATGGTATGAATCTGATGATACGAATAGCCGAGAGTTTACTCATGATAAATTCAGGAATACATTTTCCACTTTAGGCGATGATAGAACAGAAGCGAAGTATCCTAATCAGCATACGGACTTAGATATTTTCATAGACACTAACTATGAAGACTTAACTCTTTGCAATATCTACAAGGAGAACCCAGAGAATATTACCGATATTACCTCTTTTTATAACGTTTACGGCGCTCATTACTATCAGATAGGTAAAATGTCATCTGAAGATATTTATTCGTTAAATGACGTTGTTTTAGGCAAAGGAGACTGTTTCCTTGATAGAACATATTTCAAACACACATCGTGGATGAACAAACCTAATGATGCTATATATGTTTATTCTGATGACGGGACAAGAAAAGGAGGTTCTAAGAAATCGAATATAGATAATAATAAAGGATTAGATTCTCGCATAGGAGCTACAGGATCTGCCGATGATAAGGTACGCCCTTATGGTGTTTTGAAAGGGCTTGCGAACCTTACATACGCTCATGGTGTAGTACTGGGGTTAATAACAGAGAACAAATACAATATAGGATTAAGAGGGGATATAACTCTGACAGATTCAGCAACTGGGTATTTTAATTACTATCCTCTTAGTGAGCTTGCCGAAGGGAACTCTTCTCTTACCATTACTAATGTGGAATTGGGAAAGGCTAAGAACCTATTCTTTTTAATGCCTGACGACGCAAGTAGTAACGTTAATATGATTGAAAGCAAGGTATTGAATTTCTCTTATAACAAAGTCCTTGGCAATGTTCCTTTCTTTCTTTCTGATTCAGACATCTCCGATTCTAAGACATCCAGTCGTACAAGGATACGGTGGAGTGCTAAAGCAATAGAAGGTAGTTATGTTGATGGATGGAAGAATTGGAACTATGCTGACTTCATAGATTTCCCACAGAAGTTCGGAGAGATAAAGAGATTGATGATATTCAATGATACTCTCTTTTCATTCTTAAATGACGCTTACTTCCAACACATATTCTTAGGAGAACAAGTACAGGTTACAGACGAGCAGTATCTGACGGTAGGAGGAGATAGGATATTATCAGACCAGATAGGATTGTCCGAAGGATACGGATTATCTCACAAATTTGGCATTATCTCTACTGATTCGGGTATTTATGCTGCCGACTTAAATAGAGACCTTATTTACCATATAGGAGCTGAAAGAAAGATTAATGGGGCTATGGGTATCACAGCACCTAATAACATTTTGAAAGCCTATAGTGTTAACATGTGGTATAAGGCTTATCTTGGAACAATAAGAGATATGCTGTTCAACGATTATAAGAAAGTATCAGATAGGTCATCAGAGATTCCTGATAGACCATTCTTAGGCACAGGGATAACAATAGGCTATGATAGGAAGTATAATGAGCTATTGTTCTCTTTCAGATATAAAGATAATAAAGGTAAAGTTTATGGAGATACATTAGTATTTTCTGAATTAATTCAAAAGTTTACATCGCTTTATTCAATAAATCCTTATATCTTTGCAAATATAAATGATGATATTTACTCAGTAAACAATATAAGGAGTAATACTTTGATACGGGACAAAGCTTCTTTAGCATACAAACATAATAATGAATGGTCTTCTAAGCAGTTATTCTATAACGAGAAGATGCCATTTTCTATATCTTTTTATGTTAACGGAATAACAGCAGAAGCTAATATGGGAATGCTCCCAAAACAGTTTGAAGCAATGTCTATCGAATCACAACAAGAGCCATTTACTTCTATTAAGTATAAGACGAAAGACCAAGATTCAGACACTCTATTCATAGATAAAGACAAATATTGGACACACCCAGAATATCTTTCTCACCATTGGCAAGTACCTATAAGATTAGATAATAAATCTATACCAGAAGGCAACGCTAACTATGGCGATGATTTCTATTATAGAGATAGTTCTATGGTAGGAGATTGGCTAAAGGTAACATTGGAATATATTCCGGGTATCCAAGACACAATTAAAGATATATTCATAACTACTGTTATGACAACATTTTCACTAAGCAGAGCATAATTATGGCATCAAGAGCAGAACATTTTGG
>LFRM01385457.1_pt1 | contig 27399 bp, 30 predicted proteins | sample 618341 | NCBI WGS metagenome assembly LFRM01 (sample SAMN03654438, study PRJNA283298) | anaerobic digester metagenome | isolation source: pool of bioreactors CSTR01a, CSTR02a, and CSTR03a thermophilic anaerobic... | place: Denmark: Kgs. Lyngby | collected 2014-05-21 | reverse complement strand
ATAATTGCCCTGGCGGCTGCTGTAATTCCCTCGGCAACAACTGAGGAAGTAGCCGGATTATTTAAAGTAACTTTGAGCCCCGACGGCTTCTTTAAAGAAGCCCACGTAAAATTGCGCCCTGTGGAGTTCGGGACTGACGGCGTTTACCTCTGCGGAACCGCCCACTACCCCAAGTTTATTTCCGAAACTATAAGCCAGGCTTATGGAGCTGCAGGCCGTGTTCTAACCCTCCTTTCCAACGATACGGTTACCGCCTCCGGTTCCGTCTGCGAAATCGATGAAAACAAATGTCTTTCCTGCGGGGCCTGTATATCAGCCTGTATGTATGGCGCGATAAGTTTTCAAGAGACCCGACTTGGCAGAAAAGCGGTTGTTAATCCTGTTCTCTGCAAAGGAGACGGACTTTGTAATACAAAATGTCCCACAAGTGCTATCCAACTTAAACATTTTACCGACAAAGGACTCTTGAGCGAAATTGATGCGGCAGTTTCAGAGGAAGGAATCAAAAAACAAATTGATTTGTTAGTTGGAGTCTAGAAAAAAAGGAGGGTGAAAACAAATGAGTGCGAGTCTTGCTTTTGAACCCAAAATCCTGGGTTTTGTCTGCCACTGGTGAGCATACGGTGCTGCTGACCTGGCTGGAGTTTCCAGACTGCAATATGCAACTGATATTAGGCTAATCCGCGTCATGTGTACCGGAAGAGTAGACCCGTCACATATAACCAGAGCTTTTTCCAAAGGAGTAGACGGAGTGTTTATTGGCGGTTGCCGTTTGAATGAATGTAATTATATTACCCATGGGAATCACCATGCCCTGAATATGGTGCTACTTTATAAAAAAATATTAGAACACATTGGTTTGAATCCAGAAAGGCTAAGGATCGAGTTTATGTCCGGCAGTGAAGGAAACGTCTATGTGGATGCTGTCAACAGCTTTGTCGAAAAAATAAAGGAGCTAGGACCACTTGGCGAGAATGAAGGATTGGACCAGGAAGTCCTAAACCTGAAACTTAAGGCAATTGAAGATCTGAACTTCTATCTTAGACTGGTGGAGAACGAAAGACTTAGAGTACACTTTGATACGAAAGAAGGATACGAAAAATTTTACGCCAGTGCGGAGCTACAGCGGTTATTTAATGAATTAATTGCAGACAAATTGGCCATCAGCGAGATTATGCTGCTTTTGCGGGAAAAACCCTTTACAACGGGAGAAATCTCGCAAATTTTAGGGCTGACTCCTTCTGAAATATCAAGACACCTTAATAATACAGCAAGGCAAGGATTAGTCAGATATGAAGAAAGCCGGTGGCGTTTTGCACTCGCCTAAGACTTGCTATACCGGCCGTAAGTACAAGCACTGGAAAACAGTAAATTAGAAAAAGAAGGAGGTTGGTAGAGAAGTCATGGATATTGAAAGAGTCGACCAGATTATTGAAAAACATAATAGTGAAGCCAGTTCCCTCATTCAAATATTACTGGATATACAAAGCGAGAATCGTTGGCTTCCTAAAGAAGCATTAGAAAGAATTAGCGAGAAATTACAAGTTCCTTTAACACGGATACAGCAGATAGCTACTTTTTATAAAGCCTTTAGTTTAGTGCCGAAAGGACGTCATGGAATTCACATTTGTATGGGTACTGCCTGCCATGTTCGCGGCGCGCAACGTGTTCTGGATACAGTAGAGGAACTGACGGGAATTAAACCCGGCGAGACGGATTTAGATCTGAGATTCAGCCTGGAAACCGTTAACTGCCTCGGCTGCTGTGCTTTAGGTCCGGTGGTGGAGATTGATGGAGAAATCCACGGTAATATGTCGCCGGCAGAAACAGCAGAGACGTTAAAAAAATACGAGTGAGGGAAGATTATGCCACGCATAGAATCGCCTGAGGAGTTAGTGAAAGTCAGAGCAGAAATGTTATCCAAGAGAGACCCGAACAAGCCCTGCATTTCTATATGTGCCGGGTCCGGGTGCATCGCTTCCGGTGCAGGTAAAGTCATAGAAGCTTTTAAAAAAGAGATTGAAGCCCAAGGACTGACGGCCGAGGTAGATACCAAAGGAACCGGATGTCCGGGGTTTTGTCAGCGAGGTCCTGTTGTAGTAATTTATCCTGAAGAGATATGCTATCTCGATGTAAAACCTGAAGATGTTCCCGAAATTGTGTCTCAAACCATCAAAGAAAAAAAAGTTGTAGAACGGCTCCTTTATGAGGATCCGTCTACAGGTGAAAAAGCAACTTTAGAATCCGAGATTCCCTTCTATAAATACCAGGAACGAATCAACATCAGTACTAATATCAAGATTGACCCCCAGAGCCTAGAGGACTACCTGGCTATCGGCGGTTACTCAGCCTTAACCAAATGTCTTTTTGAGATGACCCCAGAGACGGTAATAGAGGAGATTAAAAAATCCAATCTCAGAGGCAGAGGCGGCGCCGGCTTCCCTGCGGGGATTAAATGGGAAGGTTCCCGCAATGCCCCGGACCCCGTAAAATATGTCCTCGTCAACGCGGATGAAGGAGACCCGGGGGCCTTTATGGATAGGGCGTTGTTAGAAGGCAACCCCCATTCCATCCTTGAGGGGTTGGCTATCGGAGCCTATGCTATCGGTGCCCACGAAGGATATATCTATGTTCGGCAGGAATACCCCCTGGCCGTCAAAAACGTTAGTATAGCCATCAAGCAAGCAGAAGAATACGGTTTTCTGGGAAAAAATATCCTTGGCTCGGGATTTGATTTCATTGTTAAGGTGCACCAGGGTGCCGGTGCTTTTGTCTGCGGAGAATCCACTGCGCTCATGACCGCTCTGGAAGGCCGTGCCGGAGAACCCCGGCCAAAATATATCCGCTCCAACATCAAGGGCCTTTGGGAAAAACCCACGGTCCTGAACAACGTTGAGACATGGGCCAATGTGCCCCTGATCATCAATAAAGGAGCGGACTGGTTCACCCAATTAGGTACTGAAGGAAGCAAAGGCACCAAGATTTTCTCCCTTGTAGGTAAAATCAACAATACTGGTCTTGTGGAAGTCCCCATGGGCATGCCCCTGAGAGACATTATCTACAAAATAGGCGGAGGTATCCCGGGAGGTAAAAAATTCAAAGCAGTGCAGACCGGAGGGCCCTCTGGCGGATGTCTTCCGGAGGAACTCTTAGACTTGCCGGTTGGCTTTGATGAACTCACCAAGGCCGGCTCCATGATGGGCTCCGGCGGAATGATCGTCCTTGATGAAGATACCTGTATGGTTGATGTTGCCAGATACTTTCTGAATTTCCTTACCGATGAATCCTGCGGCAAATGTGTTCCCTGCCGTGAAGGCATCAGGCAAATGCTGAAAATTCTTGACAATATTTGCCAGGGAAAAGGCAAAGAAGGCGATATCGAACTATTAGAAGAATTAGCCGAGGTAACCCAAACAGCTGCACTCTGTGCTCTGGGTAAAAGTGCCCCCAACCCGGTTCTCAGCACCTTAAAATATTTTAGAGAGGAATATGAGGCGCACATTAAAGATAAAAGATGCCCGGCCCTCTCCTGCAAAGAGCTAATTTCTTTCTATATTGATCCGGATAAATGCGGGGCTTGTACAACCTGCTTCAGGAAGTGCCCTTCAGATGCGATCATAGGCGGTAAGAACAAGATTCATATCATCGACCAGGAGAAATGCACAAAATGCGGAACCTGCTTTGAAGTTTGCCCCCCTCGCTTTGCCGCAGTAAAGAAGATCTCCGGCGAGCCTGTTCCGCCTCCTATCCCTGAAGAAGCAAGAACTATAACCAGAGGGGGTAAAAAATAATGAGTAAAATCCTTTTAGAGATCGACGGCCAACAAGTAGAAGCAAGCCCGGACATGACCGTTTTGCAGGCAGCCCAGAAACTGGGGATAAAAATTCCGACCCTCTGCCATCACGAGAAACTCGAGCCTTACGGTGCCTGTCGCCTGTGCATGGTGGAAGTGGAAAGCCGCGGCTCCACGAAATTCGTTGTATCCTGTGTCTACCCGGTAGAAAATAATTTGGTGGTAAGAACCAGATCTGAGAAAGTAGACAAAATACGCAAAATGATCTTGGAGCTCTTGCTTGCTCATGCTCCGGATTCCAGGGATCTGCAAAGTTATGCCCAGGAGTATGGCGCAGACAAAGACCGTTTTGAAAAAGAATCCTCATTTTGCATTCACTGTGGTCTTTGCGTAAGGTACTGTGCCGAAGTAAAGAAAAAGAACGCCATTGGATTTATTAATAGAGGAACACACCGGGAAATAAATTTCATTCAGGAGATAGCCTCGAAAGAGTGCTGGAACTGTAAGGAATGTTTCCCCCTTTGCCCTACAGAGGCTCTACAAGCAGCTTACGTTCTTTCCGGAGCACTAGCATCTTCTCTGCCCATTTTCGAGCAAGTTGCAGAGAAAAACAGTTAAAAGGAAGGAGTGTCAGGCAAGTCAGTTTATCTTGACTGACACTCCTTTTTTATAAATTATTTTACCTTCGCTTCTTCTGTTCCTCCCTCTTCCCTTTTCACAAATTCGAATTATTCACTTACTACTATTCTTTCAAAGGGTAAGAAAAACTTTTAAGCCTTTTTGGACAATTGAACTCGCTCAACAGTTTCAATAACCTCATTCAAGCCATGCTTATCTACCAAAGCTTTTACCCCAATCTCAATAGATTCGATGGGTTCGCCCTCTTCTACTTCCTCTTCTCTTTCTTCATAAATCAGAACATCATTTATGCATACCTCAACGCACTTGGGCTTTTCCAGCGGCGGGTCACTTTCACACATATCACACCTTAACGGTAAGCCGGAATCAGGATCTGTAAATCTGTTCCTGGTTGGACAGGAAGCCCGGCAAAAATCACATTCACGGTATTCCTTCCCATCAATTATATAAGAGTCTCTCCCCTCACATCCTGCTTTAGTATACGCGCCTGCAAAAATCGGGAAGAATATGTCGTCCAGCCGATAAGTTATTACTTTAATACGAGACCTCGCCGGATTAACGATGCTGTATTTCGGTGTGGCGTGAAAAGCGGAGCATGCCACCTCACATGCCCGGCAACCATTGCACCTGTCCGCATCAACCGTGATTGTCTTAACTATTTTTTTCATCTTCGCCATCTTTTAATATCCCTCTCTTTATCAATTCTTCAGCAACATAATCTAAATCTAATTCATGCAGTCTTTCTTTAGTTGGAATACCGTCATAGTTCCATCCCTTGTATTTGTAGTACGTAGTCAAAAGTTCTTCTTCAAGTTCGGGGAACCTGTGTCTCCAGTGGTCTTCAGGCGGCTTCTCATCTTTCCTGGTGATGCCTCTCATATTATGATAAGCCCGGTGTAAGTTACGGTTCCTGTTGACTATTTTCTTAAGCGAGTCCTTATCCAAATCCATGCCGGTTGCGGCAGAAATAAATTTATGATAATTATGCACATGGTAGGCAGGCTTATAACAGAATGAACCCATACCTGCACACAAGCCAATGGCATCGTCGATGTTGTGGAGCATTTCCATCCAGTCCACAATTTCAGAACTCATTTGCGGGGTTGGATAATATGGGTTGGAGCCTTCTCCCCGAGGATTCCAGCCCATGAAATACTCTTTAATCTTTTCATTGGGAGCCTGTATCCAATCTCTGACCCACATCTCTTTTAGCTCTGGTGTACCTTTGGCTGTCTGGGGGAAGTTTCCTTCCATTTGGGTAACACTTAGCTTCTCGTTGGTAGTATACATCAGAAAATATATTGGATCCAGCATTGCCAATTTAACAACCATTTGCTCATGCTTTTTAATGGTATTATGATCAAAGGCCTCCGCACCTTTGCCAATCCTGCGTGCCGCCCAATAAATACCGTCGGCCAGGTAATCGCCAATTCCATCTCGATGAGCAACTTTGTCAAGGAGCCAGAAGAATCTCCCCTCATTATCTTTTGGACACCCCTTAAAGTCCGCCTCTGTAAAAATACCGGCCTCATAGAGTTCTACCGCAAAGGCTAAAACCTGCGGGGTTGTAAAAGAGTCCACCCCATATTCAAAAGCCTTGTGCAGGATTCTCCATGTAAAGTCCATGTTCTCTGTTTGGCATGCCAACAAATAGCTGAGTTTGGAGAAACACTTCATCATGTACCTTGGAACATCCTGGAATGATATTAATGTTCCACATTGCTGCGGGCAGTTAAAACAGCTTATAAAACGTTTTACCGCACTCCAATGGCTCTTGCTCCAATTATCATATATTTCCTCCGTCCAAAAATTTTTCCTCCGGACACGAGCATTTCCCCAAGAAAAGCCGGTAGTATGCCACTGCTCATCAACGTGTCTCATCGCCTGCGGCGAACCAACACCCGAGTGGATAACCATTTCTATCCCTTTAAGGGGGTTTTCATTCCTGTGCAGAACAAATTTTTTCAATTCTTCCATGTGCTGCATAAATTCTTCGCCCCTGGCGATATTTACGTCCTTTGTGCCGCGCACGGCAATTGCTTTTACGTTTTTGTCTCCCATAACGGCGCCGCTGCCAAGCCTGCTGGCACTCGATCTGGACTGCTCAATAGAAGCAAAAAAGACCCTGTTTTCACCGGCCAAACCGATAGCAGCCACCTGAGCATCCGGCTCGTTCAGTTCCTGCCGGATAAGCTCCTGAGTTTCCACCGCACCTTTACCTTTTAAGTGAGTTGCGTCACGTATCTCTACTTTATCATTGTGTATCCATATATAGACCAGTTGAGGGGCTTTATTGCGTAAAATTACTTTATCATACCCGGCAAATTTCAGTTCTGGCGCCCAAAACCCCCCCATCATTGGATAGGCCAGTAAATTGGTTTGTGGAGAAATCGTTGAACATATGGTGCGATTGGTGCCCCAAGCAGGTGTGCCACATAAAAGCCCGGCACTAAATACCAGAATGTTCTCAGGATCAAATGCTTTTACCTCCGGTGGGACCCTGTCCCAAAACAGCTTAACATCGGTACCTAGTCCACCCAAATGCTGTTCCATCAATTTCGGGTCAGTTTCCACTTTCTCAATGTTTCCTGTGGCCAGGTCAATTTCCAGATAGTAGCCTGTTTCTGCATATCTCATTGTTAAACTATGTCACTCCTTTACGTATTTTTGCTGTATAAAATCAAAAATGTCGCAAAAATCTGCATTTAACGGAATAAACAAACACCTCCTTGAGATGACCGTGTTATATATGAAGGGGACTTCTCTTATAAAGCCCGGCCTGCAGCCCATCTGATAACAATCTGCAGCTTTGGCAAGTATTTCATTGTCAAGGAGTGAGGGGATTTCTCATCATTTCTTATAATTAACTGCCTTCAGTTTTATGTTGTTTTTTTAAAGTGTCTAAATATTTTAATCTCGGAATAATTTCTTTATGAACATCGCAGGTAACAGACTTTGCTGCAGGAGTGCCGAGCAACTCTATTTTATCATACGGACAGCCTCCCTGGCAGACAGTTCTGGATTCACATTCTCTACATTCATCCGGTAGGTTCTTGTTTTCAAGTCCATAATGATATGCTTCGCATTGCAATAAGCTCATAGGATCCGGGTCAAATATAGTTCCCGTTTTAAATGAATGGTTTCGCAGGCATGGACCGATTGTTCCATCGGGATAAACCGTAGCAATTCTTTTTCCACAAAGATAGGGTGAAGTCTCAGAATCCCATCCAGTAATTAGAGTATCCAGCAAAAAAGTGGTATGGACATAATAACCTTTTATAATATAACTTTCCAATAAATCGCATAACTCATGATATTTTTTCAACAAACGTTTCTTGTACTCTTCATCCGTTCCCTTGTAAATATCCTTTTGGTATCTTAAACGATAGCCATTTTCTAGGCCAAATCTTGTAATATCAAGGATTCTCTCCAGGTTATAATCATCCAGAGTAGCTACGATTGTTTGATTAATAACATTTGATCTTTCAGCTATTATTTTCATTCTTCTAGCCAACTCTTCAATACTGATATCTGCTATATTCGTTGATATCCATTGGATATCTTCAAGGTCATCCCAATTAACAGAATCAACTAAATCTCCATTTGTATAAAGAGATCCTTGCATGCCGTCTGTATTTTTGTAAACAGTGTCCATGACCTTCTTAATTCGATCTGTTCTTAATAATGGCTCCCCGCCAAGAAAAGTTATATTGTTAACTTTAACATTATTAACTCTCCAGACTTCCGGAATCCACTCCAATAATCGTGAAAAGGTATTCTCATCCATTTCCATCTGATTTCCATTACTGATTTGATTAAAAGTATAACAATAGCTGCACCTTCTGGTGCATTTATACGAAAGAAATAAGATAAACCAGAAAAAAGGCAATTTCGCCCAGTAACCTTCTCCCTTCAGTCTCCCATCTTCCTTAGCATACATTCTTTTTAATTGCTTGGAATGTTCTGTTTCCCTTCTCAACGTTCCCTCTCCTTTTTTCTTTTTCCCCGTATAAACCAGCACTAAGAAACCAAAGCTATTTGGTGTAATTTAAACGATCTTGACTCGGCTTATTAAAATATATAATCAATATATAATCATAGTTTGCCTTTAAATTTATTAAAAACCAACCGTTTGTTTTGTATAGAGTAATTTAAAAACACTTTCTTAAGCGTCTATATTGCCTTGGATGTTAGTTTGGTTGCCATAATTGTTATCGATTATAGTGTTCTCAGAATTAAGTTCTTATGATTTTATTTTATTATAGTAAACAGACTAAAGTCAAGTTTTATTTTAAGTTTAAGGCCTTTGTTAAGATCAAGCACGCCGGCTAATTACCTACATAACCTATCCTGTAAATAACTCGTGTCATTTACCCTTATATTTTCTCAGAAACCTGTTAAGCTGTCACCAACCTGTTAAGCTGTCACCCATCTTAGTTCCACCCAGCACTCCATGCGAAACATAAAAAATATCGTTGAATGAAACATCTAACAGTTCACATATCTTTTTAGCAACTTGAGGCGAAGGACTTACTTTTCCCTCTAATATTCTGCCAGCATATGATTCAGATATGTTAGCGGCACTTCTTAAACTGCTTTTTGTTATCCCTTTTTTTGATAAAAGGTCTTGCAATCGTTCTTTGTCGATTATTTTAATCATCATCTTAAACACCACCCTCCATAGTATTGTTACACCCAATAATATAATAGCATACCTTGAAAGCACATACAAGATCTTATCGCATATATGACTTAAAAGACGCTGTAAAAAAAAGCGGGAATTTAGCAGTTGCTTAATAATTATAGCTTAAAAAGCTCGACATAACCTTATTTTCTTTTGACGGCGCGAACCAGTATCTCCGGCACAATATTCAACACCGCTACTTTTTTTAGCCTTATACCTGCTCAAAATGTGGTGCTAAAGAGCAATAAAATCGGATATATTTCCAGCCTTCCGACGATCATACAGATAGATAATATTAGTTTGCTGCTCACTGAGAAATCGGCATAACTTCCTATTGGACCTACTGCTCCCAGCCCCGGTCCTATATTGCCTATAGCGGCAATAACTGCCGTTGCTGAAGAAAGCATATCTTTTCCGTCCAGTGATACCGCCAGTACTGACACAGCAATAATAAAAATATAAAGGAAGAAAAATACCATGACTCTTGTCAGTGTTTCTTCAGCTATCGGCTTTCCATTAATTGTTACAGTATGTATTGCTCTAGGATGAATGATTTTAGCTGCCTCCCGCCTGATAATCTTCAAAAGCAATATCACGCGGATGCATTTAATCCCTCCTCCGGTGGAACCCGCACTTGCCCCGATAAACATTAATAAAAGAAGTACACATTGACTAAACACAGGCCAAACATTAAAATCCGCAGTTGAAAAGCCTGTTGAGGTGATAATAGCGCTAACTTGAAAAGCAGAATATCTTATTGTTTCGCCAAAAGAATAAAATATTTTCCCGTAAATATTCAGGACAATAAAAATAGTGGCAGCTACAACTGTTCCTGCATAAAAACGCAACTCCTCATCCCGCAGTACGGACTTTAAATTACCTTTGAAAAGTGAGTAATAATGAGTAAAGTTTATGCCGAACAGCAACATGAAAACTGTAATGATTACTTCCAAAGAGAGGTTATCGTAAGCCGCCACACTGTGATTCCTATTAGAAAAGCCCCCAGTCCCCGCCGTTGCAAACGCATGTATTAAAGCATCATAGAGTGACATTCCTCCCGCCAGATGAAAAATTACTTCTAAAGCTGTAAGAATAAAATAAATGGCGTATAATATTTTAGCTACTTGTCCAATTTTGGGAACGAACTTTTCAGGTGCAGGACCTGGAGTTTCTGCTTTCATAATATGCAGTGTGTCGGCCTTCACGTATGGCAATACAGCAAGCGTTAAAATCAAAACTCCCATGCCGCCCATCCACTGGGTAAAGCTTCTCCAGAATAAAATACCCCTGGGCAGCGCTTCAATATCCTTCAATATGCTTGCCCCGGTCGTACTAAAACCCGATACAGACTCAAACAACGCATCTATCACGGAAGGAATGGCTCCACTAATAACATAAGGCAATGCCCCGAATATGGACACCAGCAACCACCCCAGTGCTACTATGGCAAAACCGTCCCGGGCATAAATATTGTTGGTCACGGTTTTAATGCGATACAATCCCGTTCCCACGATGATCAATACCGGTATGGACAATAGGAACGAGCGTGCATCCCCCTGTTGGTAAATTAAAGATACTAGCAAAGAGGGCACCATACAGGCAGCCTCGACACATAGTACGGCTCCCAGAATTTTAAAGATCATCCTGAAATTCATGCAACTATCCCCTTAACCAAGGATATCGTTTAAATCCGACAACCTCTTTTCTTTGGCAATAAGGATGACACTATCGCCTGCTTCGATGGCATCATTTCCATGGGGGATAATGGTATTATTTCTTCTAACAATAGCAGCCACCAATACGCCAGGCACCAGCTTGAGATTTTTGAGCGGCACATTAAGAAATCTCGTAAATTCATCAGCAGTAAATTCAAGAGCTTCTGCCTGGCCTCCAATTATTCTATAGAGGGTATTTACGGGATTTCCTAATGCGTTTTTCATCCCCCGAACATACCTTAAAATGTGATCTGTTGTAATAAGCTTGGGGCATACCACGCTATCAATTCCCATGCTACTTATCACGCCAAAGTGATTTATCCTGTTAACCTTGGCCACGACTTTCTGAACACCGCACTGCTTTGCTAATAATGCAGATATTAGGTTATCTTCATCCCGGCCTGTAACAGAGACAAAAGCTCCCATACTTCCAAGGTTTTCCGAATGTAACAATGATTCATCGGTACCATCGCCACAAATAATTAGCGCACGAGGGAGCAGCTCGTTTAGCTCTACACATCTTTCACGCTTTATTTCAATAATTTTAACCCTTATTTCCGCCTCATCCAGATACTGCGCCAAATAATAGGTTAGCCTTCCTCCTCCCATGATCATGACATTTTTAATTTTTTGGACGTGCATGCCGATACGCTTACAAAAATCAAATACCTTGGAAGGCTGTCCGATAATATATAGCGTATCATTTTCTTGAATCTTAAATTCCCCATTCGGAATAATGATTTCAGCGTTCCGAAGCACGGCACCGATAAGAATGGATGGTGAAATCTTTTTAGAAATATCTTTTAACTGCATGCCGCTTACAGGAAGGCCTTGCGTCACTTTTATTTCCACCATTTCCACGCGTTCCCTGGCGAACATCTCAACATTAATGGCAGGAGGAAACTTAAGCAGTCTGGCAATTTCATCGGCAGCAGCCTGCTCAGGATTGATAACCATATCAAGGTCAATCTCAGCTTTTAGCTGGGAAAGTTCCTGAGCATATTCCGGATCCCTAATTCTGGCAATCGTATGGCTTACGCCAAGTTTCTTGGCAGTTAAACAGCATAACATATTTACCTCATCGCTGGTCGTGGCTGCGATGAGAAGGTCGCTTTGTTTTATTCCCGCTTCAAGCAATATTTTGGTGCTTGCACCATTTCCTCTGATACACATAACGTCCAGGTTTTCAGCAGCTTTTTGCAATGCCTCTGAATTTTTATCAATTATGGTAATGTCGTTATTTTCTTTTGATAAATTTTCGGCCAGGCTGTAGCCTACCTTGCCGTCACCGATAATTATAATCTTCATAATTATATCAATCCTTTCTCCATGCCTAAAAAGACGGCTCACCAGCCAAAGGGGAGAATCCCAGTAAACAGCCCGTTTCGTCAAACGGGCCTTGGCCTTTGGGATAGCGTTACACGGAGTCTCTCTTAAATGATTTTAATAAATACTATCATATCATAAATGCTTAGTTTAGTATTTAAGAAAAGTGGCGATGGCGGAAAAATACTCCTCCTCACCTTCAAAAATCAGGCTGTTATGGTCAGCATAGGGAATGATTACTAATTTTTTTTCTTCTATTTTCAGCAAAGAATAGATGGCCTCGGCTTCTGTTAAGGGCACCAGACTGTCTTCCTCGCCGTGAATGATGAGGGTAGGCATGCGAATGCTCCGCACCTTTTGACGGCATTCCTCCTCCAGTGGCTCCAGAATATCCTGGGGAAATCCAAGCCGGCGGGCAATACGCGAAGCACAAACAAAACCGCTCTCAATAATCAATCCCTTACTTTCCCCGGAATAAGCAGCTGCCAACTCCAGAGCAGGTACGCTTCCGAGAGAACGCCCCATAATGTAGAGGGCCGGATTGAACTTATGGTAGGCGAGCTTTTTTTTAACAGCCTCGTAAATACGGTGGGCGTCCTCCAACAGCGAAGTGAAAGTTGGGGTGCCGCTGCTGCCCCCGTAACCGCGGTACTCGGCTACCACAAGGTTTGCCCCCGCCGCTGTATAGAAAGGAGCAAAACCATCATAATCACTGACGATTTCTCCGTTGCCGTGAAAAAACAAAATTGAAGGAAACTCTGGATTTGCGCTGTAAAAACGGCAGTGCAGTGAAACATCGGCATCTACAGTAACATAAAAATCAAAAGCCTGTTTGGGACACCGTCTCAGCATCTGGCGGGGGAAAAAAGCATTCCGAAGGATAAGGGGTTCATCCAGAAGGTAATAGTAAGACATGAGCTCACGCACACTCCTTCTTCTTGTCTTTTCTTATTTTTTCAGGAAAATCAGCGCTAAACATTAAACCTTTCCGTAAATTGTTATTCTTATTCTTTTCTACTAATTTTTTGTTTTTCCTTTTAAAAAAAGAAGGCCAGAACTTTAAGTCTGCCTTCTTTATAAAAAAAGATATTCTTATTAACCTCCATGCCGGAACTTGCCGGTTAGTTCCGGGTTAATCGTTCCCCAGCAGGTTTTTTAGCCCTACACCGCCCAGCAGGCCGCCTTCGCCCTTGCTTTTCCCGCCTCCCTTGCCGGCAGCAGCATAGATACGGTTGGCCAGGCGGCTGAAAGGAATGGATTGGAGCCAGATTTCCCCCGGCCCCTTCAGTGTGGCTAAAAACAGCCCTTCCCCGCCAAAGATGGCGCTTTTCAAGTTGCCAACAAATGCTACATCATAGTCTATTCCTGCTGTCATGGCTACCAGACAACCGGTATCCAGCTTCATTATTTCTCCGTCCCGGAGTTCTTTCTTTATGATCGTGCCGCCGGCATGGAGAAAGGCCAGACCGTCACCCACCAGGCGCTGCATGATGAAGCCTTCCCCGCCGAAAAGCCCCGCTCCGATCTTTCTCTGAAAGGCTATCTCGATGTTGATACCTTTAGCTGCACACAGAAATGCATCACGCTGGCAAATAATCTGCCCCCCGCAATCGGCAAGATCCAGGGGAATTACTTTGCCCGGGTAGGGGGCGGCAAAGGCTACCACTCTCTTATCTGAACCCTGATTGGTAAAGGTAGTCATAAAAAGGCTCTCCCCGGTCAGCACACGTTTTCCGGCGCCCATAACCTTATCCATGAGCCCTTTGCCTTTATCCCTGTCGGAGCCGTCTCCAAATACCGTATCCGAATGAATGGCACTATCCATGTACATCATAGCCCCTGCTTCGGCAACAACGGTCTCACCCGGATCAAGACTTATTTCCACAAATTGCATGTCATCTCCGTAAATCTGGTAATCAATCTCATGGGCTCTGCGCATCACAATCAACCTCCTTTTAAAAAGCATGTATTGGAGAACAACGGTATCCCCGGTTTACGCTAACTAACCTGCTTACATTGATATATATGCGTCATTTAATGTCTTAATCAATCGCTTCCCAGAGGGGTTTATCTAAAAAATCCGCAAGAATAAGAGTGTCATCTCGTATTTTGTTTTTGTTAGCATGGGAAAGGACCGCAATACGTTTTCCGTTTTTCAAGACAAGATTCAAATCATAACAGAGATAAGGCGTTTTCCTATAAATAATTTTTGAAATAAGCTGGAGTGCATACACGCTGTCTAAGTCAATAACGTTTTTAGGATTCTCCCTGTCAGGTACCCGGCCTGCTCTCTTCCATCCTATGACAAACAACCCGCTCCCCTTGTCAAACACAATCGGGGCCGCTTTATAGTACAGCAAATAAAATCCAGCAGCAAAAAGCAAAGGCCCAAGAGCAAAGGGAAAGTTTCCAGATGACCCGAAAATGTATAAAGCAGGAGCACTATTCCGGCAAAAGGAAAAACGCCAAACAGGGCCAAAGTCTGCAGGGTCGGCTTGAAGGCTAAGCAGTCGCTGCTTACTCTTGTCAGCCTGTAGGTGCAAAAGCTGGCACTGTCATAGTTAAGAGGGTTCCAATCGGTTTGAAGGGCCACGGGATCATCGTAGATCGTGGGGTCAACCGGAGGAGGTTCTATATAAACAGAGCCGGTATTATTCGCTCTAACACTACTTTTTATCTTTACCATTTTACCCCTCCTTTCGTTTTGTCTTTGTTAAGTCTTCAGGTTCTACTGGTTTTCCTTCTTACCGATAATTGTAAAGGTTTTATCCTGATGAAAATATTGTAGCGCTACAACATTGCCTTTGCCGTTTCTGCCTTCAAACAGGGTGAATTCTTCCGTTTCCATTTGCGCGACATCCTCTGTAAAATCCTTCTGTACAGTTTCCAAATAGTTGTCATAATCCTTTTTTTCTACTTTTTCCAGGATTATCACTACATTGCCGTCGCCATCTTTCGCCGCACTGATGATATCCCCGGCCTTAAACTCCGGGAGATAATCTACTTCCGGCCATTTAGTGCCACCCAGGCTAACCTCACCGCCATCTGTACCTTTGATTGTAATGGTCTCTCCATCAATATCCACTTTAGTGTTCTCATCGCCTACCGCTTTTTCAATAATTGTTTCGGTAATCTTTTCGCCAACTTTTTTTTCGATATTGTCTTTTACTCCACAGCCTGTTAGTGTAAAAACAAGCGCTATTACCAGCAACATAATCAGTATTTTTTTCATTTTTGTTCCATCCCCTCTTTCCCTTTTACATAATGCTTTTTTTAACAGCTTGATCGCTAGTTTAAAATGTTATATTTTCCAAAGATCGGCAATCTTTTGGCCTTGCCGCCAAAACCGTTAATTAAGCCAATAATGAATAAGATAAAGATGGCCAAGTAAAAAATAGGCATTAATATCCAGCCGATAATTGGTATAATCCCCAGTATGATGCTGCCGACAATGGCCACTATAAGAAGCAGCAACGCCTGATTGGCATGAAACCTGGCGTACCTTGAAGAAGGACAGGCCACTAACGGTAAGAAGAAAATGATATAGGCCAAACCCGCCATTGTCTTGTTTTTCTCAATATCCGACGATTCGAAAGTTTCCTGGATTGATTCCTGACTTTGGAAATTATTCATTTTAGTAACCTCCATTACTTTTTTCATTTCATAATACCTGGATGAGCTTTGGGCTCTTAAGCGTTACAAAAAAACATCCTCTTGATTTTCCCGGCATCTTCATACCGGTTATACAACAAGCGTTTAACCATTAAGAACTATTTTTGCCTCCATTTCAATGCCTTTAAAAAGACCACAGTAACTACACAGACATCCAGAACATTGAATCGCCCTAAAATTTTTTATTTTTTTCTTCGCCGATATTTCAACTGTCTTTCTTACCGAATGCTGAGGAGAAATGTCTCCCCTTATTAACCCGGGTGTTGCTGACAGGAGTCGGGTTTATTTTTGGCGCACATGACAGGCACATCATTTCATCTTCATTATAAGCTGCATCACATATCCATCTCTGGCAACGCATGCAGCGGTTAAAGTGCGGCCTCGCATCATTCCGTGCCAACTCCAGGGCTTTTTCGATACTGTCGGCGGCAATTGCCGGTGTGGTATAGCTTTCGCCACTCAGCTCACAAAAAAAAGTAAACCGGTATTTGCCATTCTCCTCATTCATCGCATATTTCGGCGTAAATATCGGCGGCATTCATTTCACCTCCTTACAGGAGCCACATCTTCCGTGACACGGAAGCTTTCCGGCTTCCATACCGGCTACAAATGCGCTCAACTTTTGCAAGTTTTCATAGTCCAACTTGAGAATAGACTCGATTATATTTTTTAAAAGTCGAGTATGGTTTTCATCTCTCATTAATATGGGGCAACCTCCCTCAAGGTTATTTCAAGCAAAGCTACTTTATGATTTCTACTTAAATAAATCTCTTACTTAAAAAATTGACTTAGTTAGATATACCTGTTAAAATTAAACATACGAGTAAACCCTAACCACTTTTTTACCCTCTTAATAATACAGAAATATTCATAGGTTGTAATCACCCCGGGGGTGATTGAAGGCTCTTAAAAGGGATGATTTTTGGGGTGATTTTTTAAAGCAAGGATAATTCGTAGCTTTTTTTAAGGAGAGGTCTTATTATGAAATGGGCACATCTTATACTATGTCCTATACTATGTCTCCTGTTATTGTCTTTGTGCCCGCTATCCGGCTGCACTTCCTTAGAAGCGCCCTACCATTCCGCTCCAGTGACGTTGACCCTGTGGCACAATTTTGGCGGACAGATGCAAACCACCATGGATGAGCTTGTGGATGATTTCAACAACACGGAGGGTAGAGAACAGGGCATTATCCTCAGTGTCACTTCTATTTCTGGTTCCGCATCGATCCAGGAAAAGCTGGCAATGATCGCAGCGGATGATCCCGGTGCACCCGATATGCCCGACATTGCGACATGCTACCCCCACACAGCCATAATGTTGGCGGAGAATAATATGCTGGCTTCGCTGGACGAACACTTTACACAGGAAGAGTTGTCCGCTTATCTGCCCCGGTTTGTCGAGGAGGGGCGACTCTTGGACGGGAAGCTGTACGTTTTCCCTATTGCCAAGTCCACCGAAGTGCTGTTTTTAAACGAGACTCTATTTAACCGGTTTTCTGGTGCGACCGGAATAACCATCGACAGCCTCTCCACCTTTGAAGGCATCGCCGAGGCTTCGCTCCGGTACTATCAGTGGACGGATGCACAGACGCCTGATATCCCGAACGACGGAAAAAGTTTTTATATGGCCGATTCCCTTTTCAACCTTGCGCAGGTCGGGATGCGGCAAATGGGAGGTAACCTAATCAAAAATGAAAGCCTACAACTTTCCTCACCGCGATACCGCCATATTTGGGAATGCATATATGAGCCCGCCGTAAAGGGCAGCTACGCCATATATGACGGCTACTCCTCGGATCTTTCCAAGACGGGAGAAATCATCTGCTCCACAGGCTCTACCGCAGGCATCCTCTTCTATGGCTCAGAAATAATTTACCCGGACAATACCACCGAGCAGGTAAAATATACAGTACTGCCGTTTCCGTTATTTAAAGGCGGCGAAAAGGTGGCGATTCAGCGCGGGAGCGGCATGATTGTAGCAAGTTCCACACCAGAAAAGGAAAAAGCGGCCGCAGTTTTCCTTAAATGGTTTACTGCCCCGAAACAAAACTTAAAATTTGTCTCCTCCACCGGGTACCTGCCGGTGACATACCAGGCCTTTAACAACATTGCGGAGCAAGAGAGCTCGCTGCACAAAAATGAAAATATTAAAAAGCTATTAGAAGCAGCAATTACGGTACACCAGGAATACGATTTTTTCATCCCTCCTGTTTTTGACGCTTACAACTCTTTAAGTAAAAAATACGAACAGGAGATGAAAGCGCTGGCCAAAAGCTCAAGGGAAGAATATCTCGCTCTTCTGGAGATATTGCCACCAAATGAGGCTTACGAGCGGGCCACCGAGGGAGACTTTGAGGCATTTGTTTCCGTCATGCAATAAAGGTATAAAATGGAGGCGGGTTAGCTGGCCAAACTGGATCCGTTAAATACCATTCGTGAATACAAAAATATATTCGCCCGTGTATCGGACGGTAGGGCATCCCTGCGCCTGCGTTTATTTGCGTTTTTTTTCCTCTTTCTAGTGGCGGTAATGTCGGGCGTTTTGATCATCATGTTGATCAGCGGGGTCTTCCAAGCCGGAATAAAGGGAACACGCAGTCTGCTGGAGAACGAACTTGAACATATCTCCCAGGATGTTTATCAGGACTTCGGTAATATTTCAGTCTATGGTGTTGATCTTGCCCAGAAGCTTTCCAAAAGCCTGGAGAAACAGTTCGCTGAACATGGGTTTACTGCAGATCAGCTGCAGCAGTACCCGGAACTGCTGGAAAGATTTCTGGAAAAAGAGTTGTCACAGTTAACCAATGCTCTGGAAAAAATCAGGAGCAGTGGGACCTTCTTAATTTTAGACGCCACTGTCAATACGGAACTGGAAGACGCAGAGTACTCACGTGCCGGTTTGTACATTAAAAATATGGAACCCAACATTGTAAGCTCCACCTTCTCCCACTTGCACTTTATGCGCGGGCCAGCAGTAATTGCCAGAAATAGCGGCCTCTATGTACTGCCTCAATGGAAAATGGAATTCCAGGTAAAAGACATGGAATGCTACTGGAAAACAATAAAAACAGCTAAAAACCATGAACTTCCTCTATCCAGGCTGTACTATTGGAGCCGCAGCATGACCCTGGCAGACAATAGCGAAGCAATCATGCTCTGCTGTATTCCTTTGATTGATTCAAACGGCCATGTTTTTGGCATTTGCGGCTTTGAGGTCAGTTCCATGCTGTTCAAGCTCTCCTATTCACCGGACAACAGCACCTATAAGCATATTTTCTGCATGTTTTCCCCAGAAGAGGATGCCCAACTGAATACCGGGGGGTCACTTCTTGCGGGAAGCTATGCGGCTTACCTTTCAAACATGTCCGCTGCCCCGCTTTCTGTTTCACCAGGTAAACATTCATTATATTCCTATATGCAGACAGATTCCACTTCCTATACCGGGCTGCACAAATCTATATCCCTTTACCCAAAGGATTCAGCTTATGCGGATGAAAAATGGACGCTCGCTCTGATGATGCCGGAGCAGGAGCTTTCCGCGAGGCTCTCCAGTAATAATACTATGCTTTTTTTTATGCTTTTCCTGTTGATGGTTGTCAGCGTTTCACTTTCAGCAGTGCTCAGCCGGAAATATATCAAGCCTGTGGTAGAAGGCCTGAACCTGCTCAAAACGTCGCAGCTTTCCAGTGTAAGCAAAACGGGAATTCCAGAAATTGACGACCTGATTGAATTTCTTACTGCTCAAGACGGCATTTCCACGCATCGGGTTTACGAAGCAAAAAATGTGGCCGCCCCGGTGCTTTCCCGGTTTAACCAGTTCATGGAAAACATCAGTACCCTCTCCCGGGCGGAACGTGCAGTATTTGATCTATATATCCAGGGACACACTGCCAAGGAAATTGCAGAGATACTGTGTTTGTCTATTAATACCATCAAGACTCATAACAAACGGATTTATATGAAACTCAATGTCACATCGAGAAAGGAATTGATGCTCTATATCCAAATAATGGAAGAGGTGAAAATACAAAATGTCAAAAAATAAAGATGCCAATGAGCCGCCATCCACCCTAGGAGATAGAATTAAGTTAATCATTCAGGAAAAAGAACTCAAGCAGGTTAATTTTGCCAAGGCACTCGGCATCAGCGCCAATTACGTTTATTTGCTGACCAGCGGCAAGAAAAAAACAATTTCAGAACCGCTGGCCAAACTGATTGAAAGCACCTACGGTTATCCCGCTGCCTGGGTATTAAAGGGAGAGAGCCTGTATGCTACAGGTACTTCACTTTCAGATCTTAAGACAGACATTATCCGTAAGATAAAGCGCATGAGCTATAACGACCTGAAGGCTGTTTCCTCTTTCATCCGCTCACTGACAGGATTATAGACACTCATAAAGAAAGCCGTTATTCAGACCTTAGCTTAAACAGATTTGCAACTTTTCCATATATATATATTGTTACCAGGGAATATATTATCGGGCTTAGCAGCGTAGAGACTCATGTCGCGGGCAAGGCGGAAATATCTTTGGGATAGTTGGGGCAATACTTCCTTTGACAAACTCATCCCTTTGCGCAATTTTATTTATGCCTCATGCCCCCCGATTTTATTAGCCCGGTCAAAAAGCAGTCCACCTGGCGCAAGCGACGACAACCTGAAAAGGCTTGTTAGGCCGTGACGGTTCCTAATATAGTCCATTGCCTTACTAAAGGCAATTTTTTTCTCTTTTTGGTCGACCAGGGATAGCTGAATTTCCCTGAAATCCATAAGGCCCGAAAGTGCAACGCCCAGTGCCCTTACCGGCCTGCAATCCCAATAAGCGTTAAAGATCTTCAAAACGTTCGCATATACATCCATCGTTATAGCTGTGGGCTCAGACATCCTAATCTGCTTGGAGAACCCTGTAGTTAATTCAAAGTCCGCTCCCCGGCAGTACACATTCACCACGCGTCCCACTTTACCAAGCTTCCTGGCACGCCGGCAAACTTCTTCTGTAATCTCCAATAATACGATCTGAATCTCTTCCCTGGTTCTGTAATCCCTGGGCAAAGTGACGGAATGCCCCACACTTTTACGGCTGCCTTTTGCGTCTCCCCAAGGTTCTATCGTAGAATAATCAATGCCATGAGCATTAAGCCACAGTACTTCACCGTTAACGCCCCACCTGCGTTTTAAATCTTCTCTAGGCAGGGCGGCCAGATGGCCGATAGTCCTGATTCCTATATTAAAAAAATTTCGCTCCATGCGGAAACCTACGCCAAACAGGTCCCTGATGGGAAGCGGCCAGGTATAATAGGCGTAATTCTCATGAGACAACCTGAAAAAGCCGTCTTTATTCTTTTTGGCAAACCGGTCACAGGCCATCTTGGCCTGCAAGGGGTTTTCTCCGATGCCGACCCGGCAATTAATACCGGTTTCTTCCTTGACTTTCTTAATTATAAGACCAGCCATCTTTTCAGGAGGCCCAAAAAGCTTTTGACACCCGGTCATATCAAGAAACTGCTCGTCAATAGAGTAAGGAGCGATCCGGTCGGTAAACGTCCCTAAAATTTCCGTTATCTTTAAAGATACATTAATATAATCCTGCATATGGGGTCTGACGAAAACTATCCCGGGGCATAACCTGGCGCATTCTCCTGCGACCATGCCTGTTTTAATCCCATAAGCCTTGGCTTCTTTGGTTGCCGCCAGGACCACTCCATGCCTTCGTTCGGGATCTCCGCAGACAGCAACGGGCTTCCCGCGCAGAGAGGGGTCCTTGACAACCTCGACACTGGCAAAAAATGATTCCATGTCAGCAAGCATAATTATTCTGCTCACAGCAATTTACGCCCCCATCCGAACTGGCGTTCGAAGCAATTATAGCTCAATTTGTCCCCTGTAACAAGAATTTTTAAAATGTATTTTTTGGAAAGCGTATTAGCTTGCTGCGCAACAGTGCTGTTTAATAACTGCTGTATCAAAACAAATGCGCAGCATGTGATAGTACGAACACAGGTTGCTGTTTTTCCTTAATCAATATATAATAAGAACAGATATTCGTTATCATCAGGGGGTACCATGATGAAGAAATTCACAGATCAATTTCTTTGCAGCCGTATGATGCTCCCGGAGCATGTAGAGGCATTATCCCGGTATAATAAAAAAAATTTAAAAGAAGAGAATACTCGCATTCCGTCTGTTGATGAGCAGGAACTGGAAAACTGGGAGCGACTCATAAAACAGTCCCTTGAGCATAGAATGAAAATAACAGTAACATATTTAGCTAAAGACAAGAAAAAGAAATCAGTTACAGGAGCTGTAACAAAAGTCGATGTTTCTGGCGGAATGATTTTTATTGAGGATAAAGGTGGGAAAGTTGGGGTGGTTTTAAAAAAAATCCTTTGTGTCGCAGAATAAGAGCGGATTTAGAAGTTCTTGTGCCGAACTGCAAGAAATCAAGTACATATAAAGCAGCGAAAAGAATCAGTTAAAATCCTGGAGGAAGATGTAGATGTATCCGAAATTAAATATGTTGTTAATAAAGGAGTTTTTCAAGATATCGAAAGGTTAGAAAAGCGAATAGAGGCATTAGAGCAAAAAGCTGTATAATACAATACAGCTTTTTGCTCTGCCGTAAATTTTTCAAAAGCTAACTTTACTTCAAAGGAAAGACAATCTTTGTTAAAAGCTCGTTTTCGGAAACTTCATCCGGGGCGTTATAATAGAATTCATACGCTATGCCTGATGGGGTATAACCATTCTCATTAATCCACTGCATCATGGCCTTGTAAACAGGCTCAACCCCTCTATACGGTCCCTTGTAAAGGCAAGAAACCCGCTTTCCTGCTGGAATTTCGCCCGCTTTGATATCACCTTTTCCTGCAATCTGCCTGGCCACCGGAAACCCCATCTCCACATCAAGATTTTCCATGTCCATGTTGTAGTAGGCTGCAAAGGCAGCTTCCACCGGCTTTTCTCCAATCTCGTTCAGGTAATTGATGATGGCTCCATAGGCCTTACCCAGCACCTGCGGAAGATTGGCAACAGAGGTTGTGGTCCGCATAGAGAGCACAGGTTGAGCCTGCTGCTCCGTTAATTCAAATTTATAATCCAAAATTTATTCCTCCCGCTTTTTCCCCTTTATTGGACTTTTTGCTCGAGTCGAAATGTGCGCTTACCCGGGAAATAAAATTTCCGGTCAGCAGCAGGAACCGCAGTTAGAGTCCAGGCCTTCGCTCTTTATGGTAAACCCTCCCTGTGGTCCCCCTTGATAATCAATAACCTTGCCGTCTACAAAAGGGGCGATTGTTTTTTCATAAATAAAAGATACCCCGTCGTTCTGCTCCAGCAAATCCCGATCCTCTTTAAGTGACTCGTCCAGAGCCAGTGCCAAATTGGGCCCCTTTCAGCCCATACCACTGATATAAATACGGATATAGAGCTCTCCGGATTCTCTGCTTAATACCTCCTTCAACTGCTCAAGCGCCGCTGCCGTCACTTTCACGATAAGTATACCAATCCTTTCTTTTTGCATCAGGAGCGAAACCATGTTTTCTAATGCATCTTCCGTTTGGCAAATACATTACCTTCATTATAACACAAGTAAGAGAGAACGAATAGTAATAAAAGCAATCGTTAGGAACCTTACGAACGTTATGGCATTTCGTTATAAGTTTCCAAGCGACTCTAACGCAGCTTGAAACGCTGGATTTTGCCTGTGGCGCTCTTTGGCAGCTCGGAAACAAACTCTATCCAGCGCGGGTATTTAAATTTGGCAAGCCTGTCCAGCACCCACTTCTTAAGCTCCTCGACCAGTTCATCAGAGCCATTGAAACCCTTACGAAGCACAACGTAAGCTTTGGGCTTGATGAGTCCCTTGTCGTCAGCCTGTCCAACCACGGCGCACTCCATTACAGCGGGGTGCTGGCTGAGGCAGTTCTCGACCTCGAGCGGAGAAACCCAGATGCCCCCGACCTTAAGCATATCATCAGCCCTGCCGGCGCACCAGTAATAACCGTCCGCATCAACATAATATTTATCTCCGGTATTTATCCATTCGCCCTGCATTGTACCGCGGGTTTTTTCACGCTTGCGCCAGTACTGCTGTGCAGCGCTGTCGCCCTTTACCAGCAGCGTTCCGATCTCTCCCTGAGGCACTTCCTGCCCTTCTTCGTCAACCAGTTTCAGCTCGTACCCCGGAACCGGTTTTCCTGTGGAACCCACCCTGATATCGTCAGGGTAGTTCGCAAGAAATACATGGAGCATCTCCGTTGAACCGATACAGTCTATAATATCAACGCCAAATCGTTTTTTCCAGCGGTAGTACAACTCTGTCGGCAAGGCCTCGCCTGACGAGACACAAATACGTACAGAGGAAAGAGGATGATTCCCGTCGGGGTCTGGTTTTGTACCTTTCTCCTTATCCTGTTGCTCCATATAAGCCAGCATCTGCCCGTAAAGCGTGGGGACACCAAAAAACACGGTCGGGCGGAACTTCTCCAGGTGCCGGAAAACATTCTCCGGGTTCGGGGGATTCGGGTTCAAAATCGCTGCCCCCCCTACCGACATCGGGAAATACATGCCGTTTCCCAGGCCGTAGGCAAAAAATAACCTCGCCGCAGAAAAACAAATATCGTCTTCAGTAAGTCCCAGTACCCCTTTGGCAAAAGCCTCGGAGGTCACGACCATATCGTACTGGGAGTGAATGGCGCCTTTGGGGGAGCCCGTCGAACCCGAGCTGTAAAGCCAGAAACCCACGTCATCCTTCGTCGTATATGCTGTCTTAGCAGTAACGGGAGCATGTTTATATTTTTGTTTAAAAGGAATATGGGCCCCGCTAATTTCTGATATTACTATCAGGTCACGGAGATATAAAAGATCCCCTTCAATTTGCTGAACTAATGGGAGAAGCTGTTCAGACACAACAAGCGCTTTGGCCCGGCTGTCATTGAGGTAATACTCGTAGTCCTCGGAAGTAAGCATAGTGTTAACAGGAATAGGGACCGCACCGATCTTTATTGCGCCCCAGAAAGCTGCATAGAACTGCGGAACGTCGAGCATAAGAATCAATATCCTATCGTCGAATTGTAAACCGAGTTCGCGCAAAGCATTAGCCGTCTTGTTCGTCATCTTCTGAATGTCATTGTAAGTATAGTTTTTGTACTCCGTATAAACAGCTATCTTGTGGCCGCGACCCTGTCGAATATTCCGGTCCAGAAAATAATCTGCTGCGTTAAAAAAGTCTTTTGGTACTCCATGCACTATCTCCACTCTCCCTTTTATGTATTTCAGGCTATAACACCCTTGATCCCGACACTATTTTTTATTTGTATTTACAAACAACATATAACTGCCACACTTTTAGGTCCACCCATGGATTACCCCTTGCTTATTACTTATAAATAATTGCCTATTATTTAGTTGTATCTAGATTAACATCTACATCAAGTCAAGTCAAGAAAAAAAAACTGGAAAGCAGCGGGGAAAACCCGCTGCCCGCTGCTTCTACAAGAGTTTAATGACTCCTCTTCGGTTTGGCTTCGGACCAAGCGCGAATACTGGCGATAATACCTGATAGCACAAGATCAGCAAGTTAAAAAAACGGGTATAGATAAATCATAAAGCACATCCAAATCTGTCATTTTAATCGCCCTCCCGCTTTTTCCTTTTAACACCGGCATCCACCTTTTCAATATCGATGGCGGCATCCGGACAAACCAGGGCGCAAATACGACAGGCGGTACAGCGCTCGATCCGCTTGGCTTCAACAATGGGGGTTCCGTAAACGCCCATTTCCCCGGACCAGTCTATCACCTGGGAAGGACACTTTTCCAGGCAGAGACCGCAGCCCTTGCACAGATCAGGAGAGATAATAAACTTTCCTTTTGGACCTTCCCACTTTATTTTGGTAAATGTCTTGACCAAATGTTCCCAACTCCTTCAAACTTTTCCTGTCGATACAAGGCTTTTTAACAGGTGCCCCGCCGCCTCCCATCCCAGTTCCAGGGCACGGTAATTCAAATCTTTCAAAGCCGGGTCGCGCTTTATTTTACTGGCCAGCCTCTTTTCCAGGGCCTTTTTAATGCTTTCCAACTGCACTGTCTCTGTAAATCTCGCTGCCGCCCCCAGGATAATAATATTGGCAACCCTGGGGTGTAGCTTGTTTTGAGCCATTTCCCCCGCCGGCAGCCCGTAAATATATTTTACTTTGGAGGTAAGCTCCGGAAAACTCTGCCTCTGCTTCGTGAGCCGGCGTTCCGCAAAAGCCTCCGGCGCAATGGTATCATAACACTGCCATCCGATAACCTCGTCCGACACCTGGGGCGGCGCCAGCAGTGAGCTGTCATACAATACGATGCTTTTCTCGTTCATGTATTCCTGCAAACGCCCCAGTGCTCGTCCGCTCAGGGCGACAATTAAATGGGCAATTTGAAACTTGGGGGAGCCGATAGGTTCTGCTCCGATCTGGACGAAAGCCAGGGAAACACCCCCTCTTTGTTCAATGCCAAAGTTCGGAATATAAAGCGCCTCTTTGCCCTCTTCAAAAGCTGCTTGGGCCAGGATATCCGCTGCCGCCTGTACACCCTGTCCCCCCTCGCCTCCTATCACTATCCGCCTGTTACTGCCGGTCATAACGACTGACCTCCTCTGTTTTACCCCTCTCCCCTGCTTTTCCTCCCCAGGGAGAAACCTCCCCTACAGGGTAATATTCCGTCATTTCTTTTTCCAGGTATTTCCATGTATCCACAGCATTGGTCCTCCAGTTGGTCGGGCAGGTAGAAAGTGCCTCCACCACAGAAATCCCGCGATCCTGAAGCAAGTTTTCCAGTCCCCTTTGCAAAAAGCGTGACAAGTGCGGCACCCGGGAAACAGTGCCTCGGGCGATATAGGCCCCCTCCGGGGCAAAAGAAGCGATCATTTCGGGTCCACGCAGGGGATAACCTTCCCTGTCGGCAGTTCGACCTTCAGGTGTTGTCTCCGTTATTTGGCCCGACAGGGTGGTGGGAGCCATCTGCCCACCGGTCATGGCATAAGTAGTATTGTTTACAATTATCACCAGAATCCTGTCATTGCGCATAGTGGCATTTATCAGATGCTGGACACCGATAGCATACGCCCCTCCGTCACCCATATAGGCGATCCCGATAAGGTGAGGCCGCGCCCTTTTTGCTCCAATAATAAAAGGAACTGTCCGGCCGTGATGTGTCTGGACCGTATCCAGGTTGAAAAAATCCCACGACAGCAGGGAGCATCCTATATCACAACCGAAAAGAACCCTTTCGGCTATATCAAGACGATCGATAGCCATACCCAGTGCTTTAAGAACCAGGCCGTGGCCGCAACCGGGGCAGAACTTGTGAGGCTTCGTTTCCGTGCGCCAGGAAAGAGGCATGGATTCTTCAGACATTAATTCTTTCCTCCTTATCCGCTTCTTCCCGCTCTCCGTTTAAAATGGCCCGGGCTTCCTGCACAATCTCCTCGGCGGTAATCCCCAGGCCGGGACGAAAATAGGTGTGCATCTTGAAGCCGCCTTCCAGCTCACCGCCGACAGCGATACGGATCAGTTTGGCCAGTTGCCCTTGGGC
>LFRM01394909.1_pt1 | contig 27439 bp, 24 predicted proteins | sample 618341 | NCBI WGS metagenome assembly LFRM01 (sample SAMN03654438, study PRJNA283298) | anaerobic digester metagenome | isolation source: pool of bioreactors CSTR01a, CSTR02a, and CSTR03a thermophilic anaerobic... | place: Denmark: Kgs. Lyngby | collected 2014-05-21 | reverse complement strand
TAAAAGCGATAACAACAGGGAAAATATCAAATTAATTTTTCCTACAGTAAGTTGACACTATCAAATTGGGACAGAATTTGTCCTATTTTATAGGTAGTGATAAGATGGAAGGAAAGAACTGTGTTTGAAGTTCGTGGAAAAATTTTCGGGAGGGGGAGAACCCTATTTTTGGGGGAGGAACAAATGACGTTTAATTTCCAAAACATTACGAGAAGGGCAGCAATTCCTGTCACCGTTTTGCTGTCCATATTTCTGCTTACTGGCTGCAGTACAGAGGCGGTGGAAACTTGTTACGAAGATGCAATAATCTTTTCAGGAGAAACCGATGAGTGGCAGGCAAAGTTGATCCAGTGTTCCCGGAGTTTCATCGAGGATAAGGAAGTCATAGGGGATGGTGCCCCTCAGTTTTTGTGGGTAAAGTACAAGGGTACAAATCTTGAGGATGTTAAAAATGAGGTTGAGTTAAAAATAAAACAAGGGGGTGGAGGGTTCGGCCTTACTGATGAAATAAATGAATTTGGGTATCTACATGCTGGTAGTACCAATCATCTTTCCGAGCACGGTGATGTGTTAACACTAAACCTTAAGTGGAATGACCAGCAGCAGACAATAGATTTGACTGCGGCCCCCATTAAAGACACCGGTCTTTCTCCTATAGTGCTGGTGGGAAGATATCTCCAGGCTCTTAAGGATGGGGACCTGAAGCAGGTATATGAATGCACAAACTATCTGCAGCTGCCGTGGGATTACTGGAAGGAAAGGCCAAAAAACAAAAATATAACGTCGAAATTCGACTATATTGAAAAGTATTACATTGGAGGAGTATCACGGTCCTATACCAATAAAAACGGAAACACTGCATGCTGCCAGGTTCCGGTTCATTTTTTAGGTAAAGACGGCAGGACCTTTGAGGCGGTTGCCAGCCTGTCAAAATTTAACGGGCAGTGGTTAATTGAAGATTTCACTGCCACAGACTGCAGTGTGCCCAACAGCCTGCGGGTTGTATTCCATCAAAAAACACCTTTCCCCATGGTAATTAATTGTTCACCGGGAGCGGTGAGGTTTTTTGAAATTGATTTATGGGGGGATGCCTATGAAAACTATGGAATTCAAGGACACAGTCTTGAGGCCGGCCCTCCGGAAATAATCGGGAAAATTTTTTTCCACCCCGCCGATAAGAAAACATATTCGATAGCAGAGAGGCGCGAGGCTCTTAAAGATATCGAAATCACCGCAAAATGGTCAGCCGACGGAAAAGACTTCGGCCCTGTGTTGTTTACCTATGATGATATTGCGTATATCCGTGAATTTTATGCAGAGCCCTTCTACGGGTGGTGAATTATGGAACGGTTACAGCTTTGTTTGTTTGTCCTTTGCAATAAAAACATTGTTAGGGGATATGTTGATTCCCAGAAGGCTGATGAATTCTCTTGCCGAAAAAGTAAGGGGTATTTTGTTGCGAAAAATCAGGGCAATTGTCCTGGAGGGAATTTCGCTTTTCAACTTAATTTCTTTCAATGTACCGTTTTTTAGCTCTTTTTGAGAATACTCCCTTACAACTGCTGCAATACCAAGTCCTATCTCTGCAAAAGAAAGGAGCAGATCGTGGCTTCCCAGTTCTATTTCCGGAGACAGGGTAATGTTTTTGCTTTTGAAAAAACTGTCCAAATACTGGCGTGTTGAGCTTTCTTTTTCAAGCATTAAAAGGGGAAAGTGCTGCAAATCGTTCAAAAGGAATTCGCCCTTGATAAAGGGGAAATGTTTTTCATTGTATACAAAAGTGTCATGAAGCTCCAGAAGGGGAAGCACTGAAATGTGTTCTTTTACCTCTGTTGGTATGTGAATAAAACCTATGTCAACTTTCCCCTGGTTGAGAAGGTCAACAGTATCCTGCGATGTCCTGTTGGTTACCTTAAGATTGACGTGGGGATATTTCTCATGAAACTTTTTTAGGTAGGGTAGTAAAAAGTGCTGGCTCAGAGTGTCGCTTGCACCTATATAGAGTTTACCGTGTTCAAGGGTCTTTAACTGGTTGATGTGATTTTCAGCACTTTCAAAAGCAGATAATGCCTGCTCAACATATGATTGGAGTATCTTACCGGCTTCGGTAAGGGTGACTCCTCGGGAAGTCCTGACAAACAGTTGGGCGTCAATCTGTCTTTCCAGGAGTTTAATGGACTGACTGACTGCAGGCTGTGTTTTGTGAAGTTCAGCTGCTGCTTTGGAAAAACTTCCCCATTTGGCTACTGCAGCAAAAATTCTGTATTGTTCAAGGGGTGCCATTAAATAACTACTCCTTATATCAAACATAATTTATATTAATTTGACTAATATGTGTAGGTTTCAGTATAATGTTGGTGCAAAAATAAGTCAAGAAGGGAATCCTGTTTATGCGGTATACAGGGGTTACAGCAAGGGGAATTATTACGCCGGTATTCCAAGAAGGAGATAACGCCATACAAGGTATTGTTAATAGTCTTGTCGATGCAGCAAGGAACGAAAAATTTAGTCTGAATGACGGTGATATTATCGGGGTTACCGAAACAGTTGTTGCCAGGACCCAGGGAAACTACGCAACTTGTGAGCAAATTGCCAAAGATATCCGCACCAAGCTGGGGGGCAGGGACATTGGTATCGTTTTTCCAATATTGAGCCGCAACCGGTTTGCCATCCTGCTTAAAGCTATAGCCATGGGTGCGGAAAAGGTATATCTGCAGCTTTCATATCCTGCTGATGAGGTGGGCAACCCCCTTGTTGATAGAGACGTGTTTGATGAAAAAGAAATCAATCCCTATTCTGATAGTTTCACTGAGGCCGAGTTTAGAAATATTTTTGGTAAAGAAGCGACAATACATCCTTTTACCGGTATCGACTATATTGAGTACTATAAGAGTATCAGTCCCAAAATTGAGATAATCTTTTCTAATGACCCCACCTATATCCTCAAGTATACAAAGAATGTCCTGAATTGTGATATCCATACCAGAAAACGGACCCAAAGGCTGTTGAAAAAAGCCGGAGTGGTAAAGAGCTTCGGTTTGGAGGAAATATTGACCTCTCCCGTTGACGGCAGCGGTTTCAATCCTGAGTTCGGCCTTTTAGGTTCCAATAAGGCAACGGAAAACAGGGTAAAACTCTTTCCGAGAGATACTCAGAAATTTGTTGATGAGCTGGCGGCTGCCTTGAAAAATGAGACCGGAAAGCATTTTGAAGTTATGATTTATGGTGACGGGGGCTTTAAAGACCCGGTAGCCGGAATTTGGGAACTGGCTGACCCTGTTGTGTCCCCCGCATATACAGAGGGCTTAAAAGGGACACCAAACGAATTCAAATTAAAGTATTTGGCAGACAATGACTTTGCAGATCTGTCCGGGGAGGAATTATCTATGGCCCTGAAAGAACAGATAAAAAAGAAAAATTCCAGTTTGGTAGGAAATATGGATTCCCAGGGGACTACACCGAGGCAGCTTACCGACTTAATCGGCAGCCTCTGCGACCTTGTCAGCGGCAGCGGCGATAGGGGTACTCCGGTTGTTCTTGTTCAGGGTTATTTTGCAAACTTTGCCAGTGACTAGGAATCGGTGGCGAGGAGGAGAATTTCTGCTGCTCTCCTTCCTTGAGCAAACTATTTTTTAAAGGGGATTATTTAATGGACCGTTTACTGCCTTTCCGGTGAAGCTCTTTACCGGCTGGCAGAAGTGAAAATTTAGCCTCTGGACTCTGTTGTCCAAAGGCTAAAATGTCAAACTATACCTGACCGGTGATTGCAGCTTTTGAAGGGGTTTCGGGCACCCTAAGCTTTCCGGAATGGCCAGCAGGCTGCAGTGAGATAGCTTTTTTGGGGCATTTGCTTATACATATCCCGCATTTGATACAGTCGGGTTCCATTACTCCCAATTCCTTATGCTCTAAAAGGTCTATATTCATTGGACATACTCTGCTGCACCTGCTGCAGTCGACGCAGGAATCCTTTTTGAAGGTTACGTATTCTCCTCTGCACCCCGGCGACTTCCATTTCGTTATATAATGTGCCATGGTTCCCATCGGGCAGAAAGTACACCAGGTCCGGGGCCGGTACGCAACACCAAGTATAATGGTCAAAGCAGTGGTTATTATTATCATGCGTACAAAAACCATGCCTACCTCAAAAGAATTTCCCCATGCAAAGACAAGCTGTATTCCAAATGCTATCATCAGGAGAGCCAGAAATGCCAAGCGAAACCAGGGGGAAACCACAAATTGAGGGATATCGTTATTGGAACTGATACCAGGTAAAATCACATCGCTGAAGCTTCCCCTGGGGCAGTATGTTCCGCACCAACCTCTGCCGTTCTTTACCAGGGCATAGACAGAGGGACCCAGCATACATACAATTGCCAGTAGCCCGATAATAGGATAAAATAACCCGACCCCACAGAAAAACAGGAGAATTACCCAGCCCCATTTGTGAATTACAATTCTTGCGGTTTTCAAATTATTCCTCCCCCTTAAATATTGTGTTGATTATATTAACTGCAGTTTGGTCCACAACCTTGTAACAGATTTCATTTCCACAGCGTTTCCCCCGGATAATCCCGGCCGCTTTAAGTTTGCTTAGGTGCTGGGATACGCTGCTTTGTGAAATTCCCAGACACTCCTGGATGTGGTTGACATTGCATTCCTTTTCAATGAGACCCTTTACAATGCACAGGCGGTACGGGTGGGCCAGGGCTTTGAGAATCTCACTTTTCTCATAATAATCCTGTACGGAAACCACCTTTATCTCCTCCAATATATTAGTAGTTTATTATATTCTAATAAACTAATATAGTTTTGGCAATTGTTTTTTTTTGGAACAAACCTAAAGTATATTTTTTAAATCTATTCAGGTGCATCATAATCCAAAAAAAATTTAGAAAAATTTTCAAACTTTGTTGAATTATGCTGGTTGTAATAATATAAAAAAAACTCGTAGTAGGGTTAAGTGTGTTTTACTTAACAGATTAAACTAAGAGAAAGGAATTCAGCGGCCGATACCTTTAATAAGATGTTTCTCCCCCATTGATATTTGAAATGGGGTTCCTGTTTAAACTGGAAGGAAATAAATTTTACGTGAGATCTTATGCGAGAGGCGAAGTAAGGCTGTCAAAGACCGGCTTGTGCAGTTCCGGAAGGCGGGTAACTGATATGTGGAAGTCATTCAATAATAGTAAATCAATTGATGTATACCTGTTTGTGGTTACCTTAATCGCCTGTATTGGGGTAGGATTTGTTTATATTCAAGACACCCAGGAGAAATACGAAGAACAGGCAAGGGCACACATAATAGGGCTTGCCGAGTCAGCGGAAGTATTTATCCCTCCGGATTTGGTCAACCAGCTTGAAGGTAACGAAAAAGATTTAAGCAGCCCTGCGTATACTTATGTCAAGGATGGTCTTACCAGATTTTCTGACCGCAACCAAGGTGTTTATTTTGCCTACCTGTACGGGGAAAGAGGCGGTAGGTTGACCCTGCTGGCTGATTCCGGCCTTTCAGATACAGGTAAACCTCCCCCTCCCGGGCGGGGATACGTAGAAGATTCACCGCTCATAGATCGGGTATTTACCACTGCAGAAACGGTTATCTCTACAGATGAAGGCCATTGGGTGAGCGCTTTTGTTCCTGTAATGGACTCCCAAAAAGAAAATGTAATTGCAGTTTTTGGTGTAGATTACCCTTCGGCTTATTACCATCAGGAAATCCAAAAGCATGTGCTTCACGCCGCCTTTGCGGCTGCGTGTGTCTTTCTCCTATCGGCTGCCCTTTGGTCAATGCTGATAAAAAACAGGACCCTGCGCAGTTTAAGTACCAAACTCCAGGCAAGTGAGTCAATTTTCAGGACAGTGTTTGAACAAGCCCCTGTTGGGATTGCTATTGCCAGAAATAACAGGTTTGTTTCCCACATTAATCCTGAACTTGAAAGGATTTTGGGCAAGCCCAGGGAGGAATTAACCTCAATCCCCTTGACGGAAATCTTACACCCGGATGACATTCAGGAGGATCAGGAGCAATTCGCGGAATTCAAGGAGGATGGAACTTGGGCTAAATCGCTGATTAAAAGGTTTATTAAGCCGGATGGATCTGTTGGTTGGGTCAATATTATTTGCGCTTCCCTGCATGGGCATAATCATAACAATCCTTCGTCCGGGCCAAACTATATCTGCATCATTGAAGACATTTCTGAACGCATTAGTACGGAAAAAGCACTGCGGGAAAGTGAGCGCAGCAAATCTGTGCTGCTTGCAAATCTACCGGGTTTGGCCTACCGGTGTCTCTATGACCGGGACTGGACCATGGAATTTGTGTCGGAGGGTTGCTATGACCTGACTGGGTACCCGCCCGAGAGTCTTCTATATAATAAACAGCTTTCATTTAATGAACTGATTGCCCCGGAGTACAGGGATGTGCTATGGCGTGAGTGGGAGAGGATACTTGTTCTTAGGCGACCCTTCCGTCATGAGTATGAGATTATTACAGCCACCGGTCACAGGAAATGGGTACTGGAGCTGGGTCAGGGGGTATATGATGAAAAGGGAAATGTTGAAGCCCTTGAAGGGATTATTATTGATATTACTGAACAGAAAAAGGGGCAGGCCACAATAAAATATATGGGTGACCATGACTTAATGACAGGCCTCTACAACCGGAGGTATTTTGAAGAGGCCAAGAACCGGCTGGATACAGAGGAGTATCTTCCTCTTTCCATAATCATCGCCGACATTAACGGTATGCGCTTGATTAATAATGCTTTTGGACATAAGGAAGGAAACAGGGTTATCATTGAAACCGGGAACCTTATTCAAAGCTGCTGCGGGGAAAGTGATGTAGTTGCCAGAACCGGGGGCAGTGAGTTTAGCATCTTGCTGCCTAATACAAATAATGAACAGGCGGTCACCCTGTTAAGAAAAATAAACAACGCCTGCGAAGTATTTAACAAAAAGAACATCAGCCGTACTTATGATATCAGCCTGTCAATGGGTTGCAGCACTAAAGAGAAAAGCACGGAAAACCTTGACGAGAAACTCAAAGCAGCAGAGGATTACATGTTGAACAGTAAGCTTTTGAACCGCAAGAGCTCCCATTACACTCTTCTAAATTCGATAATGGCAACAATGTATGAGAGAAGCCAGGAGACGAAAGAACATGCGGAGAGGATTGCTGTACTGTCAAAAATGATTGGTAAAAAACTAAACTTACCTGAAAACAACCTGGATGAACTGGAGCTGTTTTCTATGCTCCACGATATTGGAAAAGTGGGGATTGATGACCGTATTCTTAGCAAACCGGGCAAGCTAAATGATGAAGAGTGGGCAGTAATGAAAACACACCCGGAAATAGGTTACCGTATTGCCATGTCATCTCCCGAATTTGAATCTGTTGCTCCTTACATATTATCCCACCATGAACGCTGGGACGGCAAAGGTTATCCCCAGGGGCTCAAGGGGAAAGATATCCCTTTACTCTCACGCATTCTTGCGGTTGCCGATGCTTTTGACGCCATGACAGAAGACCGGGTGTATAGAAAAGCATTGTCGAAGAAAGTGGCCATTGAAAAAATACGGACGAATGCAGGAACCCAGTTTGATCCTGAAATTGCACTGATTTTTGTGGAACTCATGGAGGAAAATGAGATACCCTATTTACAATCCAATGGTAGTAATGGCTCGGTTAGCAAGGATCACAGGTGAGGGGGCTTGGCAATTTTAAAAAAGAAAAGGCCTCTGACATATTCTTGAGTGGTGAATAAGATCATTGCCGGAATTGGAACAATATTTTAGTATTAAAGGATCAGGCAGAAATTTTAGAAAAGGAATGCCTTGAACACCTTCTGAATCTGGAGGGTGTTTTTTATATTCCAACAGCCTCATGTTGTCAAAAAGGTTTTTACTGCATATTTTGTAGTGACAATCAATTACAAATTGGAGGTAATTGTTTTGGAACTGACGCCTTTTTTGGATGAGCTTCCAATACCCAGGTATCTAAAGCCGAAGAAACGCTGCAAGGACTACACCTATTATGAATTAACCATGAGGGAATTTTATACTAAAATGCACGGTGAACTGCCGGAAACAAGAGTCTGGGGATATGAAAGCCAAGTGCCGGGCCCAATAATAGAAGCAGAAAGGGGAGAACGTGTGCGGGTCAAGTGGATTAATGAGCTGCCCGAAAAACACTTTCTTCCTGTAGACCGCAGTCTCCACGGTTCCCATGAACACAATCCGGAAGTGCGTACGGTTGTTCACCTGCACGGAGCCGAGGTTGAGCCGGAAAGCGATGGGTACCCGGAAGCATGGTTCACCCGGGGATTCAAAAAGATCGGTCCAGTCTTTGACCGTGAAGTTTATGAGTATCCCAACAACCAAAGGGCCGCAGCACTTTGGTATCATGACCATGCGTTAGGTATTACACGTTTGAACGTTTATGCAGGTTTAGCGGGTATGTATATCATCCGTGATGAACATGAAAGGCTCCTTAACCTGCCCGCCGGCCTTTTCGAAATCCCGCTGATAATCTGCGATAAGTCATTTAATGATGACGGCTCCCTTTTTTACCCGCGAAATCTAAGTGACCCGCCACCCCAGGGAGTTCCGGATCCTTCCATTACTCCCGGTGTTGCCGGTGACTTTATTTTAGTGAATGGAAAGGTTTGGCCGTATCTGGAGGTTGAACAAAGAAAATACCGGTTCCGGATTTTAAACGCCTCAAATGAACGATTTTACAGGTTGAAATTGGACTCAGGCCAGCCGTTTATCCAAATCGGTTCGGATGGGGGACTGCTCCAGAGACCGGTAGAATTAACTGAAATAACTTGTGCTCCTTCGGAACGCCTGGATGTAATAATTGATTTTTCGGAGCAGCCTGTTGGAACCAATATTGTCCTTACAAATGATGCCAGGGTGCCTTTTGACTTTGGAGCACCTGTTGACCCTGAAACGACTGGAAAGGTAATGCAGTTTAGGATTGTCGAACTTCAATCCCCCGATACCAGTGAGGTGCCAAGGTTTTTGAGCTATATTAAAAGGTTTCAGGAGGGTGAGGCGGCGAGAATCAGGGATGTTACTTTGGATGTCACAAATGACAGCTTCAGCAGATTGAAATTTCTTTTAAGCAACCGGGAATTTACCGATTGCATTACCGAAAAGCCTATTTTGGGCCAAATCGAAATGTGGAGAATAATCAATCAAGGGATTGCAGTACATCCAATCCACATACACCTCATCCAGTTTCAAATTCTGGACAGGATACCTTTTGATACTGCTACTTTTAATGCGACGGGGCAGCTGAGGTTTACAGGTCAGCCACAACCTCCTTCACCGGGTGAAACAGGTTGGAAAGATACCGTCCAGGCACCTCCGGGCTTTGTGACCAGACTCATGATGCGTTTTGGCCCCTATACCGGCAGATACGTCTACCACTGTCATATTTTAGAACATGAGGACTATGATATGATGCGGCCTTTCCAGGTTGTAGAGCCTGGATTTTCCTGCAGTTCTGAAGCCCAGGAAGGTAAATCTGAGTAAAAAATCAAAGGGCAAATCCTCTCGTCTGTTTCCAGAAATACTTAGGAGTGCTGCGTTTCCAGTTTCATTGGAAAGGCGGCTTCGTTTTTTTTTCTCACCAAACTGTGCTTTTGAAAATATTGTGAAACACTGTCCCCTTGTGGCCAAGATGTTAAGTTTGAAGGGAACAGCGATTATATAAAGAATTTTAACAATAGAATAAAACCTCATTGGGGGAAATCATTATGAATAACGATCAAAAAGGTCCGGTAAGATACAAGGACGAGTGGCTGGCAGAAAATATGATTTATCTTACTGAAAATGCTGACTGTGGTTTAGGTATCTTTGATTGCGAGTTGGAAGCAGGTGTCTTTAATGTGGATGTTTTCTGTGAGGACGAATTGGGCAATTCTTTTGTTCGCAGCAAGGAACCGGAAAAAGGTGAATGGGGAGAAAAATTAAGCCATTTATTAAATTATTCCGTGGGGGCATCGGCAAAAACAATCATCTGGTTGAGTCCGAACCCCTGCGAAAGACACGTGGAAATGATTAAGTGGCTGGATGAAGTAACACCGGAGATAATCAGGTGGTATCTATTCAAAATTGAAGCTATTAAGGTGGGCAATTCCACTCCTGTTCCCTTTTTTACCATGATATACAGCCCCAGTCAGGAAGTATTGTGCTCGGAAAAGGAAGAGCTGGCAGAGAAATACAGAAAACGGGTAAAATTCTGGGAAGGCCTTTTAACTGTCCTCAATGAGAAAATGCAGGTTTATTTAAGTATTAATGTGCCTAAAGAAGAGCAGGGAGAAGGAATTACCGGGTCCTATTATCAAATGCTGGTTTGGACGAACGGGACAATAAGAATGGCACGGGTATTTTGAATTTAGCAAGTCTCCAAATTTTAAAATATTGTAAATCAGGCATAATTTTTGAAAACGGTAACACCCTCCATTTCCTACTCATACCATGAAGTGAAAGTAAAGTATTAGGAAAAGGAGGGATTATACTATATGGATGAAAAAAAGCCATCTGAAATTGGCGAAGAACTTTTGTCCGCAAAGAAGAAAAACAACAAAGTAAAACCAGGCCCTTGTTCGCCTCGCGGCTGTCCCCCGCCCACAGAGATTGTATGCATAAAAACTAAAAAAGTTTATCAGGAATGCAAGCGTGTTGAACCTATTGAGAGAGTAAAAGTACACAATATTTATGTTCCGCCGGGGGCTACGGATGTGGAATGCGTAAGTGTTAGACCGGGAGTCATTTCCTGTCATGAAGCTCCGGAAGTCAATTCGGTACTGCCTCCGTTATCACCTCAGAGCACACCCGGAAAACCTGTTGAAAGTGAGATTTTGGGCGGCAAGAAAAAGAAAAGGGAATGTGAGTGCCAAGTTGGAGACGGCACTGTTACCCTGGGGGAAATCAAGCATTTTCCCATTCAGATTACCCTTGAATTTTTTGACAGGAACGGCATGAGTCTGGGAGTCCAGACAGGCTGGGCGAAAATCTGCATTCCCGAAAGGACCGTATCCTTGTCACGGGCAGGGGAATCCCAGCTGAAGTGTGAAGTAGATATTTTCCTTAAGTGCCTGATGTGCTTCCTGGAAGATCTTGAGCCCAACACCGTGCTGTCCGCTGCAGATGAGAGAAGTGCTTTCGCAAGGCATGTAACCTGCTGCATTAACAAAATTATTGTCTTCAAACTCTTTGCTGAAGTCCAGTTGATGGTTCCGTCTTACGGTTTCTGTCCGGAACCTCCTGAATGCGAAGAGGAGGTACTGGGAGAGTGCCCTGACGCAGTTGAGGAGTGGCCGCCGTATCCCGACGATAACGGCAACGGAGGATGCAAGAGCTGCAGGTGAGAGGTTAACAAGTGAGGCTGTCCTACCGGTGTAGGCAGCCTTAATTTTTTCCTGGGCTTGACGCGCTATCCCATATTTTACTATTTTACTGTCTCAGGGGCACCCTGGGGCTGGAAAAGATTATTGTTACAATTACACCGGATCCGCTCTTTTGGGGTACTATACCGATGCCCACAGAGTCATAGGCGCTTAGCAGAATATTTGCCCTGTGGACCGGGCTTTTCATGAACAGGTTAAAAGCCGAACTAATACTCATTGCTTTAGCCAGGTTTTCCCCTGCCAGTGAGTACTGGATTTTATTTTTTCTTAACATATCACTTGTATTTCCGAATGTAGGAGAAAAGTGAGAAAAATAATTGTTTTTTAGCATATCCATGCTTTTTTGGAGAGCCAGGTTAGTCAGGTTTCTGTCGGGGGAAAGGGGTTTTTTCCCCCTCAAAGCTCGTTCTTGGTTGATTCTTTCCAGGAGGTACTCTTCTGGGGAAATCATTTGGCAGTTGTCCCCCCTATCTGCAGCTTTATTATCGGGACAGGTGCGGCTGTGTTTTTCCATCGGGAGCCGGTATCTGTTATGCTATTCAAAGTCTTTAGTTGTAAGCATTGTATAAGGGATTTTCTGCTGTTCCAAGTAGTGTCCCTCACGGCTCATTTTTTCTATTTTTTCTTTTTCTTCTCGGACTTGTTTAAGGGCAGTTTCCAATACTTCGTTTTTCTTCAACAGGATTTCGATTGTACCCTCAAGTTCGGCAATGTTTTTTTCAAGCTGATAATGGGATATTTTTAGACTTTCTGCCTCTTTGCGATACATTTCCGAAAGAGACTTAAAAGAATTCAGTTCGCTAATCTGTTTTTTGATCTTTTCCCCTAAAGTTTCCTTTTCCCGGTTAAGAAATTTAAGCTTTTTCTGCAAAGAGTCAATTGTCTGGTTCATAAGCTTATTAGTCACGCATGTATCCCCGTATCGGAGGAGAAATTTTTTTATTGTTGGGCTGAGTTTATCCCCTGTATCAATTACGGTCTTTTCCTCTTTAACTGGAATCAATTGAGAACGAATAGGATCTTCGTCAATATTAAAAGATTTCCATAAAGACGCAGCTGTTGTGAGGGTTACCTGGGGTGCGCTTGAGCTGAAAGCAGTTAGGGGTTCAAAATCATCATCCCGGGGAGAGAAATAATTTAGTGTGTAATCTTCCAAGTTTTTCACAGCAGTATGCTTGGTTATACTGCCCCAGGATTTGCCCATATCCTCCGATACTCTGTACAATACGTTGTCCAGCTGCTGCCACAGGACGACAGCGTTTTTGGGTGCCAAAAGGATATAGGGTGAATAGGCATTTACTCCTGCCGCTGAAAGGTATTGGGGAATGTCCCAGCCTCCTTCCGGCCAGGGCCTGTTTTTGTGCCGGTTATAGACTGTGCGGAAGTTTCTGCCGTCAGAACAAATCCAGACAAGGTGCAGGTTGTCTTCCCTGTCAAATACAGCACAGGGCTGCCGGTTTTCCTGGTGCAGCAGGGGGATTTGTTGGGTTTCTTTCCACTCCTCCCGGGATATATTAAAAATTTTATGGAGAAGTAGTGTCCCGTCCGGTTGCGGTGCAGAATAGACTACATGGAGATCATCCCTGCTGTCGACACTGGCGGAGGTTTTGGTATCTGCAGGACCTGTTCCAGAGTCCAGAAAAAAACCGGTCCATTTTTTCTGGTCGAAATAATGGTGAATTATTTCCCAATGCCAGTTTTTGTTGTGGCTGCGCAGGCAGCATAAAAGGTGCACTCTCCCTTGAGAATCCACGGTCAGGCTTAAATCATTTATTTCTTCTGAGGGGGGTATTTCTGCTGCCGTACAGCTGTCCCATGTTTCTTGAAAAAGGTGATGGTACCGGATGCGGTTCTCCCTGTCAGTGGAAGCCAGGTGGATTTGCCCCTCATTACTCAAAGCCGCCACAAACCGGCCTCCATAATTGGGTTGAAGAACGGTTGTCTCTGACCACTGCTTTTCTTCTTTGGGGCTGCTTCTGCAGCAGAGCTGGTTTTCTGTATCTAAAAAGAAATGCCAAACCTTATCCTCATGGCGAAAGCAAATCTCCCTTAAATGCTCTTTCAACGCTTACACCGTCCTTTAGTTATTTCTCACAATATAGGTATGAATTTGGCCTCTAAAATGTACTTTTTTGGGGGGTACTATTATTTTCAGGCAAAAAGGTAATTTACTGCCGGAGGTAGAAAAAAAGAGAGTTGAAAGGAGGTTGTTTAAGGTGCGCATTGATACCCTTCACCTGGCAAACAGTAAACCGGAGCAAGTAGCAATAAGTTACCATTCCGAGAAAATTACTTTTTCCGAAATGGAACGGGAAGTACAGAAATTTGCAGGGTACTTCAAAACCCTCGGTGTGTGCCGGGGAGCAAAGGTGGCCCTGCTTTGTCCCAACAGCCCGGACTTTATATTATCTTACTGGGGAATTAACAGGGCTGGAGGTACAGTAGTACCGGTAAACCTGATGTTTACTCCGGAAGAAATCGGTTTTGTCCTTCATAACAGCGGTGCTGAAATAATTGTTGTGCATCCCCTTATTGCCAAGAAATTTGGCCCTCAAGCATTAGCGGGATTAGGGGCCAGGCATGTTGTGGTTTTAAATGGTGAAACCAAGGGAAAAATCGCCGCCAGCGAGCCCTGTTTGGCAAAAGATGGAGGCGAGGATGATATAGCTGCAATTTTGTACACATCCGGGACTACGGGAAAGCCTAAGGGGGCTGTACTGACTCACAAAAACTTTATCAGCGACGTGGTGTCTCTGGTTAGGTCTACGGTAATTACACGGCATGACAATTTCCTTTGTGTCCTTCCCATGTTTCACAGCTTTGCATGGACTGTCTGTGTGCTGCTGCCTCTATATTGCGGAGCCACGACGGTTATCCTGGAAACATTCCAGCCCAACGAGACAGTTAATACGATTGTTGACGAAGACATCACTTTTATCCTGGCTGTACCTCCCATGTACGGGATACTGCTGCGGAAAGCTAAGCCTGGACAGCTGAAAAATGTTTACGTGGCAGTTTCCGGGGGAGCTCCCCTACCCAAGGAGATCTATTACGCCTTTACCAAAAAATTCCCCATCAATTTTATTGAAGGATACGGGTTAACTGAAGCTGCCCCTGTGGTTTCCATTAATCCTGTGGCGGGAATTAAAAAACCTGGTTCCATTGGAAAACCTCTTCCGGACATTGAGGTGATAATTGGGGATGAACAGGGGAAAGAAGTAGCCTGTGGGGAAGTAGGCGAGATCCTGGTTAAAGGTGAAAATGTAATGCAGGGCTACTACAAAGATGAACAGGCTGCATCTGAAGCTTTTGTCAATGGATGGCTGCGGACAGGAGATATGGGGTTGATGGATGAAGACGGTTATATATTTATCGTGGACAGGAAAAAGGATATTATTATTGTCAGCGGCTTTAACGTCTATCCCCGTGAAATAGAAGACCTTCTGTACAGTCACCCCCAGATAGAGGAGGCTGCTGTAATTGGAGTCCCTGATGAGACAAGAGGCGAGGTGCCAAAAGTATTTATTGTTCCAAAAGAAGGAGAAGAGATAGACAAAAAAGAGGTACTGGCATTCCTTAAACCTAAGCTTGCCCAGTATAAGCTGCCCAGGGAGATTGAAATCAGGGAGAGCCTGCCCAAGAACGCGGCAGGAAAAATATTGAAGAAGTTTCTTAAACAGGAATAAAACTGAGCTAAAAAGACAGGAGAATGTATAAAATAAGGGCAATTGTCAACCTTACAATTATCAATGGTTGACAATTGCCCTTTGTTGTATTTATAATAATTCTCAATCTTCCTATGATTTACGCGGGAGAAAAAAAGCTGTATCCGGGGGGAAAGACACTGTGGCCAAAAAAATGCTTAAGACAAGGGAAATCGTTTACGCTGCTTTTTTTGTTGGTGTTACCGTCGTTCTGGGTTTTTTTATTATCCCTGTTCAGCCTGTTCCTGTTACAGGGCAGAGCATGGGTCCAATGCTGGCGGGCTCTGTCCTTGGGGGAAAGCTGGGAGCTCTGAGTATGATTGTTTTCGACCTGCTTGTAGCAGCGGGGGCGCCTGTTTTATCCGGTGGCCGGGGCGGCCTGGGTATTCTGTTGGGGCCTACAGGGGGATACATTGTCAGCTGGCCCCTGGCTGCTTATATCTCGGGTAAAATAGTTGAAAAATCCAGAAGAAAGGGGCTTGGAGTATATATCCAGGCAAATATTATAGGCGGTGTTGTAATTGTTTATCTCATAGGTGCATTATGGCTGGCATTTATCCAGGGTCTGGACCTGAAAACGGCCTTTGTAGAGGGTGCCCTTATTTTTCTGCCCGGGGATGCAGTCAAGGTTTTTGCCGCCTCCTGGGTTGCCAGGGCTTTTAGCCGTATCCATCCTTTGAATCCCAAGCATTAGTAAAGCCTGCCATGTAGCTGCCGTCAAAACGTTACCCTCTGTGTGTTTTCTGAGCTTAAGCTTTCCTTACCTCTCACCTGCAGGGTTACATTTTTTAACCTATTATCTTGGTGCACCTTTTTCCCACACTGTTATTTTAGCGTGAGCCCTCCCCATCTGTCATCCTGGCAAAGCATTCCCTATACATTTCATCCCGAGCTATGCGAAGAATTCTAAGCAAAGGGTCTGAAGCCGGTATGTCACCCTGAGCAAAGCGAAGGAGCTTATCTTAAGACTCTTCGTCGGCTGCGCCTCTTCAGAGTGCAATAAGATTAGGCTGGTCTCCACAGGGTGATAAAACTCCTTCAGACAGAGTTTTAAGTTTGCAACTTTCCTACCCTGGGAATAATTTTTTCATCTTGTCAAAAAATACAATAAGCGGAAAATTTGGTGCCGGTGGGATTTTATGTTTAAAAAGGTCCTGAAAAAAATCTTTAACAGTAAGGCCCAAAAAGAGCAGGAACAAAAACAAGGGGAACTTTTTCCTGAACCCTTATGGCGAAAACAGGCAAAGCAGATGCCTCTAAAAAAAGACCTGCAATCTAACCTGGACACGATTCACCAAATACTTGGTGACAGCCAGGATATTATTATCCGCAAAATGTCTGTCAGGAGTACCCACATTGCTCTTGTCTACCTTGAGGGTATGGTGGACTATGCTGTCATTAATGACTTTATTTTAAAGCCGATTGTCCTGGAGTCCCGGCAGGCAAAGCCCGACAAGGATTTTCCTCCAAAGGAACTCTATAGCAGGCTGTTAAACCATGTCACTCCTGCAGGTGAGGTTGTAGAAGCAAGTGATTTTGACCAGCTTGTTTTTCTCGTGCTCACCGGGATAGGGGCAGTTTTAGTTGACGGGCAAAACAAAGCAATAATGGTCAGCGCAAAAGGCTGGCCGAAGAGAGCGGTCAGTGAGCCGGATATTGAGTCCGTCATCAGGGGTCCCCGGGAAGGTTTTACCGAAACCCTTAGAGTTAACACTGTTTTAATTCGCCGGAGAATAAGGGATCCAAACCTGCGGATAATAACCACCCAGATTGGCAGGAGGAGCAAGACTGATGTAGCTATTGCATACATAAAGGGAATTGCAGACCCTGAGCTGGTAGATGAGGTTAAAAAGCGGTTGGAGACTATCGACATCGATGCCATTATGGAAAGTGCCTACGTTGAACAGTTGATTGAAGACAACTGGTGGTCGCCCTTTCCTACGGTACAGGAAACAGAACGCCCTGATACTGTTGCTGCCAGCCTGATTGAAGGCAGGGTGGCTATCATTGTGGACAATACCCCTTTTGTCCTTTTGGTGCCGGCAAATATCAATATGTTTATGGTATCTCCTGAGGATGCCTACGTTAAGTGGACCGCCGGCACCTTCGTGCGCTTTCTCCGTTTTGGAGCCAATTTTATTGCCATGCTGCTGCCGGGAATATATATTGCCCTGACGTCATTCCATCCGGAGATGCTTCCCACAGGGCTGGCCCTTTCTATTGCGGCAACCAGGGAGGCTGTGCCTTTTCCTGCTTATATGGAAGCGTTTCTGATGGAGCTCAGCCTGGAACTGTTGCGTGAGGCCGGGATACGCCTGCCGGGACCTATCAGCCAGACCATAGGTATTGTTGGTGCCCTGGTAGTTGGGACGGCTGCAGTACAGGCCAGCCTGGTAAGTCCCGTCATGGTTATAGTGGTGGCATTCACGGCTATTGCAGCTTTTTCCACACCTACAGTAAGCTTTGGTTTTGCCATTCGGCAGATGAGGTTTATGTACATGATTTTGGCAACTTTTTTGGGGCTGTATGGAATGATGCTGGGTCTGCTGGTCCTGTTGGGCCACTTTGCTTGTCTGAAAAGTTTTGGAATGGGGTATTTGGAACCCTTTGCGCCCTTATCAACCAGCGATTTAAAAGATGTGATGATACGTATGCCCCTTCTTACAATGCACAACCGGCCTGCGAGTTTTGGGCACAGCGATGATTATCGGATGGAAGACAGAAGGCAGGACGATTTACAGAGAGGGGTGGACAGCGACCGCTATGAAAGCAATTAGACCTTTCCTGATACTAATATTTGCTGCGGTAATTGTTATCTGTGCCGGCTGTTCAAACAGGGTGGAAATCAACGACCGTTCAATCGTTTTGGGTGTTGCTATAGATAAGCCGGCTGCACCGGAAGAAGAAGGGCAGGGCAAGGAACAGCAAGGGGGGACGCAAACAGGTAACCAGCAAAACCAAGGGGAGGATTCAGGTTCAAGTCCACAAAAGCAAGAGTCAGAGGAATTTCTGCGCCCTGAGCCTCCCTCAGAAGGCAAATCTCCCCGGTACGCAATGACTATTGAAACTCCAATTATTAAAGCATTGGCCGGCGGTGGTGATGGAGGCGGGGGGGGCGGCGGTGGCGGTCCAAAAAAGCTTGTTGTTTCCGCAACGGGGGATACCTTTTGGGATATTGAAAGGTCTTTGAGTATTCGTATCGGAAGACAGGATTTTTACGGTCACTTAAAAGTCCTTATTATTAGTGAGGAAGTGGCCAGGGAAGGAATCCTTCCCGTGATGGATTTCTTTACCCGGCGCAGGGAGATACAGCAGAATATTAAACTGGCCATTGCCAATGGTGAAGCACGAAAGGTGCTGGAGGTTGAGCCTCCTGAAGAAGATTTCGCTGCCTTTTATTTGGACTCCATGCTTCAGTCACTTTACAGGACTTCAGCCAAAATTAATACAGATATGTTGGAGATACGCCGGGACCTGACGGACAGTGGAAATGTGGTTTTGCCCCGGGTAAGGGCAAGCTCTCCCACAGAAATTGTAGCCGGCGGTGCCGCGCTGATTAAGGATTGGAAATTTATCGGCTGGCTCTCTGAAGTGGAAACCAGCGGTTACAATATTGCAAGGGGGAATGTAACTGGTGGTGCAATAAACATTGTTGATCCGAAGGACCCTGAAGGGTTGATAACGGTTCTGTTACGGGGGAGTCAAATAAAAACAAGCCTTGAGTTGGTAGACCAAAAACCTGTCTATACAATCGAGGGAATATCAGAATGGGATATAGTGGAAAAAGGTACCGAGACTATGCTGTGGGACACCAGCTATTTGGCGCAGGTTGAGAAGCGTTTAGAGATGGAGGTCCAGCGCAGGGTCATTCATGTCATTGATAAAATGCAGAGGGAATTTAAGGCAGATGTTTTTGGTTTTGGGGGCATGCTTTCCCAGAAACACCCCGACTATTGGGCAAAAGTAAAATCCCAATGGGATGACAAGTATTTCCCCGAAGCTGAGGTTTACGTTAAAGTCACTGCGGACATACGCAGGACTGAAACAAAGACGTGACGGAGGGTGCACATGCTTAAGAACAGTGATCGGATAACTGCCCTGCAGATGTTTATTATCCTTGTCAGTACCTTCAACGCTATCGAGGTTATTGTTGTCCCCCGGGTCCTGGCCTTAACTGTTGGACAGGACGGGTGGTTAGTGCTCATTGGCGGGCACTTTTTGTCTGCCATAGCCGTATTTTTTATTGTGAAACTGGGTATGCTGTACCCCCATGAGACTTTCGCGGAATATGCTCCAAAAATCCTGGGCCGGTTTTTGGGTATTCCCATTGTAGCGGTAGCGGCAATTTTCTGGGTACTGATCTGTGCAAGGATTCTAAGGCAGTTCGCTGACTTTATCCAGCTGATTTTGCCTCAAACCCCAATTGAAGTAATCATCCTGACGGTACTCCTAGTTGCTGGGTACATTGCCCGCCACGGCATAGAGCCTATTGCCAGGACAATTGAAATTCTCTTTCCCGTTTTTATTTCCATTTTAGGGCTGCTGGTCCTGGGTTCATTAATTGAAGTGGATTTAATGCGCCTGCTTCCTATACTGGACGCTAGTCCAAAGATACTCGCCCTGGAAAGCATAAAAACTTCCTTTGGATTGGAGGGGCAGGAAATCCTGCTCATGCTTCTCCCTTTTATGGCTATCCCTGAAAAAGCGTACAGCACAGTGTACGGGGCCCTAATCTGCAATCTTGTCATAAGGTGGGCTTTGTTTGTTGCTGTTATCGGTTTTTTTGGAGTTGAACTTACAAAAACGCTGGTTTGGCCTGTTGAGGAACTCAGCCGGAGTTTGACTATAGGTGGGACTTTTATCGGCCGGTTTGATTCTTTTTTGATTTCCCTTTGGGTCACAGTAGCCTTTACGTCAATTCTGGTATTTTTATTCCTGGCAAGCCTTACAGTGTCCCGGATAATGAAGTTCCGGGAACAGTCAATAACGGTCCTGCCGCTGATACCGTTGATTTTCATTGCGGCACTTCTTCCGGACAGCATTGTGACAACGGAAGAATGGTCCGACTATTTATCCAATGTTTGGGGGGTTTTCATTTTTACAATTCCCCCTCTACTGCTGCTTATATCATATATCCGGGGAACTCATAAAAAGAACAGCCGGGAAAGGTTGAAGGAAAGATGAATTTTATGGAGCAAATTGGATTGGAGCAGCCCCTCTTCAATATCAGCAGGATGCTGATTTTTGTAGTTATTGGTTTAGCGACCTTTTATTTTGACAGCCGGTTGATGGAACGGAAGGGGCTAAAGCGTGAGAGTTTCTGGTCAAAAGTATTTGGTGCTTTACTGGTTTTAATCGGCATCGGAGGGTGGATAGCTATTAAAATTTTCGGCTGAAGGTAGACATTTTATATCCAATAAACTATAATCTGTATTAAAAGGGCTATGAAGGCCTTGTTTTTTGTACAGTAAAGCTTGATTGAATATATTTAGCCATGAAGGTTAAGCTTACCGCTGGAGCGGGAGGTTTACTTCGTGGCTTTATTTTTGCTTTTCCAAGGGAGGGAATGCTGTGAACGCCTGGGAAAAAGCTGTTTCTTTTCATGGACATGAGTGCCCGGGGCTGGCTATTGGTGTCCGGGCTGTGGAAGCAGCCAGGGGCAAACTGGGCATTGACTTTTCCGGGGATGAGGAAATTATATGTGTTACAGAAAATGATGCCTGCGGTGTAGACGCTATCCAGTCGCTGTTGGGGTGCAGCTTTGGGAAAGGAAACCTGGTTTACAGGGGAACGGGGAAGCACGCTTTTAGCTTTTTTATAAGGGATACCGGCGAAGCTGTCCGTATTGTCTTAAAGCCCTTTCAGGGAGAAATGGATAGGGATCAGCGAACAACATACTTGTTAAACGCCGATATTGATGAGATTTTTGAATTCAAACAGCCTCATTTTGAAATGCCCCAGCGAGCAAGGCATTTTACTTCTTATGTTTGTGAATTGTGTGGAGAAGCTGCCCCGGAGCACAAAATCCGGATACAAGAAGGGAAAAAGGTCTGCCTGGACTGCTTCCAGGACTATAACCGGGGTTGGTAGATAGATTTGGCATTTTGGGAGAGGGGTAAAGGAATGGACTTGAGTATATCTGCTGCAGAGAATACAGGGGAACGGAAAAAAACAAGTATATACCGGCAGTATACGGGTAGGAAAAAAGCAATTATTACACTATTAGGGCTGCTGGTTGTTCTACTGGGAGTGTATGCCGTTAACGCCGGTTCAACGGAGCTGTCTTTTTACCAGGTTATCATGACGATTGCAGGGCAGGGAAGCGGTGTTTCCGATGTGGTAATCTGGAATATACGCCTTCCAAGGGTGCTGGCAGGTATTATTGCCGGTGCAGGTTTGTCAATTGCCGGGTGTGTGATGCAGAATAACCTGAGAAACCCGCTGGCCTCCCCTTCCACCCTGGGTATTTCCAGCGCTGCGGCTTTCGGCGCCAACATTGCCATTATCCTGTTGGGAGCGGGCAGTGTCCAGAGTACCAGCCTTGATGCAGTAATTATCAATAATCCGTACATAGTTACCATTACGGCTTTTTTGTGTTCCATGGGAGCTGCCCTGGTCATCTTATTATTGTCCAAGTTCAGGGGATTTTCACCAGAGGCAATAATTTTGGCGGGTGTTGCCCTTGGTTCTCTTTTTTCTGCAGGGACTATACTAATCCAGTATTTTGCACAGGATGTGGAGGTAGCCGCTGTAGTATTTTGGACTTTTGGGGACTTGGGGAGGATTTCCTGGGAGGAATTAATTATTCTGGCCTGTTTAACGGGAATGGCAGTAGTCTATTTTATGCTCCACAGGTGGGACTATAATGCTATAGCCGGCGGAGAGGAGACTGCCAAGGGGCTTGGAGTCAACGTTGAAAAAGTGCGTCTGGGGGGTATGTTTGTTTCTTCGTTAATAACTGCCGTTGCGGTGTCATTTCTGGGAATCATTGGATTTATCGGGTTGGTCGGCCCCCATATAATGAGAAGAATAATTGGTGTGGACCACCGCTTTCTTATTCCCGCCTCGGCACTGATGGGAGCCTGTCTCCTCCTGATTTCCGATACTCTGGCGAGGACGGTAATTTCCCCGGTGGTCCTGCCAGTCGGCGCTGTTACTTCCTTTTTGGGAGCACCGCTCTTTCTTTATCTGTTGGCAAGGGGGTGTCACAGAGGATGATATTATCTGTTCAGGGGTTAAGGTTTACCTATCCGAGCCGCCAGGTATTGGATGAAATTAGCTTCTCTGTAGATAAAGGGGATTGCCTTGCCGTACTGGGTACCAATGGTGTAGGGAAGTCTACACTGCTCAAGTGCCTGAACAGGATTTTAAAGCCCCAGTCCGGCACTGTTTTCATCAAGAAAGATGAGCTGTCCAGTTTGGGAAGGACTGAGCTTGCCAGGAAGCTTGGCTATGTTTCCCAAAAGCAGGAGATTGTCCGTTGTACTGTTTTTGATGCCGTTCTTCTGGGGAGAACACCGTACATTAAATGGGACGTAAATCAGAAAGATTTGGAGGTAACTGAAAAGGTTTTGAGAATGCTGGATTTAGAGGGGTTTTCCATGCGGTACCTGGACGAATTGAGCGGCGGGGAATTGCAGAAGGTTGTAATTGCCCGGGCACTGGCCCAGGAGCCGGAAGTGCTCCTTCTAGATGAGCCTACAAGCAACCTGGATTTGAAGAACCAGTTGGAGGTTGTGGGGATTATCAAAAAGGTGGTACGCACCCAGAAGATTGCTGCCGTTGTTACCATGCACGACTTAAACCTTGCCTTAAGGTTTGCCAACAAGTTCCTGATGCTGAAAAATGGGACTATTTTTGCAGCGGGGGGTATGGACATCATGACCCCGGAAAACGTGGAGAGCGTTTACTCTGTCCCGGTAACCATTGAAAGATGCAGGGAAGTCCCCGTTGTAGTTCCCTTGTAATCAACTTTTTAGTTGCTTTCCAAGGGCTGATTGGTAAATTCCTTGCGTATGCTTGAAGCATTTCTGTCTAAACAAACTGAATGGTGTAAAAGGCCATTTTGGGGTTTTTCGGTTTGCGTTAGTGTTTCAAAAATAGTCAACGTGAAAGGCGGGGGAAGTTTTCATGTGCAAGAGATTTGTGTATTTATTACTATTAGTCCTGTTATCATTATTTCTTGTCAGTGGGTGCAGTTCCAAAACTACAGAACAAACCGGTGCAGACCAGGTTACAATTACGGACATGGTTGGGAGGGAGGTTTCTGTAGGGAGTCAGCCGGCAGAACGAATTGTTGCCATTGGCCCTGGGGCACTGAGGCTTTGCTGTTACGTTGACGGAATTAAGAAGGTAGTTGGAGTAGAACAGATAGAAATAGACAATCCCATGGGAAGGCCATATTTCTATGCATTTCCGGAACTGAAAGACCTACCTGTTATAGGCCCCGGAGGCCCGAACAATGTTCCTGACCCGGAAAAGATACTGGCTGTCCAACCGGATGTCATTTTCTCCACATATACAACTGAAAAAGCATCTATAGACGAACTACAGGATAAAACCGGCATTCCTGTAATTGCCCTTAGTTATGGAAAAGTCTCAGTTTTTGACGAGGATGTAAATAAATCCCTGGAATTGATCGGCAAAGTTGTAGGCGAGGAGGAGAAGGCACAGAAAGTAATTTCTTATATTGAGGAATGCAAACAGGACCTTGATCGGCGGACAAAACAAATTCCGGATAATCAAAAACCCAGCGTTTATATAGGGGCGCTGTCCTTTAAGGGGACACACGGAATTGAAAGTACACAGGGGGACTATTCTTTATTTAAGGCCGTAAACGCAAAAAATGTGGCTGAAAGGATAAAACAAGAGGGTTCTGTAATGATAGACAAGGAAAAACTCCTGGAATGGGACCCGGATATTATTTTTATTGATTTGGCCGGTTACCAGATGGTTAGAGAGGATTACCGGAAAAATGAGAAGTTTTATTATACTTTATCAGCAGTGAGAGAGGGAGGGCTTTATTCTCAACTGCCTTACAATTTTTATTCAACGAATATTGGGACGGCAATAGCCAACGCTTATTACCTGGGTAAAGTACTCTACCCTGAACAGTTTCAGGATATTGACCCGGAAGAAAAAGCGGACGAAATTTATCAGTTCCTTCTGGGAAAAAAGCTATACTCTCGTGTGGCGGAGGATTACGGCGGTTTCGGAAAACTGGAACTCCAATAGGAAGCATTGCTCCGGGAGTCTGGCGTTGGCCATGCCGCTTCTGTCAATGCAGGTCCTTTTTTTCTTTTTGTTCTCTGGTAAGGGTAAGGGTGGAGAGTTGGAATACAGGTCTTGACACGAGTTCCGTTTGTGTGGCATAATATAGTTTGCGCCAAATAGGTATTCTAAAAATGGGGCATTAGCTCAGCTTGGGAGAGCGCTAGACTGGCAGTCTAGAGGTCAGGGGTTCGAGCCCCCTATGCTCCACCATGGAGACATTGCTAAAAAAGCAATGTCTCTTTTTTTTGCCTTAAGTCAATGTTCTCGTCAGACTTGCTCAAGATTTTATTTGAATTATTTTTCGGAGCTCATATCGGAGTTTTTTTGTTTAAGGGAAACGTTTTAAAAGTATTAAAAACTTATTCAGGTGGAGTCCTGGCTCCACCTGAATGTTTGGTCCTTTAACGGGGATCGTAACCGACAACCGACCAAATACCCGTTTCGTCTTGCCGGACAAGCCGCTCCAAGTAAACCTTTTTGATAGGTCCCCTAGTGGTTTGTACCACCGCTTGAACGCCGTTGTTCACCGCTAATTTGAAAGCTGAAAATGGTACTTCGGGCTCACCCTGAATTCCTTCCGGTGTTACCTTTAGGTTAACGAAGGTAAAGGCAACATGCAGGGGATCAAGCTGCCAGGGACTGCTTCCTCTGTCCACTTGCTCCTGATCGGCTTTAACAATCTCCATATCTACCGGCACCTTGATCTGAGCTTTGTTTACCAGGTCTTGATCATTATTGGGGAGCTTAAGATCGGCAGTTATCTGACGGGCTAATTCTTCCCGCTGCTCACCTTCTACCTGGATTTCCAGCTTCTCCTGCCGCCAGCGCAAGCGTTCCCCCCATACTTCCAGCAGCCCGCCTGCAGCCACGCCAAGAGCGGAGTCGGCAACCGGCTTGAATGACCCCTGAGCAACAGTCTCCACAATGGTGGTATCACCGTAATCCAGGACAATACGGTCTTGGAAAGCGAAGATGCGTACCGGGGCCTCTTCCGGCAAAAGGGGCGTCAGCCCGCTGATGGCAGCTGCTTCCTCTACTGTAGCCACCAATTGCCCCGGGTCTTTTTCTACAACTTTATATCCCTCAGGCAACTGGTAGGCAAATATTTGGGAATCAAGTTGGATATTCGGCTCAAAGCTCGTAAAGGTATATGTGGTTTGGAGCGCATTTTGCATCGCTGTTTGCAGTTGGACAGGCAGATTGGTTTCTGTATCGATCCATAAATAATAGGGCAAGCCTCCCGGCGGTGAAATTTTCAATTTTTCAGCCAGGCGACCGGCAATTCTCTCCGACCCGACAACAGTGTGCGGGTACTCCTTGGCTTTTTTAGCCTCATCCCGCAGATCAAAACCGGTTTTGGTCGAGTCCGGTGCTACCGGCAGCAAGGCTACCTCCTTGCTTTGCGTCCGGACCTGCCATTTCTGCGTACCGTTGTTGACGGTAAGTGTGCCGTCATCCTGTCGTACAGCATATTTATCGCCTTCCGACCAAATCTCTATCCGGCGGATCAACCATTCTTCTCCGGCTGCATTTTGGGAACGTATCTCCAGGATGCCGTGATAATTGGACAATTGAGCAACCGCTTTCTCCATGGCGTAGACCGCATTGCTATTAAATAGGCCGTACCAGTTGGATAACACTGCGAATAAAAGCAACCCTGCAACCAAAGCTGCAACCGAGGGGAAAAACCATGTCCTTCGCGACTTTACATGTATCATTTTTTGTTCAGCGTCCTTGCTTTTCGGTATTTTATGGGCAACAGCTTGGGCTAATCTTTCCGGGTACCCGGGAGCAGGCATAGCAGGTTCTCTTAAAGTACGAACTATCCTGGCCGTTGACAAAAGGTTCTCCAATTCCGGAGTATCGGCAACTCCCTGGTGTTTTTCCGGCTCACGCTCCGCGTTCAAGTCATCAATATAATCGGAAAGCTTCTTTTCCAGCTCATTCACTATTCATCCCTCCTCGTAGCTATTCATGCTCATCAAGAAGCCGGGCCAGGGCTTGCAAGGCCCGGTATTGAGCGGTACGGACAGCAGCTTCCGTCTTTCCAAGAAGCTTTGCCGTCTCGGCTACCGAATAGCCTTTAATAATTCGTAAATCAAGAATGGCACGCCGGTCCGCGCTCAATTTTGTCAAGGCTTTTTCCAACTGTATTCTCTGTGCCACAGCCTTTTGATGATCCTGAATTGCTGCCTCTTTCGGATTTATTGCCTCGAAATTTACCGGTATCCCGCGGCGTTTCTTTTGCCGCCAGCGGTCCCGCAAGACATTTAGGGCCACTGTCTTCATAAAGCCCAGGAAATTGTCCGGAGAAGTTTGGTGTTCACGCAAATAAGTCAGGGTTTTCACATAGGTTTCCTGGGTGATGTCCTCTGCCTCTTCCCGGTTTTGCACTTTAAAATATATAAAACGGTAGAGTGGTTCCCACGTGTCTCTACAGATATTTCCAATGGCTTTTTGATCACCTTCTTTGGCTTTCTCCAGTAAATCAACAGTATTCACGAGCCTTTACACCTTCTCCCCCGGCTGTTTGGTTACACAATTGATAACGATTCAATTATCCCAAATGTTTCATGAAAATCCTGGCACTAATCAAATTTCTATAAAGAGCAACTGGAGTATCCAATGATAAAACCCGAAGCCGTTTCTATTGAACAGGCTTTCGGGTTTGCTAACAACAGGGCTTTTTGCAAATATGTATGCCCGGTTCCCGTACTTCAGAAAATTACATCCCGTTTTTCCTTACTTAAGGTAAAAATAGATCCGGCTAAATGTGTTGACTGCGGTATGTGTGAGAAAGTATGTCCAATGGATGTCAAATTGCTGGAGTATAAAAACAACAACCAGAGGGTACTGTCCACAGAGTGTATCTGGTGCGACACCTGTATATATGAGTGCCCTCAAAATGCCATTGCTTCAACGATTGGGCTGGATGCCGGTTTCAAAGAAAGGATTAATTACAGATGAAACGTGAATGTTTTTCACAAATAACGGTTTTTGAAAGGTCCTTGTTTCCAAGGGCTTTTTGCCGTTTCGGGAGCA
>LFRM01264083.1_pt1 | contig 27443 bp, 16 predicted proteins | sample 618341 | NCBI WGS metagenome assembly LFRM01 (sample SAMN03654438, study PRJNA283298) | anaerobic digester metagenome | isolation source: pool of bioreactors CSTR01a, CSTR02a, and CSTR03a thermophilic anaerobic... | place: Denmark: Kgs. Lyngby | collected 2014-05-21 | reverse complement strand
TATGCTTTTTATTTTTTATTCGGACTTTTTCAGTGGTCTCGGACCGTCCCCATTTGTCACCCCCAACTTTCACCAAAAGGGCCGTTTACCTGTTTCGATAGAATATCTTTATGGCTGTTATCGCAAGGTAAATCCATATAAACGCCGGAAAAATCAGTTCCTGCAGCGTGCAGGGCGGAATTTGTTTTGACAATACTACAGGGCTATATTATAATATGTTTCGCGGGTATTCACCCATGCAGCCGGTTGGTGTAACGGTAGCACGACTGACTCTGGATCAGTTCGTCAGGGTTCGAATCCTTGACCGGCTGCCATATGGCCCCATCGTCTAGAGGCCTAGGATGCCGCCCTCTCACGGCGGAGACAGGGGTTCGATTCCCCTTGGGGCTACCAATTTAAACCAAAAGGACCGCCATAACGGCGGTCTTTGATATTTATGGCTATATCAATAATCATGCTAAGTAGAGCTATCTGACCAATGCTATGTGATGCCAGGCATCATTGTTGTATGAATAATTATTGCGATGCAGAGCCTTGAATCATTTAACACTTTCAAATACCTCCTGGACCCGGCCCCATGCAAACCAAACACCGGTAAAACGGTGTTTTTTGTTTTCTAAAAACTCTGCCCTGCAATTTGCCCCTCAATTAATTTCTGTTGGCAGTATAATATAAGATTAAAAGATAATAAATCGATTTCAAATCACTGTTGCAATTCTGCTACATTATAGTAATATTTATTGGAGAACCTTACCGGGGGAGTTATAATAAAATTGTGAATCAAAATTAAATATTGAATTATTTAAAGAGAGAGAAGAGGAAAAGTGAGGGATAGGGAGTAATGAGTACCCAGACTGCCGAACAACATTTCCCGCTTGAGATCACCCCCGACACCACTGCAAACAAAGCGGCCCGTTTCATGTTGGATCACCATCTGGATATGGTGAAGGTTACTGCTAATGGTAAAACCGTCGGTGTTTTGACCCGTGCCCACCTGCTGGAAATAATCGCCAGCGGCATTCCCCCTGAGACCAAAGTTGATACGTTGATGAACAGGGATCCGGAGTTTGCCCAGTATGCTGACGATCTCGAGTCTTTCGCCAGCGAGCTTCAGAGAGAAATACCCACCATTCCCGGGGAAGGCTGGAAAGACCGTGTTCTTTATTATTTTCAAAGGCAGATCAAACGGGAGCGCAAAGCCTGGCGAGCCTATCTGGATGGGGTTTACAATCCTATCGTGGGCGTGGACAAGTATGGCCGCATCAATATCTTCAACAAGGCTTCGTCCAAGGTCACCGGGGTCGAACAGAAGCAGGCCTATGGCAAGGATATCCGGGAGATATTCAATAACAGCCAGCTGACCAATATCGTGCGCAGCGGACAGACCCAGCTGTTGCGCCGCATCGACACCGTGGGCAAAACCTTTTTGTCATCACGCAGCCCGGTGGTGGTTGATAATGAAATCGTCGGGGCGGTAGCGGTATTGCAGGAAACCTCTGACCTGGAGAAGGTCGTGCAGGAACTGGAAAGCACCCGGCAGCTCAACCGGCAGCTCGATGCCATCATTGAATCCTCATTTGACGGGCTTTATATCTGCGATGGCCAGGGAGTGACCATGCGCATCAACAAGTCCTTCGAGCGCATCCTGGGGGTTACCGCTGCAGAAGTGGTAGGCCGCAACATGGCTGACCTGGTAGCCGAAGGGGTCTTCTCGCGCTCTGGCACCTTATTGGCTTTAAAACGCCGTGAAACCGTAACCATCCCGCTTACTTCCAGGATTGGCAAAACCGCCCTGGTCACCAGCGTGCCTATATTCGACAACGATGGCAACATAGTGATGGTGGTAACCAATGTGCGCGATATGACCGAATTGATTGAACTGGAGAAACGCCTGGAGCGGGTCGAGGACAGGCGTCAAAAAGAGCTTAATGCCGTCTTTGAATCATCGTTTGACGGCTTGTATATTTGCGATGGAGAAGGAAACACCTTAAGGATCAACAAAGCCTTTGAGCGCATTATGGGAGTTACTGCGGAAGAAGTGGTAGGCCGCAACATGGCCGATCTGGTGGCTGAAGGGGTCTTCTCACGTTCCGGAACCCTGTTGGCCCTGCAAAGGCGTGAGCGGGTCACCATACCGCTGCAGTCCAAAATCGGCAAAAAGGCTCTGGTAACCAGCACCCCCATATTCGATGATCAGAGCAATATCGTACTGGTAGTGACCAATGTCCGTGATATGACGGAATTAATGGAATTGGAGCGCCGCCTGGAACATGCCGAGGACCGCAGGCAAAGGGAACTGGCGGCTGTGTTTGAATCCTCTTTTGACGGTCTTTATATCAGTGACGGGGAAGGCAACACCCTGAGAATCAACAAGGCCTTTGAGCGCATACTGGGGGTAAAAGCGGAGGATATAGTTGGGCGCAACATGGCCGATCTGGTGCGCGAAGGGGTTTTCTCCCGCTCCGGCACCCTTTTGGCCCTGCAAAGGCGCGAGCAGGTGACTATTCCCCTGGAAGCCAATACCGGCAAGACCGCCTTGGTGACCAGTACGCCTATTTTCGATGATTCCGGCAATATAGTCCTGGTGGTCACCAACGTCAGGGATATGACGGAATTGAATGAATTGCATGTCAAGGTAGAACACCTGGAAGGCCTGAGCCGTTTCTATCAGGCCGAGCTTACTCATCTCAAACTGCAGAACCGCCGCAATTGCATCGCTCATTCGCGGAAAATGCGGGAATTGCTGCAGATGATCACCCATGTGGCCTCCGTCGATTCCACCGTCTTGATACAGGGAGAGTCGGGGGTTGGCAAAGAGGTCATCGCCGATGTGCTGCACAGCTACAGCAACCGCAAAGATCATCCCTTCATTAAGGTAAACTGTGGTGCGATACCGGCCAATCTGCTGGAATCGGAGCTGTTCGGCTACGAGCCCGGGGCTTTCACCGGAGCCAGCAAATCCGGCAAGGCGGGCATGTTTGAACTGGCCGACAAAGGCACCCTGTTCCTGGATGAGATCAGCGAAATGCCTTTAGACCTTCAGGTCAAACTGCTGCGGGTCTTGCAGGATAAACAGGTCTTTCGTGTGGGCGGAAGCCGTCCCATCAGCGTTGACACCAGAATACTGGCCGGCACCAACCGCAACCTGCAGCAGATGGTGACTGCCGGGCAGTTTCGCCAGGATCTGTACTATCGCCTGAACGTAATACCGGTGTATGTTCCTCCCTTAAGGGAGCGGCGCGAAGACATCCCGGTTTTGAGCAAGTACTTCCTGGATTATTACAACCGCAAGCACCAGATGAGCAAGGTTCTGTCCAGCGATGCGATAAAACCCCTGCTGCTGTACGATTGGCCGGGGAATATACGCGAGCTGGAGAATCTGATCGAGCGCCTGGTGGTTACCAATTTGCACGATACCATCACCGCCGATGATGTGCATTCCTGCCTGGAACTCACCAGCATTCAGGGTGAAGTCGACACTGACCTGATGCCGCTTCCCGAAGCAATCGAACAGACCGAGCGGCGCCTCCTGCAGAAGGCTTTCTCCCTGCACAATTCCACCTACAAGGTGGCCAAAGTTCTGGGCATCAGCCAGCCTTCTGTGGTCCGCAAAGCAGCCAAATACGGCATAAAGGAAAGCGGTAGATAAGCTCGTCTTATCTACCGCCGGTACTCTAAGGTACTCTATAACCTTTTTCGGGTGCTCGGGGCACCTATTATACGGGGCGCTCCTGGCGCTCTTTTTTTGCCTGGCACTCAAGTGGTGCTCTGCCGGTGCTCTGTGGCACTCTGCCAGCGCTCAGGGGCGCTCCTCGGTGTCGGTGCTCAAAGGCACTCACTGACTGTATCTGGCGCTCTCGGGCGCTCCAGAAATAAGGCTTATTCAGCCGTTATTTCCCTACTGCAACATCAACCGGGCCTGTACCGGCGATCTTGTTGCTTCTTCTCCAAATCTTGAATTCGGTAGCCTTCTGGATCAGTTCTTCACGGAAGTCCGGATGGGCCAGGTTGATCAGAGCTTCGGCCCTTTCCCAGGTGCTCTTGCCTTTCATGTTGGCAATGCCGTACTCGGTAACCAGCATATGAACTGCGGTTCTGGGGTCGGTTACAATTGCGCCAGGGGTCAGGATGGGCTGGATACGAGATTTCACCGTGCCGTCCTTGGCTTTGAAAGTGGAGGGCATGCAGATGAAGCTCTGTCCGCCTTTGGATTTGTAGGCACCTTCAACAAAGTCAAGCTGTCCGCCGGTTCCGCTGATATGGCGCACTCCGGAGGATTCAGAGCAAACCTGTCCGAACAGGTCGACTTCAACACAGGCGTTGATGGATACGAAATTGTCGATTTGGCAGATTACCCGCGGATCGTTGGTGTAGTCAACGCTGTAGGCTGCCAAACCCGGGTTGTCGTCGATAAAGTCATACAGTTCCTGAGTGCCCATTGCGAAGGCGTATACTTGTTTATAGCGGTCGATGTTCTTTTTGGCACCGGTGATTTTGCCGGCTTTATACATTTCCAGGTAGGCATCCACGTACATTTCGGTGTGTACCCCGATATCCTTAAGGTCGGATTCGGCTATCATAGTACCAACTGCGTTGGGCAGACCGCCTATTCCCAATTGAATACATACGCCATCATAGAGGCGCTCCATTATAAGCTTGGCAATTTTCTGATCAGTTTCTGTCCCTTTGGCAGGGGGAATAGTGGTGAGGGGTTCGTTTTTGCTCTCAATAATGTAGTCGACCTGGGTTACATGTACACATTCCTGATTGCCACCCAGGCAGCGCGGCATTCTTTCATTTACTTCCAGGATGCGGATTTTTGCAGTCTCCATCATAGCCCAGCCGCTTACCGCTGAAGCCCCAAAACTGAAATAACCGTGCTTGTCCATCGGACTGACCTGAATCACCGCTATGTCGATGGGCTCGCAGTCATGCCGGGTCATATATGGATTTTCATGGAACTTCATCGGGATATAATAGAGGTTTTGACCGATGAACTTTTTATCATGCGCAGCTACGTGCCAGCTGTTCCAGGTAAACACTTCACCAGTGGGATCGGCTTCAGCGGTAAAATGCTGATAAGCACCTATGTCGCAGCGGATCTTGACATCTTTTAGTTCATCCTTTCTCTTGGCCAAAGCTTCATCGAAGTCACGTCCACTGGTAATGCCAAAACCATATTCGATCCAATCTCCCGATTTTACCAACTGTGCTGCCTGGTCAGCAGTGAGCAGCCTCTTCTGATACTCCTCTTTCCAGCGTTCATACAACATTAAATATTCCCTCCTCATTACCCTAACCTATTAAATTTCATACCCCGGTGTTGGCAGCATCGTCTGCGCCATAGGCAAATGCACTACTTAGCCTACTCCTATTCAAGTATTCCATATACTGCTAGATAAAAAGATTGTATCTCTTGCGAAGGCTGTCCCCTGCTTTAAGAAAAAGGAGGGGGCTGCTATTTTATAATGGCTTGGTTGATAGTGGCTTGGTTATCGACTTGAATCCTGGCACAAATACTGGTATGTTTTTGAGTATGTTCTGCGCACTGTCACTATAAAATAGCAGCATGTTAATAAAATATAGCTGATAAGGAGTAAGTAATAGTAATGCGAGTACCGACATTTATTTAAGCAATAAGCGTGCCAATTTGCTAAAAAATCATTAAGTTTTACGCAAAACCCATGATTTCGACATTGAATATGCTTAATAGGCGGCAGTATTTCTCCCAGTCCAAAGCAAAATGATTCAATTATGCATTATTTAGTGATTCATCGAATTATCACTGCATGCTTTTCATATAGTCGGGCGTATAAAAAGCAATGCAAAACATACTCGTTGATGATGCGCTAAATTGCTGACTACCCGAGAAAATCAGTTTAAACCGTTAAGGAATGGAGTGATTCAGATGCGCACACTGGTGGCTACTGTGATGACAAACCATAAAGGAAATGAGATTTACTGCTGGAATCGTAAGGTGAACAGCAAAGATTCGCAGATACTGCGCAGCACCGACCGCTCCGTTTTGGAGCAGCGGGGTTTCACCTTTATAAACTTCATCTCTCCGGAATATCCCAACATAGCAGGTTATGCCATATTCTTCGAAGGCCATTTGGATGAGATGAGCCGGGATTTGAAGGCCATGCCGTGAAATGATGACAAGGGGACGGTTATGACAGGGGGACGGTTCTCTTGTCACCAAGAGGTGACAAGAGAACCGTCCCCCTGTCATAACCGTCCCCTTGTCAGTTTTCAGATGTGATTCATTTTTGCATCATTGAGCTATAACCCGAAGGAATTTGCGTTTCCCCACCTGAATAACCAGGTTGCCTTGCAGGTTTATATTCTCAGTTTCAACCTTTTCACCGTTCACCCTTACAGCACCCTGCATGATGGAACGGCGCCCCTCACTGGTGGAGGGTACCAGTTTATGGTCGAGCAGGAACTTGGGAAGCCATACCTCCCCGGATTCAACCATGACTTCGGGGATATCAGCCGGGATTTCCCCCTGGGAGAATACCAGTTTGAATCGCTCTTCGGCCTTGTCGGCTTCTGCGGCATTGTGATACATGGTTATCAATTCCTTGGCCAGGCGAATCTTGGCATCCCGGGGGTTGAGGCTGCCGTCCTGCATGGCCTTTTCCATAGCCCTGACCTCATCCATGGGGACCCGGGTCAAAAGCTCAAAGTAGCGGCAGATAAGCTGATCAGGGATGGACATGGTTTTGCCGAACATCTCATAGGCCTCATCATTTACCCCGATGTAGTTGCCCAGGCTCTTGCTCATCTTTTGCACCCCATCGGTACCTTCCAGGATGGGCATCATTATGGCCACCTGCGGTTCGCGGTCGTATTCGCGCTGCAAATGGCGCCCCACCAGCAGGTTGAATTTCTGATCAGTGCCCCCCAGTTCAACATCAGCTTCCAGGACCACTGAGTCGTATCCCTGCATCAAAGGATATATGAACTCATGCACCCCGATGGGCAAACCTTCCTTATAACGCTTGTCAAAATCGTCCCTTTCCAGCATCCGGGCAACGGTATACTTCCCGGCCAGCTGCAGCACCTGAGCCAGGTTCATGGGCATCAGCCATTCGCTGTTGTAATGGACAATGGTTTTGTCAGCCTGAAGCACTTTAAAAATCTGCTCCTGATACGTTTTTGCATTGGCCCTGACCTGCTCTTCGGTGAGCTGCTTGCGGGTCTCGGATCTTCCGCTGGGATCACCGATGCGCCCGGTAAAATCGCCTATGATCAAATGTACTTCATGACCCAGATCCTGAAACTGGCGCAGTTTGTTCAGAACCACGGTATGGCCCAGATGAATGTCCGGCGCGGTCGGATCCAGGCCGAGCTTTATCCTTAATGGCTTTCCAGTTTGCAGGGAGCGCATCAATTTCTGCTCGAGTTCGTCTTCGGGAATTATCTCCACTACCCCCCGGCGGATTTGCTCCAACTGCTGCTTTACCTGCATCTCAATGGTGTTTTCCACAAAATAACCTCCTTACCATAAAAGAAATGATAGCACACTGCCTCAATAATGTGCAATATTGAGAAGAGTACCGGCGTATACAGTAGAAAATCGATGTTTTCCCGGCATTACATCTGCTGGCAGGAAAGCCGCCGGCTTTCGTCAAATTATTACTTAGTCCTAATATTATCTCCAGGAGGCTATTGTTGGCATGACTGAGACTAAAAAAAAGAGGAAATCCAGGCCGTTTAAGATAAACAGCTGGCCCAGGGCTATTGCCCTATGCCTTGGCGGCCTGGTTGCCATCGGGGTTATCTGTTTGATGGGTTTGTTTATCTATGCTGCCCAGGACCTGCCTGAATTCGATCCCGCACAGTTATCCGGGGCCAAAACCACCTTGATCTATGATGATGAGGGCAATCTGGTGAGCGGATTGCACGCCGGTCAGAACCGCACTGAAGTAAGTTTGGATAAAGTGCCCCAGGATCTGATCAATGCCTTTGTGGCTACTGAAGACCGCGACTTTTACAGGCATCACGGGGTTAACTTCCGCGGCATAGCCAGGGCAGTTTATCGCAACCTGACTTCCGGCGATCTCAAAGGTGAAGGCGCCAGTTCCATTACCCAGCAGTTGGCGCGCAATGCTTACCTGTCCTTAGAAACCACCTGGGAGCGCAAGGCCAAAGAGATACTGATTGCTTTGAAGCTCGAGTCCATGTACTCCAAAGATGAAATCATGACAATGTATTTGAATATCATTCCTTTTGGCAATGGGGCTTATGGGGTGCAGGCTGCTGCCAACACCTATTTTGGCAAGGATGTTTCCGAACTCAATCTGGCGGAATGCTCGCTGTTGGCCGGCTTACCCCAGGGACCGTCTTATTATGATCCCTACCAGCATCTGGACCGGGCTAAAGCCAGGCAGCGCGATGTGCTCAACAATATGGTGTGGGCCGGATACATCGACCAGGCTACCGCTGATGCCGCTTTTGAAGCCGAACTCAAATTCAAAAACGGTGGGGTAGCCAATAAGCAATACGGTTATTATGTTGATGCGGTTATAGAAGAGGCCATTGAATTGCTGAAAGCTCATAATGTCTACCGTGACCACACCGAAGCCGAAGCCGCTATATTCCGGGCTGGATTCAGAATCTATACCTGTCTGGACGCTGATCTGCAGAAGTATTCGGAGGAGTTGTACGCCGACTCCAGCCGTTTTCTTAAACAGACCAGCCCCAGCGGGGAGATAGTGCAGTCGGCTATGGCGGTAGTGGAGGTCAGCAGCGGGGAGGTCAAAGCCATTATGGGGGGGCGCACCTACCAGGCGCAGCGGCAGTTTAACCGGGCCATCAGCGCTTATCGCCAGCCCGGTTCCGCTATCAAGCCCCTCACAGTTTACGGTCCGGCTCTGGAGGCTGGGCTGATGCCTTTTTATATACTGGATGATTCGCCTATCAGCTACAAATCGGGCGGAACGGTTTGGTCGCCGAAAAACTACGATGGCCTCTATCGCGGTCTTATCACCATGCGGGCGGCGGTAAAGGACTCCATCAATACTTATGCCGTACAAATGCTGGACAAGGTTGGCATCCGGGCGGCCTTTGACTTCGGGCGCTCCCTGGGCCTGCCTTTGTTGGATACACCGGGCACCAATGACCTGGCCCTGGCTCCGCTTTCCCTGGGCGGGCTTACTCATGGCGTGACTCCGGTGCAGATGGCGGCTGCATATGCTGCTTTCGCCAATAAAGGCGTGTATAACGACCCGCACTTCATACGCCGTATCGTGAATTGCAAAGGTGCGGAGATATATTCCTACCAGCCCAATTCCCGGCGGGTGATGTCGGAACAGACGGCCTGGTTGATGACCAGCATGCTGCGCACCGTGGTGACTTCCGGTACCGGTACCAGAGGTCAGGTTCCGGGTGTATTTACAGTGGGCAAAACCGGGACTACCGACGACTATAGGGATTCATGGTTCTGCGGCTTTACCCCGACTTATGCGGCAGCGGTCTGGCAGGGGTTTGACCAGAAGGACACTTTGCGCAACTACCCGCCTCAATACCCGTCGGAAACCGCATTCGGCGGCGATATTCCGGCTCGGTTGTTTTCTTCTATACTGGCCAAAGCCCATGGCAATTCCAAGCCGGGGGCTCCGCCCATGCCCGGGAATATCATTCAGGTTTCAGTCTGCCGGGCTTCGGGCATGCTTCCCAGCGAGATCTGCCCCGACGATCAGATTATAACCGACTACTGCCTGGCCACTGCGGCCCCCACTGAAACCTGCGACCGCCATCAACTGGTCACCATCTGTCCGGAATCGGGCAAACTGGCCGGGGTATATTGTCCCCATCCCCAAACCAGGGCTTTGGTCACTGCCAATGCACAGAGCAGAGCAGCCGATAAAGTCCCCACGGAATCATGTGATATTCACACTGAGATCAATGTTTACAGCATGTTTCGCGATGATGTGATAATCTGCACCGACCCCCGCCACAACGGGCGGCTCTACCAGGCCAACATTCCGCGTAAATCCGAAAGTGGCGGCTGCCCGGAGAAATACTGGGAAAGAATCGTAGTAGAGGAAGGCACCAAATTGCCGCGCTGCCCCCTGGCCGACCACCAATAACTGGATGACAGTTGGGGACGGTCCTTGAGGTGACAATTGGGGACGGTCCCCAACTGTCACCTACAGTTCGACTACGGTTACGCCGAAACCGCCTTCTTCACGGAGGCCGTCGCGAAATGATTTGATATACGGGCTGTCTTTCAGGTAGCTGCGCACTGCAGCCCTTAAAGCCCCGGTTCCTTTGCCGTGAATTATGCGCACCGATTCCAAGCCCACCAGGCGAGCATCGTCCAGGTAGCGGTCTAATAGAAACAAGGCCTCATCCGCCATTTTACCGCGCAGATCCAGTTCCTTGGAAATGGCCTGGGCTTTTTCCAGATAAGTCCGGGCTCGCTCCCTTTTGGGCCTGCTTTCCGGGCCTTTGCTCTTAACCAGCTCGCTCTGCTTGACGGTCAGCCTCATGTTGCCCACCTGCACGGTGACATTTCCTTCCTGGTCAGGATCGCTCAACACCGTACCATGCTGATTGAAGCTGCTGATGATCACATGATCCCCGGTGCGGATGGTTTCCTGTGCAGGCCTGGGCTCGGGCTGGCTCAATGACAGCTGTGTGCCCACCTGAGCCAGGCGCTTGCGCCTGGCTTCCACCTCATGCCATGGGGGTGGGTTCTGTTTATCTTTCAAAAGCTCTTTCAGTTCCTGCACCGCCTGATCAGTCTCCTGCCTGGCCTGACGCAAATACTGGGCTGCTTCCTGGCGGGCTTTGGCCAAAATCTCGCGCTGCTCCTGTTCAAACTGCTCGCGTTCCGCCTCCAGCTGCTCTTTCTGGGCTTCCAGCTGCTGCCGCAGCCAGGCCGCCTGCCGGGCCTCACTCTGCGCGGCCTGAAGCCCGGCCTTGAGCTCTCTGATCATATGGCTCACTTCCGCTTCCTGCTGGGGCACCAATCGCCTGGCTTTTTCCACCAGAGCCTGGTCCAGGCCCAGCCGGGCCGCGATTTGAAAGGCATTGCTCTGCCCCGGCATGCCGGTGGTCAATTCATAGGTGGGTCGAAGGGTTTTGGGGTCAAACTCCACACAGGCGTTTTCTACCCGCGGGTTCTGATAGGCAAAGCTCTTCAATTCGCTCTGGTGTGTGGTCACTATCACCTGAGCCCGCCGCGCCAACAATTCCTCCAATACCACCCGGCCCAAGGCCGCGCCTTCGACCGGATCAGTTCCGGCTCCCAATTCATCGATCAGCACCAGTGAATGCTTGTCGGCACGGGCCAAAATATTGATGATATTTTTCATGTGACCGGAAAAGGTGCTCAAAGATTGCTCAATGCTCTGCTCATCCCCGATATCTACATATATTTCCTTATATATGGGGATCTGGCTGTTTTCACGGGCCGGGATGAACAACCCCGACAGGGCCATCAGGGTCAGCAGGCCTACCATCTTCAGGGTTACGGTCTTGCCGCCGGTATTGGGGCCGGTTATGACCAATATGTCAAAGCTCTTCCCCAGCTCAATATTGACCGGAACTGCTTTTTCCCCCAGGAGAGGATGCTTGCCGCGATTGATGTCCAGTATACCCGACTGGTTTATCAACGGCCGGTAGGCGTTCATGCGGTAGGCCAGGCGGGCCCTGGCCATTATATAGTCAAGGGTGGACAGAACCTCTTGATTTTCTGCCAGTTCATCGATATACAGTCTGACCGCTGCCGAGAGTTCCTGCAGGATGCGCTCGATTTCGCGCTTCTCCTCGGACTGCAGGCTGCGTATGCGGTTGTTGTTGTCTACTACCGCCATAGGCTCGATGAATACGGTGGCCCCGCTGGCTGATTCGTCATGCACTATGCCGCGCACCTCATGGCGGTGTTCCTGTTTAACCGGCACCACATAACGCCCGTCGCGTTCGGTTATAATGCTGTCCTGCAGCAGTTTCTGGTTGTTGCCCGAACGTATGAAATCCTGCAGGTATTCCTTTATACGCAGCCGCAGGGTGCTGATCTGGCTGCGAATGGAGCGCAGCTGCGGTGAAGCGCTGTCCAGGATCTGGCCTTCTTCCCCCACACAGCGCTCGATCTGCTTCTCCAGGCTGCTTATTACTGTAAGCCGGGAACAAAGCCGGGACAAAGCCTTATATTTGCCGGACTGCATGGATTTGCCGGCCAGGCGGGCCGCACGCAGTAGCAGGTAAATATAATGCAGCTCGCCGGGGTTTAGAATCCCGCTGACACGCGCTTTGGACAGGGCCTGATCGATCAGTTTCAATTCCGCCAAATAGCCCGGTTCTCCAAAGCGCAGGAATTCCATGGCCTCCTCAGTCTCATCCAGGCGCCGGCAGACAACCTGGTAATCCTGCGATGGCTCCACCTGCACAGCCAGCCGGTACCCGCCCTCAAACAGGGTGAGATCGGCCAACTGCTGCTGGATCTTATCAAATTCCAATTTCTTCAGGGTTTCTTTATTCACTGTTTCAACTCATTTCTATATTTAAACAAAAATATCCTAAACTACACCTCTATATAAATGGCCTTTGGTCATCTTAAAGCCCTGCTTCTGCTCCAGAACTTTGCGCATTAAGGCCAGATCAGGCTTTTTGCCCTGTGACAATTGATTGATAGCCCGGCGATACACGGCGGTAGTCTCAGCTATCTCACCCGGGCTATCACGCCAGCCCTCGATGCGCAGGCTTTCACAGCCCAATGGCCATAATTGCTGCAAATCATCCAACAAACAGAGGCGCCGGGAATTAAATACATAGAAGCGGCACTGTTCATCAGTGGCTACCGGGAATTCATAGCCTTTTTCGTCCCGCAGCCAGTACCCGGCCTTCTGGCAGGCTGTGGCGCATTTCTCCTCACCTCTAGCAGCCTGAATAGGGCAGCTTTCTGACACCATAACGATCAAGTCCCCGTGCACCAACAGCTCGGCAGCACTTAAGTCCCTGAAACTCTCAAGCTGCCGCAGGTTTAGCTCCGGTGACAGGCAAACCCCTTTTACCCTGTAATTCACCAGCCAATCCAGGGTGTGCTGGTTAAAGCAATTCATACTGTAATCACAGTGGCAGTTGATCCCGTTTTGCACCGCCCAGTGCAGAGCGCCCAGGTTGCCCACCAACACAGCCGGAAACTGGTTGGGCTGCAAATCTGTCCAGGGCCACATGGCGGTGCTTTTTTGAATGCGCGGCAGGGCAGGAACCACCTCAGCCCCCCGCTGTCTTCCCCAGCGCCCCAGAGCCGCGATTTCCTCCCTTGTGGCAGTATAACCCCGCAGGCCCTGTATAGCAATATATACCCGGTCAGCACCGGCATCTATGGCCTGGCGGGCTGATTCTGCCGAGCTGACCGCCACGCTCAACAACGGCGGAGCAATACGGGCACGGCGCGGTTTGTTGCCCTGAAGGAGTTTTACCCTGTTTTGAAAACGTTCCTGATGCTCCTGGCTGTATACCGGACGATTGATGATTAAAGCCAGCAGTTGCTCCACCGCCCGGCGCCTGCTGTCATTCAGGTCGCTGAAAGGCAGGATCAAATTGCCTTCATATTCCAATTGGTACTCATCCAGTATAAAGGGGGTGCCTCCCAGCCGGCCCAGCTTTTCCAGTATAACCTCTTCCTCCAAAGGCTGTGCCTGAGCGGGAACTGCCCGAGCCCTGCCCTCGACCTCCACCCGGCGGCCGCTGTTATCCTCCAAAACCAGCTGTAGAGGCCTTCCTTCATTTATGCGGATTGTCATCTTAATCGGAATCTTAAAATCCCGCTGGCTGTGCAGGCTGGCCTGAGCCCCGGCTATCAAAGCCTCATCATGGGTCTTAAAGACCCGGTCGCCCGGCCTGGCTCGTCCCGGCATGGGTATGGTCACCTGCTGACCCCGCCCGGCCCGGGCAACACTCTGCCCGTCAAGATAAATAGCCTTGACAATGGCAGTAGGGGCTTTGCCCTGCGCTACCCATATTTCCAGACCGTCGCCCAAAGCCAGCTTATCACTCAGTTTAATGGTGATGTAGCCGTGCTCACAGCTGACCACCCGGCCTACGTATACCCCGCGGTTGTTGGGGCGGTTGATGTTCAAGGCTTTGTGCCCTGACAGCAGATAGCCTGTACCCAGGGTGCGGTTGAATATCTGCTCCAGCTTCTTGCGCTGTTCTTCATCGATCCTAGCTTCAGGGTTGGCAGCCAGCAGGTCCAAAGCCTGGCGGTAGACCGAGGTGACAACCGCCACATATTCCGGCCGCTTCATGCGCCCCTCGATCTTGAGCGAACTCACCCCGGCCTCTTTAAGCGCAGCCAGGTAGTCCACCAGGCAGAGGTCGGCCGTGCTCAACAGGTACCGGCCTAGGGCATCGACCGGCTGCTTTCTGCCATTATTGCCGGCCAGCAGCTGATAGGGCAGGCGGCAGGGCTGGGCACAGCGCCCTCTATTGCCGCTGCGTCCCCCTACCAGGCTGCTGAATAGACACTGCCCAGAGTAGCAGAAGCACAAGGCCCCATGCACGAATACCTCCAATTCCATTCCGGGCACTTGCTGGTGCATGCGCTTTATTTCCTGCAGGGACATTTCCCGGGCCAGGACTATGCGGGCTACGCCCTGTTCCTGCAGCAGCCGCGCGCCCTCACTGTTGTGCACGGTCATTTGCGTGCTGGCATGCAGGGGCAGCTCGGGAAGCAGCTCTTGCAGGCAGTTTAACAAGCCCAGATCCTGCACAATCAGGGCATCGCCCCCGCTCAAATACAGCGAATAGGCATAATCCAGGGCTGCCGGGAATTCCTGGTTGTCAATCAGGGTATTGAAAGTGATGTATATTTTTTTACCGCGCAGACGGGCATATTCAACTGCCTTCACGATCTGCTCCATACTGAAATTGGTCGCATACTGCCGGGCATTAAAATGCTGGCCGCCCATGTACACAGCATCCGCGCCATTGGCAAAGGCGGCCTGTAACGCAGCCCAGTCGCCGGCCGGGGCCAACAACTCCATATTATCCTCCTGAAACTACCGGGGTGTTGAGGTACACAGCAATGTGTACCCGCCCAACATTCATATTATCCTCCTTAAAACAGCGGGGCAGGGATTTAACGCTCCACCCGGATCAATCCGGCTGCGGGCAGTATCTCTATACCCCGCTTTTGCAGTTCATCCAGAAACAGATTCATGCCCAGCGAATCGCTGGCCATATGACCGGAGATGATCACATTGATATGGTTGTCCTTGGCCGCCTGGCGATGCTTGTCGGTCATGTGCATGCATATCACCGTGCCTATTCCGGCCTGGGCCAGTTTTTCGTAAGACTTTTCCGAGCCCCCGGTTCCCCCGGTCATTTTGATGAATACCCGCCCGGCCCGGCGTTTTTTATCCCCCACTATAATTCGCGGCCCGGCCTTCAGTCTTCGGGCGGTTTGAAATTCGGGGACCGTCAATAACAGCTCTACCACATTCTCCACGGTGCGATAGGCATTATCGGCCAGCAGCTGATTGAGATAATGGTTGACCAGATTGTCGGCCGGAGAATGCACGCACATAAACGGTATATCCAATAAGCGGGCCGCATCCACGGCGCGCTGGTGGTTCAGCGGCATCAGGGTGCGGTGCACCTCGGCAATGCGGCTTTCCATAATGCCTTCGGCTATGTTGATAGGAACGCCGGCCTGTTCCAGCATATCGGCCTGAACCTGCATCACCTGATGCAGAGCGGCCTGAGCGATTCCTTCGGGATGGTGGGCAATCACCGCATCGATCCTTCTGCCGTTCCTTTTGAGCTGATCGGCCAGCAGGATTTCCGGGGTTTCGATGTCAATCCCGGCCATGACCGCTTCTACGGTTTCATCCCCTTTGCCGTTGAGGATGCGAGTATCGCTGTAAGGATTGGATAAAGCCTCCAGGTCATAGTACTCTTTGTCGCTGCTCTTCAAGGCTTCATAAGCCCTGGCCTCCCTCTCAAGGCAGGCTTCGATTTCATCGCCGCGGGGATCATACTGCTTTCCCAAACTGACGGCCAGTTCATATATCTCTTTAAGCTTCATTTAACCACCCTTTATTTTAATCTGGCTTATCAAAAATGCCTTTCCATTATATCACAAAGCATCAGCAGGCCGCCTGTCAAGCCTTTAACGCCCGGCTTATCTCCTCCAAGCGGCCTGACAAATCCTGCAGCTGGGCTTCGAGCCGGCAGAAAGCCTGGGGCAGGGAAAACTCCGGCTCACCCTGCCAGGTGGGTTTTTTCTGTTGCCGGAAAAACTCCGAACGCGACAAGCCCACGGTGGTGGAAATTTCATTGCGCGGAGGGGGATTTATGCCTAAATCCCTTCTGGTGAGCGGCTCATCCCCGCCGCGCAGGATGACGCTGAACCCCCCGGAAGACTCCAGGACCCCTTTTTCTACCATATCCACATCGGGAATACCCTGTTTGCGCAGTTCCTGCATGAGGTCATCCACATTGAATTTCTCTTTGGCCAGATTCTCTTTGATGATGCGGCCGTTATCTATTAAAACCACCGGGCTTCCGGTAATAAGATTGGAAAACCGCTGGCTCTTCAGCCCCAGGTAGCACATCAGCCATTCCAGAAAAGCCAGGGTAGCCAGGACTCCTACCCCTTCGATGAAAGGAATGCTCTGGTCCAGGGCGATGGAAACCACGGTATGACCTACTCCGGTCATGACTACGAAATCAAAAGGCCCCAGTTCTCCCAGAGCCCGCTTGCCCAATACCCTTACCATTATCAAAGCCATAAAATACATCACCGCAGCGCGGATCGCATAACTCAACATATTGCCAACCTCCTTAAGCCCCGCATACCTTAATATTGCGCCATGCCCTGAGGCTTTATTCTCGCGGGAAAGAAGGCCGCAACCATGTTTTGAGGTGAACCAGGGGGGGTATTCATACTCTTAAGCAGCCTTTGGCTAATTCTGACGGTCTTTTATCCATGATAGCCAATAGCCGGTTTATTGATGCTCAAGCATCCGTTGTCCAATGCTGCCGGCTGTGATAGCCGATATGTAGTATATTGATGCTCAAGCAGCCTTTGAGTGATGGATGTGGAGGGCTTCATCAAGCAGCGGATCGAGGGTTTATGCATATTTATATAACCTCTGAGTCTGCCGGGGGACCTTGATTATTCATGCTTGAGCAGCCTTTTAGCCTGCCGGGAGGTCAGGATTGGAAGTAGGCCAGGATATCTTTGAGCTCCCAGGTATTGATGACATCCGCGGCCTCAACCCAGCCGCGGCGGGCATTGAAAACCCCATAGCGCAGAAGGTCCATTTCCGTGAGGTTATGGGCATCACTGTTGATGGCGATCTTGATCCCCAGTGATACCGCGCGGCGGGCCACTTGCTCATCGATATCCAGGCGGCTGGGGTGCGCATTTATCTCCAGTACCTTGCGGTTTTGGGCAGCTGCCCTCAGAATCCGCTCCAGGTCAAAATCATAGCCAGACCGTTTATTGAGCATCCTCCCGGTGAGGTGTCCTATGATATCCACATGGGGGTTCTCTATGGCCCGCAGCAAACGCCTGGTCTGATCTTCGCGATTCAGGCGGAAATAGCTGTGTATGGAAGCTATGACTATATCCAGCTGCTCCAAATCCTTATCGCTGAGATCCAGACTGCCATCCTTTAATATATCCACCTCTATGCCGCGGAGAATATGCAAACCCGGCTGCTGCCGGTTGAGCTGCTCAATCAGTTGGGTTTGCAGGTTGAGGCGTTCAGGGTTTAAGCCCCCGGTGATGGGCAGGGAGTGGCTGTGATCGGTTATGGCAATATATTTAAACCCGCACAGACGGGCCGCTTCTGCCAGTTCTGCCAGGCTGCAGGAGCCATCGCTCCAGTTGGAATGAACATGCAGGTCGCCTTTTATATCCCGTAATTCCACCAGCTGCGGCAGGCGGTTTTCGCGGGCGGCATCGATTTCGCCCCGGTCTTCGCGCAGTTCCGGGGGTATATAAGCCATGTGCAGGTGCCGGTAGAGCTGTGCTTCGCTCGCAAAAGACGCCGGGGAGGCGGTTTGCAAAGCATCCAGGATGCGAACGCGATGGGCTTTGGAACCGGTTGATGTAAAGAGGTGATAGTGAAATTCCCGGGGCCTGACCAGGATTATTTCAAAGGGTATGCCATAGGCCAGGTAACCCGCCAGGCGATCGGCCTGCTTTTCGCGCAGGTCGATGCCGGAATAATCAGCCAGGACAGCTTCCACCAGGCTTGAGTCCTGACAGCCTGCCAATATGTCAACATCACTTACCAGGGGTTTGCCCCGGCGCAGGCTGCCGACTATTTGCACCTGAACTCCCGGCAGCTGCTTATTGAGATGATGGACCAGTTTTTCCGCCAGGGGCAGGGCTAGTCCGATGGAATACTTGCCGGAAGCGGCTCGCAGAAGCTTGATGCCCTCCAATACCCGGGCTTCAGTTTTCTCTCCCAGACCGGGGATTTCTCTTAGCCTGCCGGCCCGAGCTGCAGCCTCCAGGTCGTCCAGGTTATCGATTCCCAGCCGGTTAAAGAGCTGTATCACCGTTTTCGGGCCCAGTCCGGGAACTGCCAGCATATCCAATATGCTTTCCGGTATTTTTTGCGTAAGCTCTTGATAGAAAGCTGAGGTACCTGTGGTTAGAATCTCCTCGATCTGAGCTTGAACCGTTTTGCCTACCCCGGGGATTTCCTTAAGGCGCTGCTGTTCATAGAGTTCGTGCAGATCCGATTGAAGATTGCAGATAGAGCGGGCTGCATTGCGATAGGCCCGGATCTTGAAAGGGTTTTCCTCGCTAAGCTGCAGCAAGTCGGCAATTCGTTCCAGTATACTTGCTACTTCCAGATTGGTCATGGGTTTATCCCATCCTGTTTTTGCGCTCCTCTTCCATGCTTCTTACCAGCTCATCATAATCCTCCTGCAGCTTGTTCAATTCGTCTGCCAGGTTGAGAGCGGTCAACACTGCTACCTTAGTACTGGAGAGATTGGGATTGCGCTGGAAAATCATGCGCATGCGCCTGTCCACATATGAAGCCAGCATCTGTATATACTCAGGTTCCTCTTCTCCTTTTACCACATAGTCTTCGTTAAAAATCGCTACTGTAACCTTATTAATTTGATTGTTGTTGTTCAACCGGCTCACCCCTCTTATCAGGTCAATATTTGCAGTTTATTCTCTGTAGAGGCGTTTTTTTCCTGCCCGCCTCACCTGGGTTGGGTTCCATCCCTACTCTGTTACTGTTTTATCGGCTGCAGTCTTGCGGGGCAGGGTGAAGAAAAAGGTAGCCCCACGGCCCAATTCACTCTCAACACCTAATCTGCCATTGTGATGCTCAACCAGGTGTTTGACAATGGATAACCCCAGGCCAAAACCCTCTTCGCCATCCTTGGCCCTGTCCTTTTCAACCCGGTAGAAACGTTCAAAGATGCGCTCCTTCTCATGGGGAGGAATGCCCTCACCCTGATCGCTTACCATGACCTTGACCTCATGGGGTTGGTCTTCAACCGCAATAACCACCGGGCTGTCAGGGGGACTGAACTTGATGGCGTTATCCAGGAGATTCAGCATCACATGAATGATCAGTTCTTCATCGCATTCTACCATGATGGGTTCAGCCGGTTTCTCGAATTTTACATTAATCTCCTGTTTGTGATCGCGCCGCGATATGGCAATGGATTTATCAATCACTTCAGATAGATCGAGGTTTCTCAGGTGCAGCTGCATACGCCCCGATTCAATCCTGGACAGCTCCATCAATCTGCTGATGAGGCGGTACAGGCGATCGGCCTCCTCATAAATGACCGTCGATTTTTGTTTAATGGTATCCCGGTCCATGTCTTCACAGTTCATGAGATTCCTGGCATAGCCGGTGATATTGGTTACCGGGGTGATGAGCTCATGTGATATATTGGCCACAAAATCCTTGCGTACCCGTTCCAGGCGCTTCAATTCGGTAATATCGTTAAAAATGGCCAGCGTGCCTTCCTCGCGCCCATGCAAACCGGCCTTCAGCGGCACCACATTGACCTCTAAGAGGCGATCGCCGTACCTGTGGAATTTGATTTCACGACGTACCGGCTGGTAAGTGGTGCGCACCTTGTCGATAAGCTCGATCAAGGTCTTATTCTGAATTACTTCGGAATGCTTTTTGCCCAGATCGTCGGGGCCAATACCCAGTATATTTGAGGCCACCCGGTTCACATAGGTTACCCGGCCGTACTGGCTCACCGAAAAAATTCCATTAACCGTGGTATCCAAAACCAGGGCCAGGCGGTTTTTTATCGATGATATCTCAATGAGGTTATTCTCCAGGGTTTCTGCCAATTCATTTATGGACTGCCCCAGATGATACAGCTCGTCTGAAGGCAAAAGGTGTATGCGATGACGCAGGTTGCCCTGGGCCATGTTGTCCACCCCTCTGGTGATGATCTCAATCGGTTTGGAGATCTGCGCCGCTATCCAGATATTGATGAGAATAGCTACAATACCTACTGCCACCACCGCCAGAGCCGTGTATGAAAGGAACCTGTCCATGCCGGGGTCAAAAGAACCACGCTTGATCACCATATTCAGGATTATACCCATGGCAATCATTACAGCCACAATGAGCACCAGGTAAAACAGGGTCAAACGCCGTTGAAACAGACTGGACATTACTACCCTCCTTAATCCTTGAGAGACAACCAACCCCTGCAGGTGCAGGAATTGCGATCAGTGGCACCCTCGTGTCAGGCATCCTCCCAGGGGAATGCCATATTTAGCATTATTAGTCATTGTACCATGTAGATACCGGCATGAGTAACATGCTTAACGCTGATAGCCAAACATCAAAGGACAAAATATCATGGTTGGCCTTGGCCGCGGGGCTGCCTTGCAGCCGGGTCAGGCCTAATCCTTAAACCAGCTGCCGCCGATAAACTCACGCAGTATGGAGTTGGGCGGGACGAAGTGGTCTGGTGCGGAGCGGAAGTAGCTCAAGAATTTCAACAAAGTGGTGGCCTCCACGTATTCCCGCTTATCCGGCCCGATCTCCGCCAGCAGGGGTTCAATATAGGGCTTTAATATGGCCAGCTCATATACCAGTGAAGAGTTGAACATCACATCGGCATTCTCCTGGAAAGGGAAGATGTTGCGCTCTTCGCCCCGGCGAACCGAACGCCATCTCCTCAGGGTCTGCAGGGCAGAATAGCCTCTTACCCGGTTGTCCCTTACAATGCGGCGGATCAGGCGAGAGTCGGTAGTGGGGATACGGTTGCTGTAATCGATATTCAGCTGGGTCAGGGCGCTGATATAAATCCGAAAGATCTGTTTTGAGGGCACACTGAAGATCAGCCTGTCGTTCAGGCCGTGAATGCCTTCAATTATGATCAATTCCCCTTTGGGGACCTGCAGCCTTTCAGCCCGGCTGATGCTGCGGCCGGTGAGAAAATCATAGCGCGGGATCTCCACCACTTCGCCGGCGATCAAACGGCTCAAATGCTCATTGAAGAGCTCCAGCTGCAGGGCTTCCAGGGCTTCGAAGTCATAATCCCCGCTCTCATCCCGCGGGGTCAGATCCCGATCCACAAAATAATTGTCCAGGGAGATGCTCACCGGGCGCCGCCCGTTAACCCGCAGTTGAATCATCAGGCGGTTGGCAAAGGTGGTCTTGCCTGAGGAGGAGGGACCTGCGATGGTTACCAGCCTGATTTCCGGATTGGAGCAGATCTGATCGGCGATGTCGGCAATCTTCTTCTCGTGCAGAGCCTCGTTGATCATTATCAATTCCTTCAAGCCGCCGTCGCGGATAATGGCGTTGAGAGCGGCCACATGGGGAGTACCCAGCATCATCGCCCATTCTTTGGCTTCCTGATAGATGTTGAACAGCTTGGGCAGATCGGCAAACGGGCGGATGCCGTCCGGCTTGTAGGCCTCCGGGGTCTGCAGGATCATCCCCGGGGGGTAATTGAGCAGCCGGAAAGAATCCATGGCACTGGTGCGTGGCAGCATGTAACCGTAAAAATACTCGTAAAAGCTGTCAAGCTCATATATATGTACTGTGTCCTTGTTACGGAATTCCAATAAACTCACTTTATCCAGCTGGCACTGCCGGGCATAAATACGCCGGGCCTCTTCACGGCTGACCACCCGTTTTATAATGGGCAGGTCGCGAACCACATATTCCCGCATACGCTTCTGAATCTGTTCGATATCCCGGTCAGTTAAGGGCTGATCCAGCAGCTCGCAATAAAGACCGTTTGACAGGGAGTGCTTGACGATCAGCTCGCTGTGCGGGAACAGCTCCCGACAGGCCTTGATGAGCATAAACACTATGCTGCGCCGGTATATCCGGGCTCCGATCTCACTGCTGGTGTCTACCAGTTCTATATCGCAATCCTTATCCAGAATGAAGCTCAAATCCTCGAGCTGGTTGTCGACGATCACCGCCGCTACCTGACGCGAAACCCGGTCCTGCAATAAGCCGACCAGATCGCCGGCAGTGCTCTGCGCGGGGATAACGTAAGGGCCCAGGCCCTTTACATTAACCTGTATATCATGGCTTTTCTGGCTGGAAATTGCCATACTAACACTCCTCTCCCTAAACAAGCCGCCTATTCCTCATTATAATACAATATGACCCGATTGTGGTCATCATCGCACTTTACCGGGCAGGGGCGGTTAAAACCCCTTGCTGATGAGCTGCGGAAAGTATGGCCAACTCTCTTTGCTGCCAGGAGAATAAAAGAAGACCGCTCCCCTGACTGTCCCCGTACAGAAAAGACTTGCTTCTTTACCGCCCGGAGAAAAAAGAGGGCCTAAAGCCCTCTTTTTCACGGTGGACGCTGTCCTGGTGAACCGTGCCTCTTTTAATTGATACAATATATTCTCGCAATGCAATTTACTTTCCTGCTGGCATTATTTTACACCTGTTATCCGGAAGCCCCGCTATCCGCTGCAGGCGGCCAGTATACCCCGTACTGATCCTTATCCGCATCATGGAAGTGCCACCATTCGTAAAAAATGCTGACAAACCCGCTCTTTACCATGGCTTTTTCCAATATCTGCGCATTTTGGGCCTGTTGCGCTGAAACGTCGCTGTAATCCCGGTCGGCTTGGGGGGTAAAATCATCAAAACCGGTGGGCATTAATATCTCCTCGCCGGAACTGTCAACCAGGGTTACATCCACAGCCACTCCCCGGGAATGATTGGAGAAACCCTTATGGGGATTTATCACATAGCGTGAATCTGGCATCGCCTGCCACAGTTTGTACTGCGCCTGCGGCGGACGGTAGGCATCCCAGACCTTTAGCGAATAACCCTGTGCCTGCAGGGCTTCCTGGGCCTTTTTGAGCTTCTCGGCCGTGCCCCGCCTTAATAAGGCCTGATCGCTGTCATAAATAGGCTGCCGGCAGATATTGTTTTCCGTAGCATAGGCCAACTCGATCTGTATGCCGGGTATAAAATCCTGCAGGTTGACCATATCTGCAGGCGAGGCGGGTTGGGTTACAGCCCGCTCTCCTGTCAAGTATCCCGGCAGATAGTATCCCAACAGCACCAGGCCTATCACCACCAGCAACGCTGCCCCTATCAAAGGTGCAGGCTTACCGGCCCGCTTTGACATATGTCGCTTCCCGAAGCCCAAAAGCCAAGCCTCCTTTATGATGGTTTTCATAGTATGGCCAACCCGGCTGAAAATAAAGCCGGGCAGTTCGTCTGGATCCGGGTGTTTGATGCATCTGGCACGCCAACCCGGTGTAGAATAAAAGCCAGGCAGCAAATAGGGCTGGGCTTGTTCTGCAAGGTCCTTATTAGGATTAGGATCAACTGAAAGCAAACCCTGGCGTAAAAAGGGGCTTTCCCCTTCAGAGGAAAAGCCCCTATATATCTAAACCAATGCTTTTATATAATTCGGCGGGTTTTTACCTGATGGTGGCCTGCAGGCGGGCTTGTACGCTATTGCGAATAGCCTCCATCTCCGCATTGACCTCGGCATCGGTCAGGGTGCGGTCATAAGACTGGAAGGTGAGGCGGAAGGCCAGGCTCTTGTACCCGGCCGGCACCTGCTCGCCTACATAAACATCGAACAAAGTGACCTTTTCCAGCAGGCCGCTGGCAGCTTCCCGAATAACCTGTACAGTCTCGGCCATGATCCGGGACTGCTCCAGAAGCAGGGCCAGGTCCCGTTCCACCGCCGGATACCTGGGAATCTCATGAGCTTCAATGCGCTGACTGCACAGGCTGTAGAGCTTATCCAGATCGATTTCCATGGCACAGGCCCGCTCTTTAATGCCATAGGCTTCCAATACTGCGGGATGCAGTTCACCAATAATCCCGATCTCCTCCCCTTTGCAGGAGATGGCTGCGGTGCGGCCGGGATGGTAGCCAGGTGCCGGTGCGGCTGCAAAGCTGTACGCGGGGCAGCCGGTTTCCTCCAAAAGGATCTCAGCCATGCCTTTCAAATAGTAATAATCCATTTCTATATCGTGTTTCATCCAATTGGTCTGACCGCGCCCGCAGACTATAGCCCCGAGTTTCAGCCTCTCGTCGGGCAATCTGCCTTCACCGGGACGAAAAACCATGCCGGTTTCAAAAAGGGAGAGGTTCATATTTCTCCTGGCCAGGTTGGTGCTGAGGGATTTCAGCAGGCCCGGCAGCAGCAGGGTGCGCATCACGCTCTGCTCCTCGGAAAGCGGGTTGGCAATCCTGACCGCCTGACGCAAGGGGCTGTCTTCAGGCAGCATTATCATATCGAAGGCGATCGGGTTGATAAAGCTGTAATTTATGACCTCATTAAAGTAACGGGCCATCACTGTGGTGACCACCTGGCGGAATTTTTGATAGGGATTGAGCCATCCGCAGCTGGCATCCTGTGACAGGCTGCTGGGGATGTTGTCATATCCGTAAAGCCTGGCCACCTCTTCGATCAAATCCGCTTCCAGGGTCAAATCCACCCGGTAACTGGGGACCTGTACCAACAGCCGGCCATCGTCCTGCTCTGCAAAAGCCAGACCCAGCCGGTTCATATAGCCCTTGATTTCCCCGGTGCCAAGGTCGGTGCCCAGGACTTGATTGACGCGCTGCGGGCGCAGCAGTATGGTAACCGGTTCAACCGGCTGCGGGTAGCAGTCGCAAATGCCGCTGACCACTTCACCGCCGGCCAAATCCTGTAACAGCTGGGCAGCCCGGTTTACTGCATAAATAACCCCGTTGATATCCAGGCCTTTTTCGAAGCGCATAGAAGACTCACTGCGCATGGCCAGTTTGCGAGCGGTTTTGCGGATGTTGGTCCCCAGGAAATTGGCCGATTCCAGCAAAACATCACGGGTATCATCATTGATCTCTGTGTTTAAACCTCCCATCACCCCGGCCAGGGCTATCGGTTTTTGCCCATCGGTGATCAACAGCATTTCGCTGTCCAGTTGCCTTTCCACCTCGTCCAAAGTGGTCAGGGTTTCACCGTCTTTAGCCCGCCGCACCACTATGCGGGGATTTTGCCCCAAAAGCCTGTAATCAAAGGCGTGCAGGGGCTGATTGGTCTCCAGCATAACATAGTTGGTGACATCGACGATGTTGTTGATGGGGCGGATACCCGAATTGATGAGGGCCTGCTGCATCCAGTCGGGCGAAGGCCCAATTACACAGTTTTTTACCACCCGGGCGGTGTAGCGCGGGCATAAATCCGGGTCCTCAATCTCCACCTGGATATAATCCTCTATGTTCTCGGCATTTTCCCGCAAAACAACCTCCGGCATCCTGACCGGCCGGCCGTTTAAGGCTGAAACCTCGCGGGCCAGGTTGATCATGCCCAGGCAGTCGCCCCGGTTGGGGGTCAGGTCCAAATCCATGATTATATCGCCGTTTTTCTCTTCCAGGCCTTCCACCAGGATTCCTGCCATGGAGAGACGATGGGCAATAACCTCAGGTGTCTCCTCAACATCCACATATTGCTTGAGCCAATTCAATGATACTCCCATCCTGTCACCTCCTAAAACTGCCGCAGAAACCTGTAGTCATTGTCGAAGAACAAACGCAGGTCATTGATGCCGTACTTGAGCATGGCGATGCGCTCTACCCCCATGCCGAAAGCAAAGCCGGTAACCTGCTCGGGGTCATAGCCCCCGTAGCGCAGCACATTGGGATGCACCATGCCTGAGCCCAGGATCTCCAGCCATCCTGTGTGCGAGCATACCCGGCAGCCGGAGCCGCCGCACATCACACAGGAGATGTCCATCTCCGCACTCGGTTCAGTAAACGGGAAGAAGCTGGGACGGAAGCGCACTCGCACATTGTAGCCGAACATCTCCTGGGCGAACAGCATCAGGGTTCCCTTGAGATCGGCAAAGGTGATGTGCCTGTCTATCAACAGGCCTTCCACCTGCTGGAACATAGGCGAATGGGTGGCATCATCGTCCCTGCGGTAGACCTTGCCGGGCACCACGATTTTGACCGGCAGCCGCGGGGCCATCTTTTCCATGGTACGCACCTGCACCGGAGAGGTATGGGTTCGCAACAAGACATCTTCATCTATATAGAAAGAATCCTGCATATCCCTGGCAGAATGGTCTTTGGGGATATTCAAGGCTTCAAAGTTGTAATAATCCAGTTCGACTTCAGGCCCTTCGGCCACACTAAACCCCATCCCGGTAAAAATCTGCAGGATCTCTTCGTTGATGCGGGTGAGCGGGTGCTTGCTGCCCCTGGGCAAAGGCACCCCGGGAAGGGTAACATCAATAGTCTCCTCTTTAAGCCTTTTCTCCAGTTGGGATTGCTGCAGCTCTTCGGCTCGTTCCTGTATAAGCCCCTCTAACTGGGCTTTAATCTCATTGGCCCGCTTGCCCACCCGGGCGCGCTCTTCAGCCTGCAGATCTTTTAAGCCCCGCAATAAAAGGGTTATTTCCCCTTTACGGCCCAGCATCTTGACCCTGAGCTGGTTCAAGTCTTCCAGGTCTTCTGCCGCACCCAGTCTTGTCTTGGCGTTTTGAAACAGCTGTTCCAATCTTGCCAGCATAAACCGTATCGCCTCCTCCAGAAAATAAAAATGCTCGTCCTCAAGGGACGAAAGCACAGTTCCGCGGTACCACCCAAATTAGCCGGGCAAGCGCCCGACTCACTTATGCTGCCGGTAACGGGGCACCCCGGTTAAGCCTACTCCATTTTCAGCCCACAACTCCCAGGTGAATTCACATGCCTTTACCCTCGGCCCGGCTCTCAATCGCTGACCAAACCTCCCTGTCGGGTATACAACATGCTACTGGTCCTGTTCCTCGTCAATCATTTATAGGGTTATTATTGGGTTACCATCATCTTATACAAGAGGTAATATATAATGCAACCTGACACCTCAAAAAGGCGCCACAAATAGTCAGCTTGCGTCATAACTAACCCTTCCACCCCTCTTTGTTAAAGCTAGGGCCCAACTAGGGCTATTATATCATACCGCCCCGGGTTAGACAAAGGGCTCCCCTCAATCCG
>LFRM01380011.1_pt2 | contig 27482 bp, 28 predicted proteins | sample 618341 | NCBI WGS metagenome assembly LFRM01 (sample SAMN03654438, study PRJNA283298) | anaerobic digester metagenome | isolation source: pool of bioreactors CSTR01a, CSTR02a, and CSTR03a thermophilic anaerobic... | place: Denmark: Kgs. Lyngby | collected 2014-05-21 | reverse complement strand
TCTCCTTTGTTTAAAAACTTTATGGCAATATTGCCACTGATTTGTATTATGTAAACTAATATCAAAATAATTATCACTGTCATATAGGTGATGTCTAGCATGTTTCTTCTCATTCCATACATAAGGGCTAAATCTCCAATTCCGCCCCCTGCAACAGCTCCTACCATCGTTGTGGCTGCTAATAAGCTGATTAGTGTTATTGTTATTGCTCTAATTAAGCCAGTCAAGGCTTCTCTTAGATAAACGCGATAGATTATTTCAAAATTAGAGCAACCCATTGATATAGCTGCTTCAATGACTCCAGCATCTACATCAAGTAGAGCCGATTCAATTTGTCTTGCAAAAAATGGTGTTGTTGAAAAAACTAATGGAACTATTGAGCCTGCAAAGCCAAGTGTTGTTCCAACTATTATCCTTGTTAGAGTAAATAGTGCTCCCATTAATATAATAAAAGGTATAGCTCTAAATATATTTACAACCCCTTCTAAAAATTGGAATATAAATTTTTTAGGCATTAAGCCATCTTTACGAAACAAGACTAACCCAATTGCCATTAATAAGCCAAATATAAAAGAGATAAAACCTGCAACAACAACCATTTTAATAGTTGTTATTGTTTCAACAATAATAATATCTTTCAAATCAATAACATTTGGAATTATTTTCTCTAAATTAAACATTGACATCAACCTCCTTTATAATTACACCTTGCATAATTAAAAAATTTAAACCAGCTTTTACATTTTCAATTTCCCCATCAATAATTACAACCAAATGGCCAATTGATTCATTTGAGATTATTTCAATTGTTCCAGCAATAATATTTATATTTAAAGCAAAGTCTCTAACTAACTTTGCAATTAAAGGCTGACTCGATGAATCTTGTTTATATACTAACTCATATAAATGACTTTCTTTATTTAAGATGTTGTTTCTATAAATTAAAGCCTTAATTTCATTTAGATTAAAGTTTTCATTTATCAACTTTTTGCTAATTGGACTTTTTGCATCTGTAAATACTTCAATAACCTTATCAATTTCAACAACTTCGCCATAACTCATAATTGCAACTTTATCACAAATAGATTTAATAACGTCCATTTCATGAGTAATGATGACTATCGTCAAATTTAATTTAGTGTTTAAATCTTTTAGCAAAGCTAAAATTGCTTTTGTTGATTTGGGATCTAAAGCACTCGTAGCTTCATCACACAGCAGCACATCAGGCTCATTGGCAAGCGCTCTAGCAATTGCTACTCTTTGTTTTTGCCCGCCTGACAACTGACTAGGATAAGCATTGGCCTTATCGCTAATCCCAACTATTTCAAGCAAGCTTAAAACTTTAGTTTTAATTTGCTCTTTGCTTTTGTTACTGATCGGAAATGCAACATTTTCAAAAACAGTTCTTGAAGCCAATAGATTAAAATTTTGAAATACCATTCCAATTTTTTTACGTTTACTTCGCATTTCCTTTTTACTCAATCCGATAAGATTTTGACCTTTAAATATAACTTCGCCTGAGTCTGGCTGTTCTAAAAGATTTAAACATCTCACCAGAGTAGACTTTCCTGCTCCACTTGAGCCAATAATCCCAAAGATTTCTCCTTTGGCTATTTTTAATGAAACGTCAACTACTGCAGGGATACTTCCAGCATTTGATTTAAAAGTTTTATTGAGATTATTCAATTCAAACATAATTACCTCCTAAAAATAAAAAAGTCCCATCCTATACAAGGACGAGACTTTCGTGTTACCACCTAAATTTATGGATACCTCACAGCATCCACCTTTCAAGTACGCTTTAGTTAAAAAGTTATACTCTAGTATTTTAACGGTTACTACCGGCATAGCCTAAATAATTTCGGTATGCAACTCATGGGCCATTTTCTTTGAGTTTTACTTTATCTATTTTCACCAAATATAGACTCTCTTTGAAATTACAACTCAAATACTTTTCCAATCACTGTCTTTAAGATTGTTTAAATTATACATAGTTTTAAATGCTTTGTCAATTTTTATTGAAACGGTAAAGGTTTTTTGCCAACTTCCTTGCCAACAACGACTAAACGCTCTTCACTATCAAAGGAAATACAAGTTTGTAAAGTCATTATTTTATCTGTAAATTCAAAGTCAACCCCAGTTTCATAAAAGGCTTGAGACTTAGCATTGCTTATAAAACTTTTAAAATCTTTTTCATTAAAAACATCTTGCCAGTAAGGTATATTATCATAATCGTTAAATGAATGATGATAAATTACAATACCAACTTGAAATTCATATATATACTCACTATCAGAAAAATAAAATGTCTTGTATTTATTATAATCTTTTTCTTTTTTTAATTTATGCAGATTTGAAAATTTAAGAGAAGAATTATTTACCCAATGACCATATAACGTTGTGTTTTGACTATTCAAATTTTGATTAGCATCAATAAAAACTGTACCATATTCTGAAAATTCACGATAAAAAGAATGATTTAAATAGTATTCATTATCTGATGTTTGTACTACTTGCTCATTAATTTTTAGTGATGGATAATGTAAGTAGCCTTTAAATTCTCGATTTATTTTTTTTAATTGCTCAAATGATTTTTGTGTTAAAAAACTCACTTCACCTGGCTTTTGCTCTCCAATGATTTCAATAACTTCATTGTTAACAATTATCGAAGCATTTTCTTGCTTTTTTATCGAAAATATTTTATAACTACTAAACAAAATAGCTGATATCGCAAACAACATCAAAGCTTTTCTAATTAATTCTCTAATATTGCTTTTCATTTAAATCACATCTTTTTCTACTTAAATTCTCTTTGACGAATAAATGAAGGAATAAGTGAATCATCATCTAAATCTTCAACTTCAACTTCAGTTCCTAATTCTTTGGAAATTGTTTTAACTGCTTCTTTTTTTACACGTGATTTATAATCTTTAGGATCAGCAACCTTTGAATCAAAGTCAAAACCAGTTGCAATAACTGTCACTATAATTGAATCGCCCACATCCTCATTAATTGCTACACCAAAAATAATATCAACATCGCCGCCAGCTGCTTCACGAATAAATTCAACTGCTTCATTAGCATCATAAATTGTGATGTCCATACCGCCAGTAATATTTACAATGGCATTAGTTGCTCCATCAATTTTAGCTTCTAGTAGTGGAGATTGAATTGCTCTTTGAGCGGCTTCAATTGCTTTGTTTTCTCCTTGAGCCATACCGATACCAATTAAAGCACTTCCTTGTCCTGACATTGTTGTTCTAACATCAGCAAAGTCCAAATTAATAAGTGCTGGAATTGCGATTAAGTCAGTAATAGTTTGAACACCTTGACGCAAAACATTATCAGCTTCTTTAAAGGCTTCCATTAATGGAATTTTTCCAATAACTTCTAATAATTGATTGTTAGAAACAACAATCATTGAGTCAACATATTGTCTTAATTCATTTAAGCCTTCTTCTGCGAATCGAATACTTTTTGGACCTTCAAAAGTAAATGGCTTCGTAACTATACCAACGGTCAATGCCCCAACCTCTTTGGCTATTTTAGCGAATAATGGTGCGGCTCCTGTGCCTGTGCCTCCACCCATTCCAGCAGTAATAAAAACCATATCAGTGTCTTGCATTAATTCTCTAATTTCACTTTCATTTTCTTGAGCAGCTTTAAGACCCATCTCAGGATTTCTACCTGCCCCTAAACCTTTTGTGGTTTCTTTGCCCAATGTTATTTTATTTTTAATTGGCGATACAGCTAAGCTTTGTAGATCAGTATTTGCAACATAAAATTCTACGCCATCTAATCCTTCTTCTACCATTCTATTTACAGCATTAGTCCCAGCGCCACCAATTCCAAAAACTTTAATCTTAGCAACTTGATTTAAATCTAATTGTGACATATTATTCCTCCTAATTAATCTTTATTGATTCTAAATAATTCTTTTAAGCGATTAGCCATTGAATCTTCTGACTCATCACGGTCTATTTCTTTAAATTTACCATTGGGTTTTATTTGAATACCAAATTCACTATCATCTAAACTACTCGATTTATTTAAATCTAAAATCGAAGTATCTTTATACGCATAAATTGCGCCAAGACAAGCAACCAGACTTCCTTTTCTCGCTCCTAATATTTCAGGAGTATATACTTTAGTTTTACAATTAAAAATACTTTGACAAACTTCACTTAATGCAACAATTGATGCACCCTTACCTGTGATGTAAACTTCACAATCCTCACCAGTCAAGATTGGCTTAATCATTTCACTAATTTCTTCCATTTGTTCTAACAAAATAGGTAATAAAAGATTATGTAAGTAGTTATCATCAATTGACTTTGTTTCACTACCTTCAGAATACAAAAATACAGGTGCCTTTTGATTATCAGCTATTGATAAATAACTATTTGTCAAAATCAATTTTTCTGCATTTTTACTTGAAATATTATTCATTTCTCGAATTGTTTCAACTAAAGCAGAATAGCCCATATCAATCATTACACTATTTATAATCCGACCTTTATTTAACAATGACATGGTTGTATTTTCTCGTTCATACTTTAACATAACAATGTTTTTATTTCGTGAATGTTGCAATAATGCCATTTCTAAAGCTAAAGCATAACTATCTAAATAAATATTCAACACTTCAAGTCCAGCTTTTTCGACAATGCTAAGATAATCAAAAATCAAATCTTTTGGACCTGTGTATATATCTATGTCAACATATAAACGTGATATTTTTTTAGATAAATCCAATTTCTGACTTGAGACACCATCTACAATATAACGATTAATAACTTGATTAATTAATATTTCACTGCTATTATAGTCAATAGATAAACTATTATTTATCGTTTTGACAATATTAGCTTCACTAAAAAATGCATTATCATTTTCATTAACAATTTTTATTCGCTTAGAATATCGATTAGTTGCAAAACTTGGAATTAAAACCAAGACTTTGCTAATTTTAAAACCCATCTTTTCTGAAGCTGTGTTTATCACTTTTTTAACATTACTAACAAGTAGGTCAACGTCTACAATTTCAAAACGATTAATTGCATCCGTATATAATGATTCAGTTTTTAAAATATTTAATTGGTTATTGTGAAATTCACCCAAAACAAAACGAACTTCGTGATCAATAAATTCAATTGCTCCATAAATTTCTTTTTGGTCCACTTATACGACCTCCCTAAAATCATAATTTTATACAATAATAGTATACTACAATATACTAAACATTTAAACATTCCATCATAAATTAGATAATCTGACTAATTAGACTTTATTATCGAAAATCATTACTTTAAAGCCTGTTTTTCTTGATTTATTTATACCCATGTGATATTATATCTAAGCAGTAATTCAGAAAGGGGGTTTACGGTATGTCAAACGAAAAAATATCCGTAACCGGAACTAGAAAGCCGTTATTTGGGAATAAACGTTCACACTCTTTACGCTCATCAAGACGTAAGTGGAACATTAACACTCAAAACGCTACGATTATGGTTGATGGGAAACCAACAAAAGTCCGTATATCTGCCCGAGAACTAAAAATCTTAAAAGCACAAGGTAGAATATAAAATAATCTGTAGATTAAAGAAAAAGCTCAATATTGAGCTTTTTTTATTTGTCTTGGCTTAATACAACTGTTACCTTGCCACTAAAAACCTCTAAAGTAGCATAATCTTCAATGATTTCATTAGAACTAGTAAATGTATCAAAGTATGATAATTGTTTATGGTCTAATAAATACTTTGTTCCACTTAAGCTAACTTCACTTTTTAAGTTGGTAAAGATTGAAAAAACTTTGTACTGGTTTTTTATTTTATGAATGCCTTTTTTCAACGCAAAGATTTTACTGTCCTTTAAAATATAAGTTATATCATATTTTTCTACCAATCGATAATTAATTAAGAAATGATCAGATCGATGACCTATATCACCTATTAGAGTAATATTTCGATAACCCGCTCTTTGTAAAAACAAAATAGCTGCCTCACTGTCTGTTTCATCTTTTTCTATGTTTAAACGGATTACTTCTTTACTCCACTCATTAATGAGTTGAAATTCACTTTGGTCAACTGAGTCAAAATCACCAATGGCATAGTCCATCATAATTCCTTTTTTAGCAAGTAAATAAGCACCAAAATCTACCCCTACAATAATATCAGCCTTATAATCTACATCAAAACTGTGAGGTAAATAGACGTGTACTTTCATTTTAAACTGTTAATGTTAGCAATAATATCGCCATTAAAAACATATGATCCCGCAACTAAAACCTCAACACCTGCAGCCTTTGCTAATTTGGCAGTTTCATCATTAATACCACCATCAATTTCAATTAAATATTGATGATTTTTTTCTATTTTTAACGCTTTTAAGTCAGCAACTTTATTTAGTGAATCTTCTATAAAGGATTGTCCACCAAAACCTGGATTTACTGACATAACTAATACCAAGTCTAAATCAGCTAAAAGTGGCTCAATTTCAACAACTGTTGTATTTGGTTTAATTGATATACCAACTTGGACATTTTGTGATTTAATAAACTCTATTACCTCTTTAGCTTCAAAAATATTTTCAACAGCTTCAATGTGAAAAGTAATTAAATCAGCACCTGCGTCAATAAACCATTGAGCACTCTCTTTAGGGTTTTTAACCATAATATGTACATCACAAAACAGTGGTGATATCTTTTTTATTTCTGACAAAATTTTTGGGCCATATGAAAGATTTGGAACAAAGTGTCCATCCATTACATCAAAATGAATCCAATCTGCATGTTTATTTAAAATTTCTATTTGCTCATTAAATTTCGTGAAATCTAATGACAAAACTGACGGTGCAATTTTTACCATTAATATAGTCTCCTTACATCTTTAATTTCCTCATAAAACTTAACATAATTTTCATAACGCTCTTTTGGTATAAAATCATCCTCTACTGCACTAATGACTGCACAGCCAGGTTCATTTATATGAAAACAATCACTAAAACGGCAGTGCTGCGAATATTTTTCAAACTCAAACATACTATCTCTCAAATCCTCGATTGTTAAAACAGTTAAATCAATTTTTGAAAATCCTGGAGTATCCGCAACCCAACCACTACCTACTGGTAAAAATTGAACATGACGAGTTGTATGTTTACCACGGCCCAATGCTTGACTAATTTCTTGAGTTTTAATTTCAAAATCAGGATTGATGCGGTTTAAAAGTGTTGATTTCCCGACTCCACTTTGACCACTTAAAACTGAAAACTTATTAGCAACCAATGCTTCTATTTGTGTGGTATCTTGGTCTTTTCCACTTTTTAAAACCTTATAACCACTCTTTTTGTAATTATCTATTAGAATATTTATTTCGTCATCTTTATCTAATAAGTCAATTTTACTAACAATTAAAATTGGTTTAACATTGTGATAATTTGACATCACCATCATTTGATCAACCAGTGACACAGAAAAATCTGGGTCTTTTGCCGATACAACAATTAACATTTGATCAATATTGGAGATCGCTGGCCGTCTTAAATCATTAAAACGCTCAAGGATATCTGTTATCATATATTTCTCTTCACGAATTTCTAAATGAACAATATCACCTGTTTTGGGTGCCATTTTCAATCGCAACTTACCACTTGCTATTGCATCTATAATATTTTTATCATCTAAAAGTATTTGGTACCGATTGGATATTAATCTTATTATTCTACCTTTAATCATTTACTGTTTCCTCTCTTTTACTAAACATTAGCATTTAATCATCTGGATTTTGTTCATCTGGATTTTCAACATCAGGTTTTGCTACTTCTTCATAGTAGTAAATAATAATTGAATTGTGATCACTTTGCGTATAAATAGAATTTCTTGAAGGCTCAGTTCGTTCAACTTTATTAAAAATCTGTGAGGCTAAAAATTCTGGACTGCCACTTGTAATTGGCGATAATGTAACTTTGGCTCCCATTTCCTCTAAAAGACTTTGGGCTGATTTAATATCCATACCATATATACTACTTGGAATTAAGATTTCTTGAGCTTTAACAACGACAAACTTAATATCTAAAGCATTGTTTGGATTGATTTTAGTTCCACTATTGATACTTTGAGAGTATATTTCACCCGGGCTTAGATCTTTATTAGCAATGTACTCTGTTCGAACAGCTATATTTAAAGTATTTTCTAACTCAATTCTAACGGCATCGTAGTTTCTTCCAACATAATTTTCTATTACAAAATATTTTCCTTCTGAAACTATTAAATCAACAACGCTATCTATTTCAGCCAAACTTTTTGGACGTGGACTCTGTTTTATTACAAAGTCTTTTTCCAGTTCATCATCAAGTTCATAGTCAACTTCTCCCAAAGTTAAGCCTTCTGATAATAAAAGGTCTGTTGCTTGTTGTAATGTTAACCCCACAATATCAGGTACTATGACTTCTTCTACTTTTTTATTTGCAGTTACACTAAATATAATTGCAAAAAGCAATAAAAATGAAACAGCGACCACCATTATTTTGTTTTTATTTGCATTGAAAAAGTTTTGTTTAGGCGTTGTTGCTTGAACAGATTGAATTTCTGAGATCACTTTTGTTTTATCATCGGCAGCAATTTGAGCATCAGGAATGATTTTAACTTCCTTTTGACGATGGTCAGCAAACACTGATTCTAAGTCTAAAAGCATTTTATCAGCACTTTTATAACGTTGCTGTTTATTTTTGAAAGTAGATTTAATAATAACATTTTCTACACTTTGAGGTATTGAGGGATTAAATTCACGAATATTTGGCATTGGCTTGTTAATATGTTGCATAGCAATTTGAATTGCTGTATCACCATTAAATGGCACACTACCGGCCAAAAGCTCATAAAAGACAATACCCAAAGCATAAATATCACTTTGATAAGTTGCCTTTTCACCACGCGCAAGTTCAGGTGCTAAATAGTGCACACTACCCATTACAGTTTCCTTTTGGGTTAAATGCAAAGCGTTTTGTGCTAAAGCTATTCCAAAGTCAGTAATTATAATACTACCATCACTTTTACATAAAATATTTTGAGGTTTAATATCGCGGTGAATAATCTCATTTTTGTGGGCTTCACTAATGGCACTAGTTAACTGTTTCATTATGTAAACAGCTTCTTCTTTGTACAAACCCCCACGTTCATTAATTAATTCTTTCAAGGTTTTACCATCAACATACTCCATAACAATATACTGTCTTGAATCGTGAACACCAATATCATATATTTCAATTATATTTGGATGTGATAGTTTCGATACTGCGACTGCTTCATGCTTAAATCTTAAAAGTGCAACTGCATCACTTGAAAGTTCATTTCTTAAAATCTTAATAGCAACTTGGCGCTCTAAAAGCACATCATTAGCTAAGTAAACATCGGCCATACCACCTTGCCCAATTAATTTGATGATTTTATAGCGCTTAGCTAAAATATCATTTTGTCTCATTTACGATGCCTCCTATGTCTACAATAATTGCTGTAATGTTATCATAGCCACCAGCCTTATTGGCTGTAGCTATTAATTTTTCTAACATTTGTTCAAGTGAAATGTCTTTATCATTTAAAATTTTAAAAATTGTTTCATTTTTAACATATCCTGATAAACCATCAGTACATAGTAAAAGCTTGCTACCTTTATCAACTTTAAAAGTGTCAATCCTTAAATTTCCAATAACACCTAAAGCATTTGTCAACACATTTCTTTGCGGGTGTGTTTCTATTTCTTCGATTTTGATTTCACCAGAGGCAACAAGTTGATTAACTAAGCTATGGTCAACTGTAATTTGTTTTAATTTTTCATCATCTAAAACATAGGCACGGCTATCTCCAACATTGGCAACGACAATTTTATCATCAATAATCAGCGCGCCAACAAAAGTTGTTCCCATACCCTCATAATCTTTAGACATAACTGTAGCTGCAAAGATTTTGTCATTTGTAGATTTTAAAGTTTTTCGCAGCCACTCTTCGCCCTTTAAAAAATTTTCAAAACCATCTACATTAGCAAAACTTTCACCAATGTTCTTTGTTGTCATTAAACTAGCAACATCACCTGCTTTGGCTCCACCAATCCCATCACAAACAACAACAAGTGTGTCGCCTTTTTTATTTTTTGTGATTAAGTAGTTATCTTGATTACTAGTTCTAATTAATCCAATATCACTTCTACCCGCAATTTTCATTATAAATTCCTTTCACTTTGCGCTCTAAGTTGACCGCAAGCCGCTTCTATATCATCACCATGTTTTGCTCTAAGTGTAGCCTTTACTCCTAACTTCATTAGCATATCATAAAATTTAAGTGATTGTTTATCGCTAGTTGATTCAAATCCTGACTCATCAACTGAGTTAAATGGAATTAAGTTGACATAGGCATTTCTTTTTTTAACGATTTCCGCTAGCTGATTCGCACACTCTTGGCTATCATTTAAACCTTTTAATAAAATATATTCAAAAGTAATGCGTCGATTACTTTTTGAAGAATAATAATCTAAAGCTGAAAGTAAATCTTTTAAGGGATATGCTTGATTAATTGGCATAATTTGTGACCGTAATTTATCATTTGGCGCATGAAGTGATATTGCTAAGTTGAATTGATAATTCTCATTTGCAAAATCTCTAATTTTTGGAGCAATTCCACAAGTACTTACTGTGATCTTACGGGCTCCAATTTCAAGGCCGTGATCTGAATTTATTATTTTCATAAACTTCATTGTATTGTCATAATTATCAAATGGTTCGCCAATACCCATAACAACGATATTTCTAACACGCTCATCTTTTTTATCCAACTCTTTTTGAACATATAAAACTTGACTAACCATTTCTGATGTTGTTAAGTTTCTTTTTTTCTTCAAAAGACCACTTGCACAAAACTTACAGCCCATATTACAACCAACTTGCGAAGTTACACAGACACTTTTTCCATATTCATTATGCATTAGTACTGTTTCAATTAAGTTTCCATCTTTTAATCTAAATAAATACTTGGTAGTTCCATCAGATGCAACTTGCTTGCTGGCAACTTCTAGGCTAGTAAAGTGAAAATTATCAACTAAAAGCTTACGAAAATCTTTAGCAAGGTCACTCATCTCATCAAAACCATCGACTCTTTTTTTATAGAGCCAAGTAAAAAGCTGCTGCGCTCTAAATCTGCGCATGCCCATATCTTCTATATAATCCTCTATTTCTTCAAAACTATATTCATATATATCTTTTTTGTTTTCTTCCATATCTTTTAAGCCATCCTTTTTATTTTTGCGATATAAAAGCTATCGCTATTGTCTTTATAACCTAAAATTAAATCTTCCATAACCAGTTTAAAGTTATCATTTAATTTTAAGATTCTTTCTATTTGACGTTCGTTTTCTTTTTTATTCAAAGTACAAGTTGAATAAATTAATTCTCCATCTAGCTTTACCATCTCAATTGCTGAATCTAAGATGTCCGACTGTAATTGGACAAGCTCATCAATGTTGTTTGGTTTAGTAAAAATTTTAATTTCAGGTTTACCACGCATAACTCCAAAACCTGAACATGGAGCATCAACTAATACTTTATCATAAGATTCTACGTTTAAAAATGTTTTTAAAGCAGTAGAATCATTGACCCAAACATTGACTGAATTTAAATTTAACCTCGCTTTATCATCTAAGATAAGTTTAGCACGATTTTCATGAAGTTCAACTGCATCTACACTGCCTTGATCATTTCTTAGTGAGGCTATATGCAAAGCTTTTGTCCCAGGAGCACTACAAGTATCTAATACTTTATCGTCTACTCTAGCATTTACTACATGAGCTACTAGCTGGCTGGCACTATCTTGAATGGAAATTCTTCCATCTTTAAAGTAATCTGTTTTGAAAATGTTGCCATCATATAATACTGCCTCTGGAGCCATTGCTACTTTGCTAAATAAAGGATCAGCTAAAATGGCTTTTACACTTGTTTTATTCAAATTAACCCTTAGTGTTAATTTTGATTGTGTATTGTTATATTTCAATAATTTTTTAGTTATATCTATTCCATAATGAGCCTTCCACATTTGCACTAACCATAATGGATGGCTATATTTAACAGCTAAATCTTCTAAATTTTGATCATCCAATGGCTTTGGACCATCTTTGATATAACGCTTTAAAACAGCATTAGTTAAACTTGTGTATTTAGAGTGCTCAATAGACTTGCTAATTTCTACCAAATTATTAACAATGGCATAATCTGGTGTGTTTTTAATATCATTTAACATATAAACGCCAAGATCTAAAAGCACACTTATTTGACTTTCTAATTCATCTTTAACAAACTGACTCCAGTTAGCTCTAACTAAACGATAATTTCTCAATGTTCCATAAACTAGCTGAGTTATAAAATTTACATTATAATTATCATCTAAATTTTGTAACATCAAATTAGAATAAGCATGGTCATTTTGGACCGCTAATATTATTTCATAGGCTTTTTTTGTATTTTCCATTTATTCCATCTCCATTGGGTTTATATCAATAACTATTTTCACACTTGCAAGTAATTTTGTAATTTTAATATTAATCTTATTTAGCTCATCAACCATTGCTTCCAAGTCTTTACCTTTTAAAATGAATTGATTGCGATGCTGTTTTTTTAATTTAATTAAAGGACTTGGACCAAGTATGCGCCAAATATTACTTTTGACTAGAAAGTCTTTTACTAAATTGGTTTTCTCTTTTAATAATTGTTCATTGTGATGATTTAAAACAATTTTAATTAAAAATGAATATGGTGGATAATTTGCTAAGTGACGATATTGCATTTCTTGGTTGAAAAAACGGATATAATCGTTTTTACAAGCGAGAACAATTGCATAATGATTAGCATCAAAAGATTGAACAATCAGTTCACTTTGCAAATCACCACGACCTCCACGGCCAGATACTTGAGTAATTAAATTAAATGTATCCTCAACACTACGATAACTATTTCTAGCCAACATTGCATCAGCATTAAGAACACCTACCAAAGTAACACGATGATAGTCTAAACCTTTTGCAATCATTTGAGTGCCCAATAAAATGTCACCCTTGCTTTCAAATTGGTTTAACAATCTTTCATGACTACCTTTTTTACCAACTTGATCAGCATCCATTCTAACAACAGAAACACCTTCAAACAAGCGATGTAATTCAGATTCAACTCTTTGAGTTCCAAATCCACGATATGTAAATTTATTGTTTCCACAATGATTACAAGTTACTGGCATTTTTTCAACAATGCCACAAACATGACAAACCATCATATTATCTTCTTTATGATAGCTCATAGCTAAATCACAATTTTTACACATTTTTACCTTTTGACACTCAGTGCACGTAAAGACTGGAGTATAACCACGTCTGTTTAATAAAATTACACTTTGCTGATTGTTATCAAGTCGATATTGAATTGCCTCAATGAGCTCTTTAGTCAAAATGTTTGATTGGCCTTTGTATAAAGATTTTTGAGTATCAATTATTCGATATGGTATTTGTTGGTGTTTGCCAATTTTATTTGGTAAATTCAATAAATGATAAACGCCTTTAACGGCCCTTGCATAGGATTCTAAGGCTGGTGTTGCACTACCTAGAATAACCTTAGCATTATGACTTTGGGCCCGCTTAATCGCAACATCACGCGCATGATAGCGCGGCATTGAGTTTTGTTTGTAAGAGCTATCGTGTTCCTCATCTAAAATAATTAAACCAATATTTTTAAATGGCATAAAGATACTACTGCGTGTTCCCACAACAAGTTTTACTTCATTTTTAACCACACGTTGATACTGTTCATATTTTTCTTGTTCATTTAAATAAGAATGATAAATAGCTACCTTATCTCCAAAGCGACTTTTTACAAGTTTAATCATTTGCGGTGTTAAAGATATTTCAGGAACTAAAATTAATACTGATTCATCTTTTTCTAAAGCCTGTCTTGCTAATTGCAAATAGATTTCTGTTTTGCCAGAACCTGTCACTCCATGAAGAAGATATACTAGTTTATTTGTATTTAATATTTCATCATAAACCGCTTTTTGATCTGGAGTTAAAGGATGAAAGTTTTCTATTTTTACTGGCTGTTCCTTATAGCGAGTCTCTTTTTTAAACTTTTTTATTAAATCTTTATTCTCTAATCTATTCAATAAGCCACCTTTAAATGCTCGATTAAATTCAACTTGGCTAAGTGGTTGATTATTTTTTATATAATTATATCCTTCTAACTGTAGCGGTGTAAGTTTTTCATCCTTTAATGGTTGTACTTCGACAAAAATCGTAAATTTCTTTTTGCCAAAACTACTTGAAGGCTTAAGTTTTGATGGTAACATTACTGAAAGACAGCTAATTAAAGGGGAAATGGTGGTTTTTTTTAAATGTTTTGCCAAGTTAAGTAATTCATCATTGAGAATTACAAAATCATCAACAGCGGAAATTATTGGATTTAGCTTAAAACCAAACTCTGCTTCATATTCATCCATACTTTTTAAATATTCATTAATTTCCATGACAATTCCAACTGTTTTTCGATTGTTGAAATCGACAAAAACCCTTGCTCCTGCAATAACGTTTATGTCATTGACAACATAGGAAAAAGTTCGATCTAACTGATAAGTGCTATATTCAATTAATACTTGTGCAATTAACATAAAACACCTCTTTTTACATTATACTATATACTAGCTAATGTAACAAAAAAGAGAGTTGCCCCTCTTTTTTTATTTAATGATTTTTGCTTCATCTTTAGGATTAATTGTTACTATGACTTGCTGTAAATTAACTGGCAATTTCTTTATTTCCATTACCTTTTTAAAACTATCATAATTAACAAATTGTTGAATAAAGTTATTATTGATCCTTAAGTTTTGATAACAATCTGAGTGGATGTCAATATTTACTTTTGACCCTAGCGGAAATTCATCAATGTAATTAAAATAATAGTGATTTGAATACATGTGTAAATTTACATAGCTTTTTAAATATATTTCATTGCCATTAGTTACATATTCAATTGGTTTTACATCACACTTTCCAAACATTGGATAATATACACTTTCATGTTTTATAAGACCTTCAGCTTGGTTAATGTCCTTTATTATTAAAACTGGCAGTTCACTTATGTATTGATGAAACCATGGGTTAGATAACAAATTATTTATTGAAATAGATGATTCTTCATACATACTTATATCAATGTTTTTTATTTGTTTTTCTGTTTTAAAGCCAACACTTTCAAATGTAGCATCAGTTGTATTCCACTTTGACATTTCAGATAGAGTAAGTAAACTTCCCACAAGTATTAATGACAAGCCCAACGAAAAGATTATTATTGCTTTTTTCATTTCGATTTACCTCCACTCACAAAATTAATTCCAACATTCAAAACGTAATAATAAATTATCATTGAACCAATCATAATCAATGAAACACCATAACTACCATAACCAATAAGTGTGTTATAGAGTACAACAACAAATGCAATTCCAAGTAATACTCCAACTACAATCATAGGAATCAAGATTAAAAACATTATTATTTTTAAAACCAGTTGTGTCGATTCTGATAAAGATTGACTAAACGGTTTTTTATTAGCTTGTGCTTCTAACTTCTTTCGAGACGCATTTGAAATTAGAATTTTTTGAGCCTGTTTTTGAGCGTCAAAATTTATATCACCAACGTTAGAAAAGTTTAAATTAGATGATTTTGCCTCATCCTTATAATTCTTTTTAATTGGATCTGCTTTAACTTCTCTTTGATAAAAATTCTCTTCACTTTGATGTTTGTTTATAATTCGCTCATTTGCAAACCAGTAAAGAATAGTTATACTTATCATCAAATTTAAAATTGTCGCTAAAAGTCTTATGACATATCTAATTATATTTGTTATAAAAACCGGCCTAAAGAAAAAGATTCTACTTATATTATTAGCCACGATATCAACGACAATCGAAAGTGCCCCTAAAAGAATTAATACTAAAACAAATTCAACTATCAAAGCAATAATTTCTTTGCCACTTAATTTCATAAGTGAACTTGTTAAACGGTTTATATAATTTAAGACCATTGTTAGCCAGGATTTAATTGTGTCGCTAAAGTGTTCGAAATGATCATTTGATGTGTCAATTTTATAAGCATCTAAAATGTCTTTGACCAATTCATTTAAATTACCAAAGTCAGCTATTGCTTCTTCTTCACTTAAACCTTCCGCTTGGCGCATTTCTATGTGTTGGAGGTATTCACTAATAATTTCTTCAATCTCCCCTTGTTGTAGAATAACGAGTTTTTCTCTTAAATATGTTTCAAATTTTATCTTATTCAATTTAATTTTCCTCCTTCAAAAACTTATCCACTTGACTTACAAATTGCTTCCACTCTTTTAAAAGATCTTGTGAGTATGTTATACCAGCGGCCGTTAAGCGATAATATTTACGCGGTGGACCTTCATTTGACTCTTTTAAGTAAGTATCAAAATACTTTTCGTTAGTTAGTCTTCTTAATAGAGGATAAATTGTGCCTTCATTGACATCAATTACTTCACTAACCTTATTAACCAACTGATAACCATACATATCTTCTTTACTAACACTCAGTAATACGACTAATTCTAAAACGCCTCTTTTGAACTGTGTATTCATCAAGCACCTCCACTCGCTACTATCATACACCTACTACTATGCAACGTCAAGTACTAAAATAATAAAGTAGCGAAAATAAAAAAACCAAGGCTATAATACCTCAATCTTAATGTTTAATCTCTTTAAATCTTCAAAAAAATTAGGATATGATTTATTCACAGCCTTGTAGCCATCAATAATCATCGGCTTTTTTAACACTGTGGCTAAAATCGCCATTGCCATTACAATTCTATGATCATTACAGCCATCTATTTCTAGCTCTTTGTTTAAAAACTTGTCCAAGCGATAAACTTTTATGCTGTTTTCACGCAATTCAACTTTAGCTCCAAGTTTTTCTAATTGTGACTTCATTGCCAATAGTCGGTCTGACTCTTTTAATCTTAGCCTGGCAACATTAAATAATTCAATATAATCCGAACTAAATAAACCCAATACACACATAATTGGTCCTAAATCAGGAGCATTTGCCAAATCAAAACTTCCACTTTTTAATACACTTTTAAAAACTGTAATATCAGATTCATTTACTTTAACTTTAACTCCCAACTTTTTTAAAAAATCGAGAATGATTTTGTCTCCCTGAAAGCTGTTGTAGTTTAGATTTTTTATCTTTACTTCATTATTAATAGCACCAAGTACAGCAAAAAAAGCTGCTTGGGAAAAATCTCCCTCAGCTATTAAATCTTGAGCTTGATAAACTTGCTTGCCAGCAATATAATACTTGTTTTGATCTTCAACAATATTAATATTATATTTTTTTAAAATAGACACTGTTAAATCGACATAAGCCTTAGATTCAAAAGGTTTAATAATTTCTATAGTTGAATCATTTTCTAATAAAGGTAGTACAAACATTAGACCTGTTATAAACTGTGAGCTTATATCGCCTTTTATTTGATAATCAGCAGCCTTTAAACTACCTTTAATAAATTTAAAATTTACATCTTGAAAAGTTAAACCCTGGTCTTTATAAATTGTTTTATAAACATTTAATGGTCTTTCCATTAAACGCTTACTTCCAACAAATCTACTCTCAAAAGATAAATGAGTAGCCAATGGAATTAAAAAGCGCAAAGTCGAACCAGATTCATTTGCATCTATTTTTACATTATCAATTTTTTTATTAAGGTCTAAACCTTCAACAAAAATGCTTTTATCGATTATTTTAATCTTTGCACCTAAGCTTTTGAGACCTGATATAGTTGCCAAGATATCTTCATTAAAGTCGACATTACTTATTTCACTTTTACCATTACTCATTGCACTTGCAATCAAAGCACGATGTACAACACTCTTGCTGGCTGGAACAAAAACACAATTTGAAGCAACACTTGGATATATTTTTATTTTCACTATATTTCTCGTTCAATAGCTTTAGCAATTACTTTACATTTAACCATAAGTTTATCAAAGTTTTCTAAAGTTAGTGACTGAGCTCCATCAGATAATGCTTCTTCAGGATTATTATGGACTTCAATCATTAAACCATCAGCTCCAGCTACAATTGCCGCCATTGACATAGATTCAACTAAGCGCCAATCTCCTGTTGCATGTGATGGATCTATAATTATTGGCAAATTTGATTTTTGTTTAATAATTGGAATAACACTTAAATCTAAAGTGTTTCTAGTATATGGTTCAAAGGTTCTTATCCCACGTTCACACAAAATAACGTTTGGATTACCTGCACTTACTATATATTCAGCAGACATTAACCACTCTTCAATAGTATTAGAAAAGCCGCGCTTTAAAAGAACTGGTTTTTTTGATTTACCTAAGGCTTTCAAAAGATCAAAGTTTTGCATGTTTCGAGCCCCAACTTGTAATAAATCAACATATTCTTCAAATAGTGGCAATTGTGTCTCTGATGATATTTCACTTACAATTGGCATTTGATAGTTTTGCTTAGCTAAATTTAAAAGCTCAATTCCCTCAATACCCATACCTTGAAAAGAGTATGGAGAAGTTCTTGGCTTAAAAGCACCACCTCTTAAAAGTTTTGCGCCACTTTTTTTAACCCCTTGAGCAATGATGTCTAATTGTTTTTTTGATTCAACAGAACAAGGGCCCGCAATAATTGCAATTGGCTTATTTGTCCCAATTTCAATGTTGCCAACTTTTACAATGACATCATTTAAAAATAATTCTCTATTTACTCTTTTATAAGGTGCTCTTATTCTTGAAACAGATTCGACAAAGTCAAAAGATAAAATAGTTTGCTCATCTATCTTTGTAGTATCACCTACAATATTAAGCAATATTTTATCAAGATTATTCTGGTGAGACACCTTTAAATCTAAAGCCTCTAGTTTTAAGATGAGTTTGTTTAAATCTTTATCACTAGTGTTTTTACTTATTGAAACAATCATATTACCCTCTTTTCTAAAAGCTTAATCGCGCTAATATAACCATTGATACCTTCATTAGATATACTTCCAACACAAGCTTGTCTAATGTAGTTAGCCTTTCTAAAGTTTTCACGATTATCAACATCAGAAATGTGTACTTCAACGCATGGCACGCTAATAGCCTTTAGTGTATCAAAAAGGGCAATACTTGTGTGAGTATATGCAGCAGCATTAAAAACAATACCATCATATACATTGTTTGCAACTTGGAGTTGATCAATTAAATCTCCTTCATGATTACTTTGGTAAAAATCAGTATAAATATTGTGTTTATTTGCATACTCTTTAATTAAAACTTTTAAATCATTGTATGTATCACTACCATAAATTTCTGGTTCTCGTTTTCCCAAAAGATTTATATTGGGACCATTTAATATTAATATACGCATTTTATCGCCTCTAATATTTCTTTTACAACACTATCTAAACTTTTGTCATTAACAACTTCAATGTCGCAAACTTGTTTGTACAAGTCAACTCTTTCATTATATACCGTATTTAAATCATATTTGTTTTGCGTTAATGGACGAGTTTTATCTCCATACAATAATTCTAAAGGTCGATTAATAAATACTAGTAAACCATTTCTTTTTAAATTAATAACATTGTTTACATCTAAAATACTTCCTCCACCAGTTGCAATTATAGTGTTATTTGTATTAGCCAATTCACTAATAAGTGCTGCTTCTAAAATTCTAAAGTAATCTTCACCATCATCTCTAAATATTTCTGATATCACCTTAGCTTCTTTATCAACAATCATAAAATCAGTATCTTTAAAGTCTTTATTTAATTGTACTGCTAATTTACGCCCTATAGTTGTTTTACCTGAAGTTGGCATTCCTATTAAAACAATGTTGGCTTTTTTTAATATCATCGTTTGATATATTTCAGCGATTTTATCATCACTTAAATTTTCATCAAAAAACAATTGAGCAGATTTTATAGCTTGAGCAACCAACATTTCAAAACCACCAATTGCTTTAATGTTTAAATTTTGTGCTTGTAAAATTAGATTTGTTCTAATTGGATTATAAACAACATCTACGACAACACTTAAATTATTAAACTGTAATAAATCCAATAGTTGGCCTTCAGTATTTGGGTACATGCCATTTGGTGTCGTATTTATAATTACTGAAAAATCTTTAACACTATCTAAATCATCATAAGTTATTGAGTTTTTACCTTGTGTTCTTGAAACTTTGACAATCCTATTAGCACCTAAACTTCGCATTACACTAGCTGCTGTTTTTGAAGTAGCCCCTGTCCCTAAAATTAGTACATCTTTATCTTTAATTAAAATATCGTTACAATTAAATAAATACTTTAAACCATAATAGTCAGTGTTATAACCATACAGCTCACCATTTTTATTTACAACTGTGTTTACAGCCCCAATTTCTAAAGCTATATCATCAGTTTGATCCAAGTATTTAATGACATCTTGTTTATAAGGCATCGTAACATTAATGCCACTAAATTGCCTACTTTCCATAAATTGTTCAAATTCATTATAATTTAAGTCACTAATGCTATAGTCATAACCTAATTTATTATAAATTTCAGCTGAATAACTATGACTTACATTTTTACCTATAAGTTTATACATCATTAATCTCTCCTTTTTGCCACATATAACCATATCTAACACAATAAGCATCAATGATTGCTAATGCTAGCATACTATTAACAACAATTGGAATACGCGTAAAAATCGATGAGTCATGTCTTCCATTAATTTCTAACACTACTTCTTGATTATCAATTTTTGTCAGTGTTTTTAGCGGTTTTCCAATTGATGATGCTGGTTTAACAACACTATTAACAATTATTGGCATTCCAGTGCTAATCCCCCCAATAATTCCTCCATTATGGTTTGTTATTGTTTTAATCGTCTTGTCAAAATAATACTCATCAACAACTTCACTACCTAAAGCAGACGCATAGTCAAAGCCATCGCCAAAAGAAACACCTTTTATAGCAGGTATAGCCATTAAGTAATTGGCTATATTACTATCTAATTTATTAAAAAATGGTTCCCCCAAGCCTGGTTTGATATTTATTATGACACTTTCAAGACTGGCCCCAACTGAATCTTGATCTTTAAATACTTCTTTAATTAATTTTAAAACATCACTTTCAAATTTATCATCTATAACATTTAGCTCATTATTATCAATTTTAATAATTTGTTCTTCAATCTTATCTAAATTGAAGCTTTCATCTTTTAAATGCTTAACAGTTTTAATATGGGTTTTAATCACTATGTTATTTTGTGATAATATTTGTTGAGCAATACTTCCCGCAATTACTAATGGCGCAGTTAAGCGACCAGAAAAGTGACCGCCACCACGATAATCCTCGTAGCCTAGATATTTAATATGAGCTCCATAGTCAGCATGGGATGGTCGATAAACTTTTGATATTTGATCATAGTCAGCGCTTTTAACGTTATTATTATAAATAAGAATTGTCAAAGGTGTTCCAGTTGTAGCATCATTAAAGTAGCCACTAACGATTTCAAAATTATCTTGCTCAATTCTCAAAGTTTCACTATTACGTTTTGGTCTTCTTTGCCACAAATTTTTTTTGATTAAATCTATATCAATTTTAATACCTGGTGCAATGTTGGCAATCGTAACACCTATAACTTTATTGTGAGATTCTCCAAAAATAGAGACCTTGAAACTTTTTCCAATACTATTTGACATTGATTATCTCCCACAAATAAGTTATTGGATGTTTTTTCAAAAATCCTTTACCTATCTCTTCTACATGCGCTAATAATATATGACTTTTATCAATTTTTTTATCAAATGTCATTAAATCATATAAATCATCACTCATATCTATTTCATAAATTAAATCCAACTTTTTCGCAATATCAATTAAGTCTTTTTTAATTTTTAAGTTATTTGTTGTATAAATCATACCAAGCAAAACACTTTGCCCATGACTAAATTTATGCAAACTTTCAAGGGCATGGCCCAAAGTATGACCAAAGTTCAAAAGATTTCTCACACCTTGATCTTTTTCATCTTTTTCTACAATTTTAGCTTTAGCAATTATTGATTTTTCAATTATCTCAGAAATGTTTTCTTTAATATCTTTTTTTAAGATTAAGTTAAATAAGTCTGCATCAAGTAAAAGACCTATTTTAACTGCTTCAACAATGCCATCATTGTACTGTAAATTTGCTAAGGTTGATAAAGTGTTAATGTCGACAATAACTTTTTTTGGCTGATAAAAGGTTCCAACAACATTTTTGACGCAATTTAAGTTGATTGCTACTTTACCCCCAACTGAGCTGTCTGTTTGTGCAAGTGTAGTGGTGGGTATTGCTATGTAATCTAGCCCTCTTAAGTATAAGGCTGCTACAAGGCCAGCAATGTCGCCAACAACGCCACCTCCAAGCCCTATTAATAAAGTATTTCTTTTTATATTTACTGATTGCATATAATTTATTATCGCAATTAAATCAATAAAAGACTTGCTTGCTTCACCAGGGCTAATTACAAAACTATTAGAAGTAATAAACTGACTTTTTACAGTTTCTAAATAAAGTTTTTCAACATTTTTATCTGTTATAATAAAAACATCGCGATCAACATCTATAAATTTATAAAGATTATTAAGCCCGCCTTTTTCAATAATTACTTCATAGCCATTATCTTTTAAATCAACTTTGATTATATTTGACATTTTACCTCCTACATACAAATTAAATGCAATTAATCTTATTTAAAAAAGCATTAGTCTCATATAAATAATACTATACAATACCACTACTTGCAACAATGACGGTATCTCAATAAGCCCTTAGCGTAAAACTTTTTAGCTAATTTAGTGGTATAATATAAATAAGTTCAGGAGGTTTCTTATGGAAAAATATCGTAAACAATTAAATGAAATTGATGAGTTGATGTTGGATTTATTTATTAAAAGACTAGACATTGTCAAACAAATTGGTAAATATAAAGTTGTAAATAATATTCCGGTTTTAGATGAAAAAAGAGAAAGTGAAATTATTGAAAAAGGTTTAATTAAAGTAGACAACCTTCAATATAAACAATATTACAAAAGATTTATCACCTTATTATTAGATATTAGTAAAGATTTACAAAGCCAATAGTTAAAAAAACATTGAAATTTTCTTCAATGTTTTTTTATGCTTTTTTTACAAACTCAGTTTTTAAACTCATTTGACCAATTCCATCAATTCGACAATCAATATCATGATCAAAATCAACAAGTTTAATATTTTTTACTTTTGTTCCTTGTTTAACAACATCAGAACTTCCTTTTACCTTAAGATCTTTGATGACTATAATGTCATCACCATCAACTAAAAGCGTTCCATGGGCATCGGTATAAACTTTCTCATTTGAAACTGCTTCTTTAATAACAGCTTGACTCGACCATTCATGGCCACACTCTGGGCAAACAAATAAATCACGATCTTCATAAACATAGCCCGAATTACACTCTGGACACTTTGGTATTTTACTCATAATATCGCTCCTTTACCTCACTCATTATACTATTATTACAATTTAAAACAAACTAAGCCAAAATGCTTATGTGTAAAATTTTTTTCTTATAACTTCAATTTTAAAATCTAGAAATTTATTTAACTATACTACTTGTTATTTTTTTAACTTATAAAATTGCTTATAATTATTGCCTGCTTATTGTATGATAGATATCGAAGTAAGGAAGGAAGATTATTTATGAAAGTAATTAAAAGAGATGGTTCAAAAGTTGATTTTAATTTAAATAAAATTGGGGTTGCCGTGTCAAAAGCTTTTTATGCGGTTAACCGTGATGTTAAAGAAAATGAAATAGATAAAATTCAAAGTAGAGTTAAAAGCAAAATAAAAACAGATCTTATTAGTATTGAAGCGATTCAAGACTTTGTTGAGGACACCCTTTTAGAATTAGATTATGAAGATGTTTTTAAAGAGTATGTTACATACCGTAGAAAAAGAGCTTTATCAAGAGATTTTTTATCAAACAACCAACATAATTTTCTAAAAAAATTAGAGAATATTGGTATTGATACAACTAAAAATCATGATTTCAAAAGAGAAAATGCCAACGTTGATGGTAATAGTGCAATGGGAGTAATGCTACAGTATGGAAGCACTCTTTCTAAAGAGTTTGCAACAGCTTATCTTTTGGACAATAAAACCAACAAAGCGCACAATGATGGGCGTATCCATATTCACGACTTAGACTTTTATCCAATGGGAACAACAACTTGTATTCAACTTGATTTAAACAAATTGTTTACAGATGGCTTTGATACAGGCCATGGTCACTTACGAGAACCAAACCACATAACATCCTATGCTGCCCTTGCTGCAATTGCTATTCAATCAAATCAAAATGATCAACATGGTGGCCAATCAATTCCAATGTTTGATTACTATATGGCAAAAGGTGTTATTAAATCATTTAGAAAACATTACCGCAATATAATTATTGACGATACAAACTTAAACAACGCTTTGAGCGCTAAACAGTTGGAATCAACTATTGCCAACATAAATGAGTTGAATCAAATGGAGTTAGTAAAGATTAAGGATGCTGATTATGATCAAAAAGTATATGACCTTGCAATTGAAAAGACAAATCATGAAACATATAAAGCAATGGTCGGTTTCATTCACAACTTAAATACCATGCACTCAAGAGCTGGTGCACAAGTTCCATTTTCATCAATAAACTTTGGAACTGATACATCATTTGCTGGTCGTATGGTGACTAAAAATTACTTGCTTGCACTTGAAAGTGGTCTTGGAAATCATGAAACACCAATTTTCCCAATTTCCATCTTTAAAATAAAAGATGGAATCAATTATAATGAGGCAGATGTCAACTACGATTTATTTGAATTAGCTTGCCAAGTTTCTGCAAAAAGAATGTTTCCAAACTTCTCCTTTTTAGATGCTCCATTTAATTTTGAGCACTATATTGCTAATAAACCTGAAACAGAAGTAGCTTATATGGGTTGTCGCACTCGAGTTTTAACAGATGTTACAGATATTGCTCAAGAAGTTGTATCACGCGGAAATTTAAGTTTTACTTCAATTAACCTGCCAAGGTTAGGGATAACACACGGAGTAATTAGAAATGAAACTATGAATGAACAAACATTTTTTAGCGATTTAAAAAGTGAAATGGACCTAGTAAAAGAACAATTATTAAAAAGGTTTGCATATCAATCTAGTAAAAATATTTCAAACTTTCCTTTTTTATTAGGTGAGGGCAACTGGAAAAATAGTGATGGCTTAACTGTTAATGATAATTTAAGAGATGTTTTAAAACATGGTTCCCTTTCAATTGGTTTTATTGGTTTAGCTGAAACACTAAAAGCTTTGATTGGCAAACACCACGGTGAAAGTAAGGAAGCACAAGCCTTAGGTATTAAAATCATTAAATATATGCGTAGTGTTGTCGATGAATATAGTAGAGAAGAAGGTTTAAACTTTACCCTAGTCGCAACACCAGCTGAAGGTTTGTCAGGACGCTTTGTAAAACTAGATAGAGAAAAATTTGGAAATATTGAAGAGGTTACCGATCGTGATTATTACACTAATTCATTCCATTTACCTGTATACTTTGAGACAAACGCTAAAGAAAAAATTGATCTCGAAGCACCATATCATGCCTTTACAAATGGTGGACACATTTCTTATATTGAATTAGATGGAGACCTTATTTCAAATCAGCAAGCATTTATGTCAATAATAAAAATGATGAAAGAAGCAAATATTGGATATGGCGCCATCAACCATCCTTTAGACCGCGACCCTGTTTGTGGCTTTTCTGGAGTAATTGGTAATGTTTGTCCAGGTTGCAACCGTTTAGAAAATGATATTCCATTTGAAAGAATCAGAAGAATAACTGGTTATTTAGTTGGCACCCTCGATCGTTTCAATAATGCTAAAAAGGCTGAAGAGGCAGATCGTGTCAAACATAAATAGTATTAGATTAGCAAGTCCACTTGAAACTGACTCAGTAGCAAATGGTGTAGGTTTACGGATGGTTTTATGGTTTCAAGGCTGCTTTTTTAACTGTACTGGCTGTCACAACCCTGAGTCTTGGCAAATCGATGGCGGGAAAGCTTATCTAATCGATGATATAATGAGTAATATAAAAAGTAACTCTCACAACCAAGGCATTACAATATCAGGGGGCGATCCTCTTTTACAAAGTAGCGCATTAAAAATTTTATTGCCTAAATTAAAAGTCTTAAATTTAAATGTTTGGCTTTATAGTGGCGACATATATGAAAATTTAATCAAAAAGAAAAGTTTCCAAGATATTGTTGAATATATCGACGTTTTAGTTGATGGACCTTTTGTCAAAAGTAAATTAGATCTAAATTTAAAATTTAGAGGTTCAACTAATCAGCGTTTAATCGACATTAGAGAAACTTTAGAAAATAAAAAAATAATATTATATAGTTTAACTAAAAAAGCCATTAGCTAATTATGAACTAAACCCCTAAATATGAACTGAACCCCAAAACTTGGACATCCAAGAAAGGAGTTCAGTTTTTTATGAAATTAACTCATAAAGATAAAATTGAAATATATGGAGCAAGAAAAGAAGGGAAAACCTTATCTAGCTTATCCATGAAATATAATATTGACTTATCAAATCTAAAGTATTTATTGAGACTTATTGAAAGACATGGGTTTTATATATTGAAGAATGATTATAAAGTTTATTATACAAAGGAATTTAAACGTTCTTGTATTAACCGAGTTCTTCTTAAACACGAATCATCCATGAGTGTTTCAATTGATGAAGGCTTTAAAAGTAAAGCTATGTTACGTAATTGGATACGCGAATATAAAGAAAATGGGTATAATGTAGTATAAAAGAAACGAGGACGTATACCCATGAGTAAACCAAAGAAACGAAAAGAAGATACAAGAAGTGATTTAGAAAAACTTAAAGAAGAAAACGAATATTTAAAAGCAGAGGTAGCCTTTCTAAAAAAGTGGAACGCCGTAGTTCAATTAGAAGAGAAACGCAAAAAGAAAAAATAGCGAGAATTATTACAGAGCTGCGGAGTGAGTTTAAACTTACTATCTTATTAAAAATATCTAAGATGAGTAAATCGACTTATTATTACACTATTAACAAGACAAATAAGGATGATAAAAACAAAGAAGTTATGATTAAGATCAGAGAAATATTCTTTGAGCATAAGCGAAGATATGGTTATCGTAGAATAACGTTAGAGCTTAGAAATCAAGGCTATATCGTTAATCATAAAAAGGTTAAGAGATTGATGAAAGCTATGGATCTATATTCTAAGATAAGAAAGAAAAGAAAATATTCTTCTTATAAGGGTGAGGTCGGTAAAATAGCTGAGGATCGTATCC
>LFRM01251476.1_pt2 | contig 27578 bp, 22 predicted proteins | sample 618341 | NCBI WGS metagenome assembly LFRM01 (sample SAMN03654438, study PRJNA283298) | anaerobic digester metagenome | isolation source: pool of bioreactors CSTR01a, CSTR02a, and CSTR03a thermophilic anaerobic... | place: Denmark: Kgs. Lyngby | collected 2014-05-21 | reverse complement strand
GTGGGCGGAGAATCAGGGATGGCGTTCCGACAGGGAAGACTATGCTGCGGTCAGGTACGACAAGACTGACGCAGGCGGTGCGCAAACGGCGTCCGTTGCGCTGTCAGTCAGCATTGAAGACGTGCGCAATTATCGCGACAAGATTAAGAAGCTTCAGCAATATGCCGACAAAGCGGGCAAGGAACGCTTGGATAGCGCCGCCATCGGGGGGATCACATTTGCCTTTGCGGAGTATGAGCAGTGGGGATGGACCTATTTGGAGTACGCGGCGCGCGTACCGGGATCCCGTGTCAGCGTGTTCCTGACCGTGGAGCAGCCGGAAAACATGGGCGATGATCTAAAGAGCATACTGGATTCCATCGCTTTTGATCTGCCGGTACTGACACCTCCCAATGTCGATCCGCCGCTTCCCGAAGACGGAACACCGTACCGGCCCGTGCCCAAGGCGGCGTCCGTCGGCGACAGGGAGATCAAGGCAACGTGGCTCAAGCCCGACAGATCCATCATTTTGGACAGCATTTTCAATAACCAAATTGCCCTAAGCAAAGAGCGCCTGTACGTCCTGACGGGCACGACACTTTATGCGTACAACATGCAGGGTGAAGCGCTGGTTCCCGATACCTCCTTTGCGGGCGGCAAAATGACGTTTGAAGACAAGTACGAGTACCTGGCCAACGGTCAGGACGGCATCCTCTTCGTATCCCAGGGGATGTTCAACATCCTGGCCATCAAGGACGGGGGTGTCATTGAAGACAACGACCAATCAGGCGATCTCGCCATGCATCCTTCGGGTGAATGGGGCATCAGCTTCTGGGCCAACGCCGATCCCATGTTGGTAAAAGCGTCCGGAAGCGCATTGACCCGGGAGCCCTGGGTGCTGTCCAATTTGTCCGATGCGGCGAAAAGGCAGGGGCGCTTCAGTTCCATCAGCTGCGTTGCCATATCCGATACAAGCATCTATGTGGCGGGCACAGACGCGCAGGAGGGCGATGCCCAGCGTGTCGCCGTGTTTGACCTGGAGGGCCGGGAGCTGTTTACCTTTGGAAACAAAGACTGGACCGCGGACGACGCCTTTGGCTCCGTTACGGGGATCGCGGAATTGCCCGGCGGCATCCTGGTGTTGGATGGCAACTACCGCGCTTTCAAGCTTTTCAGTTTTGAGGGTGAATTCCTGGGCCAGGCAGAAAGCGATGCGCTGCTGGGCACCGATTATCCCTGGCTGTCTGCCATGGTCCCCGCCCAAGGGGGCGTGCTGGTCGCGGCCGCTCAGTCCAGGCAGGATGAATCGGCCGACGAATTATTGGTATTCCATGTGAGTGGGTTCTGATCGTCATTTGGAATAAAAAAGCCACTTATACTAAAGCGAACGACCCGCTCCCTGACGTCATGAAAGGGAGCGGGTCGTGTGTTTGATGTTCCATTGCTTTTCCGGAGGGGGCAGCATACGGGGGATCGGGTTGTTCAGAGAATTTTTATCACCGATTCCCTCTCCACCAATTTTACGTTTAGGATGATATTTTCCGCGGGTGCGGACTTATCCAAAATGTGGCGGAAGAGGACTTCGGTTGCCAGCAGCGCTTTTTGGCGGATATCCTGCGCGATGGTGGTAAGGCGCGGGGAGGTAAACGCGCTTAAGGGGAGGTTGTCAAAGCCGATAACGGATAGATCATCAGGAACACTCAGCCCCATGTTTCTCACCAGATCCATCAGACGGATGGCTTCAATATCGCTGGCCGCGAAAATGGCAGTGGGTCTCTGGGCGCTTTGCATCAGCGCGCGCGCGGGGGATTCAAAAAGGCTGTCAAAAATAACACAGCGATCATTCAGCGTGATACTCTCCTTTTTGAGGGAATCACGCAGTCCGATATAGCGCTGGCGGACAATGGTGCTCAGGTCCGTGGAGGCGCCCAAAAAGCCGATATTGCGGTGCCCCATTTTCAATAGATAATGCCCCGCAAGTTCGCCGCCTCTGTAATCATTCAACCCGATATTCGTCACTTGACGCAGTTGGCTGTACGAGTCGGTAAATATCAGAGGAATGGTGTGATCTTCCTGTATGTTGCGCATATCATCATCAAACATGCCCATGAAGATGGCGCCGTCTACGTGCCATGCCCGCAGGCGTTGGGTGACTTCGCCGTAATCATTTACAAAATATAGCAGCGGCGAATATCCCTTGTCCTGAATGAAGCGGCAAACGTGCCCCGCCATCGCGGCGTTGTAGGGGTATTCCAGCGCGTTGTCCGTGCCCTGCACAATGATGGCAATCAGTCGCGTGGCCTTGGAAGACAGGCTCCGCGCTGAGGAATTGGGCACATAACCCTGTTCCTTGATGATTTTCAGCACGCGCTCCTTTGTTTGCGGGGATACTTTGGCGTACTGCTTATTGACGACCCGCGACACCGTCATGGGACTGACCTGTGCAATGCGGGCGATGTCCTTGAGGGTAACCACTGACGCTCGCCTCCCTAATAGGATACCGTTAACCCATATTATTGCATCATTGTACACCAAGAGCATGCGATTTTCAACCATTATTCCACCTAAGATGAAAGTTTTTTGGAATTTTCGGAAGGCTATTGACAAATTGCCTACCCTGCGCTATCATCATATTAGGTTAACGCTACCATAGCTCATGCACGCGGTTATTACGCTTTGGAAGGATACACGCATTGACTGGGCAGCATGTACAAAAACGCAAAAGCGCCGGCTCATTAAGGGAGGCAATCCGACAGATCCGCCGCAACGCGGGGTTGTATTTGCTTTTGCTGCCAGCGGTAGTGCTGGTCATCTTGTTTGCTTATTGGCCCATGCTGGGCATTTCCATAGCATTCAAGGATTATTCCGCTCCGCTGGGCATCGCGGGCAGCCTGTGGACAGAACCGTGGTACAAGCATTTCTTCAAATTCTTCAATTCCTATCAGTTCACCAACACGGTCAAAAATACCGCGTGGCTAAGCGTTTACACGCTGATAGCTGCTTTCCCCATTCCCATCGTGCTGGCGCTGGGCATCAACCAGATGCGCGCCAAGCGATTCAAGCGCTTCTACCAAACCGCCATCTATCTGCCGCACTTCATTTCCACCGTAGTCATGGTGGGTCTGCTTATCATCTGGCTGTCGCCTTCCACGGGCCTGATCGGTGCCATTTACGGCCTTTTTGGCAAGACCGCGCCCAACCTCATGGGCAGCAAGGGCGCGTTTGACGATATCTACGTCTGGAGCGACGTGTGGCAGCATATGGGATGGAACAGCATCATCTATATCGCGGCGCTGTCCTCTGTGGACCCGACCCTGTATGAAGCTGCCATGGTGGACGGTGCTAATCGCTTTCAGCGTATGCGCTTCATCGACTTCCCCATGATTCTTCCCACCGCCGTTATCCTGTTGATCATGAACGCGGGCCAGGTGATGAACGTCGGTTTCGAAAAAGTGTATATGATGCAGAATAACCTTAACATGTCGGTCAGCGAAGTCATTTCGACTTATGTCTACAAAATTGGCATCACGCACGCGCAGTTCAGCTATTCCACGGCGATCAACCTGTTTAACACCATGGTCAATGTGATGCTGCTGGTGATGGTCAACACCCTTTCCCGCCGCCTTTCGGAGACCAGCTTATGGTGACGCCGATGACACAAACGCGCAAACGCTCCGCCAAGATTCATCGCACGCGCGCGGACAGGGTATTTGATGCGCTGCTTTACGCTATCAGTCTTGTGATCCTCATCATTATCATCTATCCATTGTACTTTATTATTGTGGCGTCTTTTTCCAATCCCTCTGCCGTTACCGGCGGGAAGGTGTGGTTCTGGCCCGTCGGTTTCACGCTGGACGGCTACAAGGCGCTTTTGGAAGCGCCGCAATTGTGGACGGGATACGGCAATACCATCCTTTATGCGGCTGCGGGCACCTTTATCGCGCTTGTGTTCAACATTCCCGCGGCCTACGCCCTGTCGCGCAAAGATCTGTACGGGCGGCGGATCCTCAACGTTTTCTTCCTGATTGTTATGTTTTTTTCCGGCGGCCTGATTCCCACTTTCCTGGTCGTACAGCAGGTGGGGCTGTACAACACCTTCTGGGTGATGGTGCTGCCCTTCTCCATCTCCATCTACAACATCATGATCGCGCGGACCTTTTTTGACACCAGTCTGCCCGGCGATCTGCATGATGCCGCGCAGATGGATGGCTGCAACAATCTGCGCTTCTTCTTCCAGATCGTGATACCGCTCTCCAAGGCCATCATTGCAGTCATTGCCCTGTGGACGGCCATTGGCCACTGGAACAGCTACTTCAACGCCCTCATCTACCTGCGCGATCCGTGGCGGCGGCCGCTACAGCTGGTGCTGCGCAATATCCTCATTACCAACCAGCGAATCTTCGCCGTCACTACCGGCGAAGCCGCGCTGGAAGCGGTACGCAAGGCAAACCTTCTGCGGTATACGTCCATTATCGTTTCCACCGTCCCCATCCTCGCCATCTATCCGTTTGCGCAAAAGTACTTCGCGCAAGGCGTGATGATCGGCGCGGTCAAGGGTTAATCAGTTCCTTGGGCATAAATTCATGCCTTATGGTACAACAAAAAAAAGGAGTGATCACATGAAATCCCGTAACCAAATTGTGTCCCTGATTGTGTGCCTATCCCTCATGCTGACAGCAATGGCGCTGCCGGCAATGGCAGAGGAACCGTTCGAGCTTACCGTTCTTACCATGCGCTGGGGTGACCACGGCGATACATTCACGGACAATCAGTGGCTCAAGGACGCCCAAGCCAAACTGGGCGTCAAGATCGTTTGGCAGGTGGTGTCCAGCAACGATTGGCCTGAGCAGCGCGGCATTATGTTTGCCGGCGGCGAACTGCCCGACATCTTCATCGGCAACCAGACCGTTCGCGACGCGGACGTCACCGGCAACCGCGCTTACTTCTTGGAACTGACGGACATTGTCAACCAGTATATGCCCAATTATCAGCACGCACTGGAAGCTATCCCCGCGATGAAGAAGATCGCTACCGAGGCGGACGGCACCATGTATTCCTTCGCCAAGATCCAGCCCGCCCGTCCCACCGTACGCAACCAGCTTATCATCAACAAGCAGTGGCTGGATACGCTGAAGCTCGAAATTCCCACCAATGTGGAAGAACTCAAAAGCGTGATGCTCGCCTTTAAGGAAAACGACCCCAACGGAAATGGCGTCGCGGACGAGATCCCCTACAGCCACAACGGCGATATTCCCTCCGATTGGCTCAGCCCATTTGGAGTGACTGACATTAATGAAACCATGATGAGCATTACCAGCGGCGATCCCTTCTTCTGGCCGACCAGCGAAAAATACAAGGAAGGCATCGCTTGGACGCGTGAACTGTACGAAATGGGTCTCATCGATCCTGAGATCTTCACGCAGGATTGGTCAATGCTGACGGGCAAATGGCTCAATGAAGCCGTTCCCATCGTGGGCATGAGTTATCAGTGGACGCCTGATGCCGTCTTTGGACAATGGAGCAGTCAGTATGCGGCCATTCCGCCGATCAAAGACATGGATGGCAATGCCTATTCAAGCGGCGACCCGGATGGTATCTTTGCCATCATGAATAACGAAGCGCACATTACCACCCAGTGTGAAAACGTGGAAATGGCGGCCAAATGGCTGGATGAATTCTATACCAGCGAAGCCTCTATCCAGAACTTCTGGGGAGCCATCGGCACCGTTATCACCAAAAATGAAGACGGTACCTATACCCTCAATGATCCGCCCGAAGGTGTCAGCGCCGACGCGTGGTATTGGGAACAGAGCCTGCGTGACTTTGGTCCCAAGTTTGTTGAACCCGGCTTCAACGAAAAGTTGCTGCTGGATCCCACCGCCGGTGACGGCTTCAAGCTGGAGATCGCCAAGATGGCGGCCGATTATGTGACGAAACCCTTCCCGAACCTCAAATACACCGCCGAAGAAAATGACGAACTGGCGCTGCTGAGCACGGACATTGCAGGCTATTGCCAGCAGATGCGTGCCAAGTGGGTCACCGAGGGCGGCATAGATGCTGAGTGGGATGAGTACATCACCCAACTGAACGCCATGGGTCTGGAGCGTTTCGTGGAGCTCCGCATGGCAGCCTATAACCGTTCATTGTAAACAACAAATGCCTTTAAAGTGCGGGCAGGTGCGGCGATGCTGCCGTGCCTGCCCGCGCATTTTGAAGGAGAGTGTATGAAAATGCCGTTGCTGTATTTTGTTTGCCTTTTGCTGGTGCTGCTGCTCCCTATGAGCACAGCGGCAGAAACCGGCAGCGTGGCCCATTGGCCCGCGCCGGACGGGATGCGCTTGAGCGATGATACTCGCGTCTCAGTCAATGGCGAGCGCATCAGCGTGTATGAGACAAGCGTCAATAACAATCGGGCGTTTGAAGAATACCCGTCGCTGGACAAGACTCCCGTTGCCCTGTTTGATTTTGAAGGGCAGGCAAGCGTTGTGATAGTGCGCCCGGGCGCCCAAAGCGCTAAGATCAGGCCACTGTCGCTCAACATTCATCCCCAGGTAGCAAATGAAACGGTCTCTTTCACCTTGGATAGGCCGGCACAGATCACCGTGGAGTTTAACGGTGGCACGCGCCGCGCCCTGCACCTGTTTGCGGGATCGCCAATAACGGACGCCCCTGACCCAAATGACAAAAACGTCCTTTTCTTTGGCCCCGGCATTCACAAGCTGCCGCTGGTACGCCTGCGCAGCGGCCAAAGCCTGTACCTTGCGGGCGGCGCGGTGCTGCGCAGCAAAATCGTGGCGGACAAAGCGGAAAATATTCGTGTATACGGGCGTGGCATCATCGACGGCAGCATCTATGATCGCTGGACGGAGCTTATGGTGCCCATTGATTTTAACCTGTGCAAGAATATACGTATCGAGGGCATCACCATTTTGGATCCGGCCGGCTGGACGGTGAATACCTTTGCGTGCGAAAATGTGCGCATCAAAGACGTCAAGATCATTTCTGCCCGTCCCAACGGGGACGGGTTCACTGCACAAAGCTGCCGGGATTACCAGGTGCTGGAGAGTTTTGTGCGCAGTTGGGACGACAGCTTGGTCATCAAGAATTACGGCAACGGCATCAGCCGCGACATTAAGTTTAGCGACATCATCATCTGGACGGATCTCGCCCAAAGCTGCGAAATTGGCTTCGAGACGCGCGGTCCCGAAATACGCCATGTGACGTTTGAAAATATCACCGTACTGCACAATTTCCATAAGCCGGTTATGAGCATCCACAATTCCGACCATGCGCGGGTACACGACATCCTTTATAAGAACATCGTGGTGGAGGACGCGCAGATGGGTGAGGGCGATGCTATGAATGACAATTTCCTAATAGACCTGACCATTGCCAAAAGCCGATGGACGCAAAGTCAAGAGCGTGGGAGCATTGACAACATTACATTTGAAAATATCCGTGTGCTGTCAGGCAAATTTCCGCCTTCCCGGTTTATGGGACATGACGACACACACAAGATTCGGGGCGTTACTATCAAGGGTTTGATCATCTTTGGCCAAACGATTCTGACGCCCGATGAAGGCGCGTTCCGCATCATGGATCATGTCGAAAATGTGGTCTTTGAGTAGAAAACATCTTTTCGTCGTATTTTCGGCGCAATTTCGAATATGTAAAGTTTGGCCTGAGATCCCCGCCGGATCTTGGGAACGGCGCATGGCGAAAGCTGACGGACGTCCTGTTTTGCCGGAACGTCCTCCCTTCTGCGGCGCTGTACTTTTTTCACACACTACAGTATAATGATTTCAGAGGTCTTCATAAGGCCAAACAGTCATTATTCACAACCTAACAACATCAACTACGGCATTGGAACCACGCTGCGAATAACGGCTTACTTTTCAGCTGGTCCATGATCGCAGACACGAAAAGTATTTATATGGAATGAGGCTGGCAAAGTGAAAAAGATAATGTGTACCGTGCTCCTGTGCGCGTTATTGGCCCCTTCAATGGCCTTTGCGCTGGAGGAGGCGGCTGCCGTTTTTCAACAGGGGACACTGCCCAGTCTCAAAGAACTCTACGCGCCCTATTTTGACTTTGGCAGTGCGGTAAAATTAAGCGGTGTGCGCAGCGGGGGCCTGATGGATCTCTTCCTATCCCAGTTTAACATCGTAACTCACGAAAACGAATTGAAGCCGGAGGCCGTTTTGGATGTGGCGTCTTCAAGGCGCCTGGCACAAGATGACCAGACGGCGGTTGCCATCAACATCGATAAAGCAAAGCCCCTTCTTGACCTGGCGCGGCAGCATGGCATCAAAGTGCACGGTCATGTGCTGGTTTGGCACAGCCAGACGCCGGAAGTGTTTTTCCGTGAAGGTTACACGCCCTCGGGCGGGTTTGTCGCAAGGGACATCATGCTCGCGAGGCTGGACAACTATATCCGTCTGGTCTTCGAACAGACCGGGAGAGACTACCCCGGCATCATCGTTTCCTGGGATGTGGTCAACGAAGCGATCGGAGACGCCGCGGGCGAAATGAGGCAAAGCTTATGGACTCAAGTGATCGGCGACGACTTCGTACTTGAAGCATTCCGCATCGCCCGCAAATACGCGCCTAAAGACGTGATGCTCTATTACAACGATTACTCCACTCCCTACGAGCCCAAACTAACCGGCATCCTGCGCCTGCTCGAAAAACTAAAAGCAGAAGGAAATATAGACGGCTGCGGCTTTCAGTGTCACTACCAAATGGGCACACCAAGCATCAACCAGATCAAAAATGCGATGGATAAGGTGATCGCCCTGGGGTTCCCGCTTCGGATAAGTGAAATGGATATCCTGGTTAACGATAACAGCGAAAACAGCCTTAGGCGCCAGGCCATACGCTATGGAGAGATTTTCGACGTGTTCAGAAAGTACAAAGACCATATCGTGGCTGTCCATACCTGGGGCATTCGGGACGACCTGAGCTGGAAAGCACAGCATTATCCCCTGTTATTTGACAAGAATAACCAGCCAAAGCCGGCGTTTTTCGCCATAACGGATCTCCCGATCTGAGCCTCCGGGGATCGCGGATCCGCGCAATTGATCAAGATGCAGTCAAAAAACTCTTCCCGAAATATTCAATTCAGACAAATTATGCGATGTTGAGCCATTCTTTTGCCTGCTGTTTTAGTGTATTATTTCACCAGAAACAACAAAAGGAGGCTTCGATGAAGCACACTCCTAAAGGCACACACGCCTGGCTTCCCTATCTTCCCCTCAGTATTCCACAGGGACGTTCTCCCTTCGAAATCGCCCAAAGCGAGCTTAGGGAAGGCTTGAAGGCGCTGGGGATCAGCAAAGAAGCAAAAATCGAAGTCCTGGGAACAGGCGACGAATATGAGCTGTCCGACACGGGCGACCTTCAAGTCCGCGGCGGGCCCACGGGCGTACTGTATGGCAGTTACCACCTTCTCTCCCTCTTAAAACGCGGCGCCGAACTGCCCAAAGGGGTCGTGAGGCCTTTTTACCCTCTGCGCATGCTCAACCACTGGGACAATATGGACGGCGAAATAGAGCGCGGCTACGCGGGGCGTTCCCTCTTTTTTCGCGGGAACAAAGTCAGTTTTGACAGGGAAAGGATCCACCGCTACGCGCGCATGCTGGCGTCCGTGGGCATCAACGCTGTCTCTCCCGGCAATGTCAACGTAAAGCCCCCCATGGATTTCTTGATAACCGGCAAATATCTGCCTGAGATCGCGAAATTGGCGGATATCCTTCGACTGTACGGAATACGGCTGTTGTTGACGGTCGAATTCAATCTGCCCCTGGCCGCGGGCCTTGCAACAGCGGACCCGCTGGACGAAAATGTCATGCGGTTCTGGCGGGAGAGAGCGGAAGAGACTTACCGCCATATCCCGGACTTCATCGGTTTTTTGGTCAAAGCAGACTCTGAGCACCGGGCAGGCCCTTTCAGCTACGGGCGCACCCACCCGGAAGGTGCCAACATGCTGGCACAGGCGCTCAAGCCGTATGGCGGCAAACTTTTCTGGCGCTGTTTCGTGTACAACCACAATCAGGACTGGCGGGATCCGGAAACGGATCGCCCCTGCGCCGCCTTTATGCACTACGCTCCCTTGGACGGGCAGTTTGATGACAACGTCATTCTTCAAATCAAGAATGGCCCGCTGGATTTTCAGGTACGTGAACCCGTTTCACCATTGCTGTTCGCCATGCCCGGCACCAAGAAAGCATTGGAGCTGCAGCTGGCGCAGGAGTACACGGGGCAGCAGGTCGACCTTTTTTACCAGGCGAAGCAGTGGCAAGACGTTTTTTCCCTCCTGAGCGCGGATCGTGTCCAATTCATTACTGCGGTAAGCAACCTGGGTGACGATCCCAACTGGACGGGGCACGATTTGGCACAGGCCAACCTGTTCGCCTACGGACGAACCGCGTGGTACGGCAGAAGTGATCCGGAACAATACGCCCTTGAATGGGCGCAGCTCGCATTTCCCTGTGCCGGGAAAGAGGTTGCAGATATCCTTCTGCATTCACCCGACACATACGAAAAGTATGTTTCTCCCCTGGGGCTGGGATTTATGGTCAACCCAAACTCGCACTACGGCCCCTCTCCCGACGGGTACGAATACTCCTCCTGGGGTACTTACCATCGGGCGGACCGGGAAAAAGTCGGTGTGGACCGCAGTGCCCGCGGAACGGGGCTGACGGAGCAGTACCCCGGCGAAATCCGCGCAATGTACGACGACCCGGCGATCTGCCCTGACAAGCTGCTCCTGTTTTTCCATCGATTGCCTTACGGGCATGTGATGCGCGACGGACGGACACTCATCCAGCGCATATACGATGACCATTTCGAGGGGGCACACGAGGCAAAGGAGCTGGCCCTCAGGTGGAAGACGCTCAAAGGCCTGATCCCCGAAGACACATTTGAACGGGTGCTGACGCGCTTTGACCGCCAGGAAAAGAATGCCCGCGAGTGGTGCGACGTTATCAACAGTTTCTTTTTTCGTTTTTCCGGAATACCGGACGCAAAAGGCCGCAAGATCGGGCCGTCCAAACCCGCCGCACATCCTTGAACCAAGACCTATCCGGAGGTGATCATATGAGGGAAGCCAAGCAACTTCGCCTGAATAGAACAAGCAACTATATGAAGCGTTATTGGACGCTCTACCTCATGCTGCTATTGCCGATCGCCTTTATTATCATCTTTCGCTACATCCCCATGGCGTATATTTTGAATGCCTTCAAAGTAAACAATATCCTGAGGCCCCCGTGGGAACTTCCCTGGGCAGGCAACAACGGTTTTGAATGGTTCATCAAGGCATTCAGGAGCCGCGATTTCCTGTTTGCGCTGCGCAACACTTTCATGTTGAATATCCTGGATCTTGTTATCGGATTTCCCGCTCCCATCCTGTTGGCGCTGCTTCTCAACGAACTTAGCTTCAAGCGTTTCAAGCGCATCACGCAGACGGTGGTGTATCTTCCCCACTTCCTTTCCTGGATCATCATTTCAGGACTGGCGCTTCGCCTGTTCGCACCCAACGACGGTTTTGTCAACATCATTCTGGCGCGTATGGGGAGAAATACCATCCCGTTCCTTAACGACCCTGCCCATTGGGTGGGCAGCTATGTAACGCTGGGCATCTGGAAGGAAGCGGGATGGAATACCATCATCTATCTGGCCGCCATCACTGCTATCAGCCCGGAACTTTATGAGGCAGCGGCTGTCGACGGTGCAAGCCGCCTTAGGAGGATCTGGCATATCACACTGCCGGGACTGCGGCCGACCATCATCATTTTACTTATCTTAAGTCTCGGCCGTATTCTTGGCAGCGATTTTGACCGTCCGTTCGCGTTGGGAAACAAAATGGTACGCAGCGTGTACAACGTCATTTCGATTTTCGTATATGAATATGGCATCAAGGGGATGCAGTTTTCTCTGTCCAGTGCGGTAGGACTCTTCCAGTCGGCGGTCGGCGTGGTGTTCCTGTTCAGCGCGAATGCCCTTGCCAAGCGCTACGGCGAGCGCGGCGTATGGTAAAGAGGAGGGAGCGGCATGATTAGGTCAAAATCGAACAAAATCGGCGACGTGGTCATTGTAGCGATGTGTGTGCTGCTGATCTTTATCTGCGTGGTACCTCTTCTGAACGTCTTGGCACGCTCGCTCAGTTCGACCGAAGCGCTGATACGCAATGAGGTCCTTCTTTGGCCCAAAGGCTGGAACGTGGAAGCCTACCAAACAGTGCTGGACGACCGTGTCTTTACAACGTCCCTTCTGTGGACTGCCATGCTGACTGTCATCTGTACCGTCGTTTCCATGTCCCTTACGATTCTGTGTGCCTATCCCCTGATCTATGACAACCTGAAGGGGCGAAAGCTGATCAACAGTGTTTTCGTATTGACGATGTACTTTTCAGCGGGGATCATTCCCAACTACCTCTTGTACAAGGCGCTGGGACTGCTGGATAAGCCAACCGTCCTTATCCTGCCAAACGCACTGAGCGTGTTTAACATGATCCTTCTGCGCAGTTTCTTCTTTGGTATCCCCGAGAGCCTGCGCGAATCTGCGGAGATCGACGGCGCGGGCCCTATCCGCATACTCTTGCGTATCTACCTTCCCCTGTCCACCTCCGTATTGGCAACACTGGCATTGTTTTACGCGGTAGGCCGCTGGAACGGCTTTTCCGACGCGCTGATGTATATGCAGCGCAACAAGCAGTATTATCCAATTCAGCTGCTGCTGTACAACATTCTGCAAAACACGACACAAATTGAAGTGGCGACTCAGGAAGGGTTTTTCGCGCCGGGTCTGTCAGAAACCCTCAAGATGGCGTCTGTCATGTTCGCCACCGTCCCCATTATCTTGGTTTACCCATGGCTGCAGCGCTACTTCATCCATGGTGTCACCATCGGCGCCATTAAGGGCTGAGCCCCAAACATGTTATTCCGGGCAGGTGCAAGCCTAGCCCTGGAAAATAAACAAGGAGGCATGACTCAATGAAAAGGACACTGCTATTTCTGCTCCTGGTATGCCTGATGGCTACTACCGGGTTCACCGCCGCTTTCGCGGAAGCGCCGGAAATCGTCGATGGCCGCTTTGCGACCACACGGCAGATCACAGTAGAGATCTATGACCGTGCGCGCGAGGGCGGCAGCCCGGTAGACAACAACTTCTATACCGACTACATCAAGGAAGGCATGCTGCGTGACCACAACGTCGAAGTGACTTTCATTCCCGTCCCCAGGTGGACTGAAGTCGACGTGCTCAACAACCTGCTGGCAGCCGGCGACGCGCCGGATGTCTCGGTTACCTACAGCTACCCGACCATCGTGACCTATGGTACGATGGGCGGCGTGACCGACCTGGCACCCTACCTTGAAGAGAACAAAGATATGCTGACCGACTTGTGGGCGCTGCTGGGCGATGAGAATATCTATTGGAATAAGCAGCCTGAAAGCGGTACGATCTGGGCACTGGAAGCAAAACTGTTTGTCAACAAGCGCATCAACACATTTGTGCGCGAAGACTGGCTGAAGAAACTTGACATCCAAGAGCCCAAGACGCTTGCAGAGTTCGAGGCCATGCTCGTCGCTTTCCGTGACAACGCCGAGCTCCTGCTGGGCGAAAACGCGGGCAACATGATCCCCTACTCCACCAGCTTTGACGTCGGCTGGCGCAATGACCACCTGCTTACATCCTTTGTACCGGAACAATTCTCTGAGAAGGAAAAGTACACCCACGACTTTGATGACAGGCATCTGCTCTTCCCCAACTACAAGGAAGGCGTGCGTGTCCTTAACAACTGGTACAACCAAGGCCTCATCTGGAAGGATTTCCCGCTCTATCCCGCAGGTGACAGCACAGAAGACAACCTGCTGAAGGCCGGTTACGTCGGTGCCTTCATTCACAACTGGGATTATCCCTACCGTAACGGCCAGGACAGTATCCATGCCAACGTGCAGCGCGCTTATGGTGAGGACGCCGGGTACATCGCAGTGGAACCCTTTGCCAACGACGAAGGCATCTACCGCAAATACCTGTCCGCGCCCATCGATCGCAAGATCTTCTTCCCGGCAACAAACGACGAGCCGGTAGCGTCGCTCCTTTACCTCAATTTCCTTTCCGAACTTGAAAACCGCCGCTTCCTGCAGATCGGCGAAGAAGGAGTCACCCACGAAGTATTGGAAAGCGGCGCGGTCAGGACCATTGCCGTGCAGGGCGAGAAGATCATGAACTCTCCAAACAATATCGACTACACCATCGTCATCAACGGCCTGGATCTGGGCGATCCTGAGAAGAACGTGATGTCGATCGCTCTTGGCTATGACACGGTTGACCAGCGCTATATCGAGCGCGCATATGCCCTGTCGGACAAGGACGCCCGTTACACCAAAAACTACAGCGTTGGTGTCATCACCGCGGAAGAGGGTATGAATACCGTACTGCCCAACAAGCGCGACACGTTCCTTACGCAGTCAGTCGCCGCGGCGGCGGATGATTTTGACAAAGTATACGACACCGGGTTTGAGGATTACCTTAGCACCGGCGGACAAGCTATCATCGACGAGCGCATCGCGGCATTCGAAAAGTACTACGAATAAACCGGGCGAAAATGGAAGGGGAGGGTACCCGCCCTCCCCTTTTGCATTCCCAACTGCTTAGGATTGCCCGTCCAACACCTTGGCGGGGCGCTGCAGTGGATCCCGACAAAATCGAAAGGAGGCTGACCCGGATGCAGATCATGCTTAATGACGACTGGGCGTTTGCGCGTGACGTGCCGGAAAATTTCCGTCCGGTCCGGCTTCCCCACGATTGGCTGATCGCCAATAAGCCCTCAGACTGGTATTTGAGCGGTATTGGCTGGTATCAAAGGAAACTGGATACGAGCGGGATTTTGGACGGGCAGCGCGTTTTTCTCCATTTTGACGGTGTTTACATGGATAGCACGCTTTATGTTAACGCTCAGAAAGCCGGCGAATGGAAGTGCGGGTTCACGGCATTTGAGATAGAGATCACCGGGCTGCTTTTGCCGGACGGCAGGAACGAACTGATGATGAAGGTCGACTGCCGTTACCCCAGCGCCAGGTGGTATACAGGCGCGGGAATTTACAGGGATGTGTCCCTGATCATCAGGAACCGCTTCCATATAAAAGGCGGCAGCGTCTACGTGACGACTGCGAAGAAGGGGGGCCGATGGACATTTGAGGCGTCCGCGGAAGCTGAAAACGAAGGTCGGCCATTTGTACTGCGCCACAGCCTTGTGGAAGATGAGACGATCCGGGACTGGTCTTTGGAGGATCCCCGGCTGTACACCCTAAAAACAGAACTCATCGTCGGCGGGCGTATACAGGATACCGTGTTGACCCGCATCGGCTTTCGCAGTATGGATTTTTCCCCGCAGGAGGGTTTTTCTTTGAACGGGCGCAGAATGAAACTGAACGGCGTGTGCCTGCACCAGGAGTTCAGCGTGCTGGGGGCGGCCGTCAGCCCCGACATCATCACGCGCCAGTTCCTGTCCCTCAAAGAGATGGGCGTCAACGCTGTACGCACGGCGCACAATCCGCCTTCCGCCGTTTTCATGGATCTCGCGGACGAAATGGGCATGATGGTCATCAGCGAGTTTTCTGACGTTTGGGAGATCGGGAAGACCGCGCACGACTATGCAGAGTATTTCCGTGAATGGCATCAGCGCGACATAGAAAGCTGGATCAGACGCGATCGTAACAGGCCCTCCGTTATCATGTGGAGCCTCGGCAATGAAGTGCCCGACACGCACGCCGACTATGGAAAAGGAGTCAGTATCCTGCGGAAAATGGCGGATGCGGTGCGTCTTCTGGACCCGCGAGGACGGCGTCCTCTGACCATAGGCTCCAACTACATGGCTTGGGAGAACACACAGCGCTGTGCGCAGGAACTGGATGCGGTCGGTTACAACTATTCAGAATACCTCTACAAGGAGCACCACGGGCAGCATCCCTCATGGGTCATTTACGGGAGCGAGACCTGTTCTACGGTGCAAAGCCGGGGCATCTACCATTTTCCGCTTGCGCAGCCCCTGCTCAGCGACGACGATCTGCAGTGCTCGTCCCTGGGAAACAGCACCACCAGCTGGGGGACTAAGAGCATAGAGACTTGTATCGGAGATGACAGGGACGCGTCATTTTCGCTGGGGCAATTTATCTGGGCGGGCCAGGATTACCTGGGCGAACCGACGCCCTATCATACCAAAAACGCCTACTTTGGCATGCTGGATACAGCAGGATTCAAAAAGGACGCTTTTTATCTGTTCAAATCCGCCTGGACAGATCCGGACACATGCCCGATGATCCACTTGTTTCCGTATTGGGACTTTTCCATGGGGCAGGAAATTGACGTGCGCATATGCAGCAACCAGTATGAAGTCGCCCTGTTTCTTGATGATGAACCCCTGGGCAGGCGAAAAATGCACGGTCAGATCACGCAAGACTTTCGGATCCTTTACCGCCCGGGGACCCTCAGGGCCAAGGCTTATGACCGTTTAGGCAACGTGCTGGCGCAGTGTGCGCGCGCGTCCTTTGGCGAAGCGGTGAAACTGTATCTTTCCTATGAACATTTCAGCGTCTTGACGTTTGCGACCATAACAGCTTTGGACGCGAATGACCGCCCGGTCGAAAACGCGAACCGCCTTGTCCGCGTCCATGTTGCGGGCGGAGAACTGGTCGGTCTTGATAACGGGGACGCTGCGGATCTGACGCCCTTTCCGCAGCCGGCGCGCCGGTTATTTTCAGGCAAACTGCTTGCAGTGATAAGGAGATTTGAAAACGAAGAACTCTTTGTGACGGCTGAATTGGATCCGTACGTCATCCCCGTCAGAAAGGTGGAACTGCAAAGGGACGGCCTTGGTTTTAGCGCGCGCCTGCTGCCCAAGAACGCTGATCCGACGGAAACACGCTGGAGATTGACAAACGCGGCCGGGATAGACAGCGATCTGGGCGAACTGCGCGCGGACGCGTCAGGGCTGAATGCGGAAATCATTCCCAAAGGCGACGGCGACGTATTTGTCCGGTGCGGCGTGATGAACGGGCAAGAGCATATTTCACTGTACAGCCAAATGCGGGTCGCGCTTTGCGGCTATGGCAGGGCAAAAACTGACCCTTTCAGTTTTGTTTCCGCGGGCCTCTATACGTTCTCAAACGATGCTTTGGGCAATGGCAATGAGCGCGGTATAGCAACTCTAAGGAACGGAAGATGCGTCTTCGGCTTTGACAATCTGGACTTTGGCGAAAGCGATTCGGACAGCTTCAGCATCTGGCTCTTCCCGTTGACAAAAGAACCGTTTCACTTTGAAGTCTGGGAAGGGAAGCCCTTTGAAAACGGCTGCAAGCTGTGCGACCCTCTGTATGATCTTGGCTCGATATGGAATGAATATCAGGAATTGCGCATCAGACTGCCCCGCAAGCTAAAAGGAACAACATCGCTGTACTTCGTTTTCGAACTGAAAACGCACGTCAAAGGTTTTCGTTTCCATGATATGAGCTTTGACCCCATCGATGCATCAGAGTGCCACGGGATCTACGGCGACAGTTACCGTTTGAGCGGAATGGAAGTGCTGGACATCGGAAACAACACGACGCTTGTTTTCAGGGGGCTCCGATTTACTCACCCGGGGGCGAACAAGGTGGAGATCACCTGGCGGTCAACAAAGAAGGACAACCCTGTGAGGATCATTATCGAATCCGAAAGCGGCACGTCCCGAACCGAACTCAATTTATCCGCGATGCCGCAATACGGTTCCCGGGTTTTTTCGCTTGGCGAAACAGCACAGGGGAATTGCACGGCGTCGTTTGTGTTTCTTCCGGGATGCGCGCTGGACCTGAAAAGCGTGCACTTTTTACAGGTCAAGGAGGACTAAATGAAAAGCGGATTCACATATCGGGAAGTGTGCCCCGGCGTGCTGCATATCACAGACCCGTTGGGCGTGCACATGACACTGCTTGTGGGGCGGGAAAAGGCACTGCTGTTTGATACCGGGTACGGCGTGGGAAACCTGTTGAGCTTCATCGGCAGTTTGACCGATTTGCCCTTGACGACGGTGCTCAGCCATGGCCATCACGATCATGCCATGGGTGCCATGCATTTTCCGTCCGTCCGGATGCTTGCGGAAGACCTCCCCGTGTTCCGCAAATATACCGGGCGCGGGCAGCGGGAGCGCATCTTGAGGCAGGCGGGCCTAAAAGCGCAAGCCCGGGAACAGTATTTGTCAGCCGCCATCAGCGAGCCTGACGCGCTGGAGGAAGACTGCTTTTACCTTGACGGCCTTAGCGCACGGGTTCTCAGGGTGCCCGGCCATACACCGGGGTCCATAGCACTGCTGGTGCCCGAAAGGGAGCTGCTGTTGCTGGGGGACAGCTGGAACCGCGAAACCTGGCTGTTTTTCCCGGAGTCTTTGCCCGTGAGAACATACGCCGCGTCTTTCCGCTTCCTTATGTCCCATCCTTTCAAAAAGGCGCTTGCGCCGCACGTGGAAGAGACCGTGGATAGGGAGTACCTGCTTCAGTTTGAGAGAGGGCTGAACGAAGCGGGCTTCGCCGAAGCGAAACCCGCCATAATACCGGGGCATGAACACATCCAAGTAAGGGCCTTTGAACCCTGCCCCGGTGCACGGTTGGTATTCAGGGCCTAAAGAATAGCATTTTTGGCGGCCGAAGGCGGGTATCCTTTGTATTTCTTGAATACCTTACTGAAGTGGAAAATGTCCGAGAAACCGAATCTCTCTGCGGCTTCGCGCACGGATATTCCCTCAAACGTGAGGGCATCCTCCGCCATATTGACCCGGATGCTGGTGACGAACCGGCTGACGGATTTCCCGGTCGATCTGACGGTGAGCTTATTGAGATATCCCGGGTGAACGCCTGCCGCCCGGCCGATTTCGTCGGACGAAATGTGGCGGGAAATATTCTCCATCACGTATGCCGCCGCTTTTTGCACTCTCGGGTCGCTCGCCGCCCCCCGGACGAACCCTGTAAGCAGGAGCAGGTGGCTCACCAGTTCCATAAACAGCGCTGAGGACTGCATTTGGCATGTAGCCTCCCTCATAGCGAAAACCTGCTTGATCCGCAGCATCAGATGCTCCGTTTTCGCATCGGGACCGATATGGCAGTGCAGGGGAAAAGGCAGCCTGGACGGGCGGAAGTCGGCATCGAAGATGAGCATATTGAAGGCAAACAGGTGCATCGCGTCTTCCGGATCTGTTTTCGCCTCGCGAAGGATGCCGGGCGGGATGTATATGAGGTCGCCATCCGAGACGCAGTAGGTGACGCCGTCAAGCACATATTCGCCCCTGCCTTTGGCGATGTATGTCAAATCATGGAAATCTATCAGCTGGCGATCGATGACCCAGGTCGGCGTGCAAATACGGTCGACGAAGTAATGGATGCGCGGAACATACATTATCTGGCTCATGGCACTATCCACAACTTTCTGCTCCGCCCGAATCTCCATGAGCGGCGGTTCCTCCCGGGGGACAGAGGGCTTTCCGAATGTCTTTCCGAAACCGGGATGGATCAGAAGCCCACTCTGGTCGCAGAGGCTGTCCCTTGGAGTATTGTTTATTAAACATTCGCGGTCATTACCGGATCGTTGCTGCTCAGCGCAAGCTGGACAGATGTGTTTATATGCCGCTCAATCGCTTGGCGTGTTTTCTCAATGTCGCCCGCCTGCAAGGATCGGATGATGTTCTGATGCTCAAAAATGGTGCTTTGGCTGCGGCTTTGCACATAATAGCTTTTCAAGTGCTGGGGCATGAAGATATGCAAAAAAGTATCATACTGAAGATTGATAGCAGAGATTTCCATAAACTTGAGCAGAGCGAGATGAAACTCACGATCTTCGTGCCAGAATTGTCGCAGATCCACGCTGTCCGTACAGTCAAGCAGTGCACTTTGATTTTCGAGGCATTCCTGCATCCTTTCATGCGCCTTGTGTGCATTGCAGCTCTGGTGGTCCCGCGCGAGTTTCTCGCCGCAGTAGCATTCGATCATCATGCGAACGTGATATGCCTCCCGAATCTCATTTTCATCCGGCGAATGGAGCTGAAAGCCGCGATTGGGGAGAATGTCGATGAAGCGTTCACGGTTCAGCTGGTTCAGCGCATCACGAATGGGCGTGCGTGAGATGGACAGCTGCTGCGCAAGCCGAGTTTCACTGTAGATCATCCCAAACTTCAGCACGCGGGAATAGATCATTTCCCGCAAATGTTCATAGGCAAGGTTCTGCAGCGGTTTGTATTCGAACATAAATATCTACTCTTTCACCGTAGTAAACCCATTCAAAGGAAACGCCATACAATCGCAGGAGTCATCGTCAAGCGCAGCGTTGTTTGTTCATCTTTCTGATCTGCCATCCGCAAGGTGATCCTGCTTATTTTTCTTTGCGCAGCAGGATTTGTTCTGTCCTGATCCCACGCCATTTGCAAACTTTTGTTACGTGGGTTCCTGAGTTTGGCGCGTGGGGATTATTTTGAAGCTTTCGTTAATGATGGAGTTCTTCGCCCGTGAGCTTCTGATAGTATTTTACCAGCGCGCTGTGGTCGCAGGCCGCGTCATCATCACGTCTGAGGATCTTCATCATTTCCAGAACCGACTGAGTCAGTGGGATCGGGCTGTCATACTTCCCGGCGGCATCGACGACATTGTTCAGATCCTTCATGTGCAAGTGTATGCGAAAACCGGGTTTGAAGTTTTGATCCATCATCATAGGCGCTTTGGCGTTCATAACAGTGGAACCGGCCAAACCGCCCTTGATGGCTTCAAAAATCTTCTCCGGCGCAACGCCGCACTGCTGACCCAGCGTCATCGCCTCAGCAACAGCCGCAATGTTCACGGCAACGACGATTTGATTGCACAGTTTGGTGACGTTGCCGGCACCGATATCTCCGCACAGAACGACGGAGGAACCCATTTTTTCAAGCAGAGGCTTGACTTTTTCGAAGATCGCCTGCTTGCCGCCGACCATAAACGCCAGCGTGCCGTCGATGGCCTTGGGCTCGCCACCGGATACCGGGGCGTCCATCATTTCGACACCCTTTTTGGCCAATTCTTCGCTGATTTCGCGGGAAGCCACGGGGTTGATGGATGAACAGTCCAGTACGATGCTGCCGGGCCTGAGCGCTTCCGCCGCACCGTCTTCTTCGAAGAGAGCTTCCTTTACCTGCGGGGAGTTGGGAAGCATGGTAATGAGGATATCGGCTTGAGAAGCGACTTCTGCGTTCGTTTCAGCGGCGGCTGCACCCAAGGCAACGAGTTCCTCCACTGCCTCTTTGGCATATTTGTCACTTACGACCAGTTCATATCCCGCCTTAACCAGGTTTTTTGCCATGGGCTTGCCCATGATGCCAAGTCCGATAAATCCGATCTTCATGGAATTTTCCTCCTATAACACTTTTTTGCTAAGTCCAGGGATCACAGGAAACTCTTGACCTTGGCAATAATGTCTTTCGGCATCAGATGATAATGCGTGAGCAGCTCATCATAATTCTGAGCGCAAGTGCCAAAGGCATCCTGAATGCCCAGTACGCCCACCGCAATGCGGCTCCGGGATGGTCCTGAGCAGAGCGCTTCGCAAACCGCAGAGCCCAATCCGCCATAGATGCTTGCTTCCTCAACGGTAACAGCCGCTTTCATGCCCGCCGCCGCTGCCTGGACGCCTTGTACATCAAAGGGCTTGATCGTGGCAACATTGATAACCTTTATGGAAACGCCGTCCGCTTCGAGCGCTTTTGCCGCCTCAAGCGCCTGATAGACCATGTAGCCTGTCGCAAAGATGACGGCATCCTTGCCTTCGCGAATGGTCCTGATCTTGCCAAACGCGAAAGGCTCGTCAGGATCGGTCATTTCGGGCACATCATTGCGGTTCACACGGATGTAACACGGGCCGGGAATTTCCGCCATCGCTTTGACGATCTTTGCGGTTTCTGTGGCGTCGGCGGGAGAAAATACATTCATATTCGGCAGTACACGCATGATNNCCGCGGAATGGCCACGGAAGAACGAATTTGATCATAGGGTCGGCCGGAAGCAAATACCGCAAAGGAGCTGGCAAATGCCACATGCCCCGTCAGCGCCAGGCCGGCTGCCACAGACATCATGTTGGCTTCGGCGATGCCCATCTGGAAGTAGCGCTTGGGATACTCGGCTTCAAACATGTTCGACATAGTAGACTTTCCAAGGTCAGCTTCCAGAACAACGATACTGTTGTCCGAGCGGCCCAGTTCCAGCAATGCCTGACCATAAGCTTTCCGCATATTACCCATTGTCATTGTTATGCCTCCTCCAGCATTTTCTTGACCATTTCCTTGGCCTGTGCGTATTCTTCTTCATTCATCGCGGCATTGTGATAGGCAGCCTTGCCCTCGGCAAACGAGAAGCCTTTGCCCTTGATGGTTTTTGCCAGAATGGCGGTCGGACGACCCTTGAGAGTCTTGGCTTCCTCCAAAGCCGTCAGGATCTGATGCATATCGTGACCGTCAATTTCGATGGTATTCCAGCCGAACGCTTCCCACTTCTTTTTGAGGTCCGGATTCGCGAGCACATGATCGATTGCGTCGGTTGCCTGCACACCATTGATGTCGACGATCCCGCAGAGGTTATCCATCTTGTACGAGGCGGCCGCCATCGCGGCTTCCCAAATCTGGCCCTCGGCCAGTTCACCATCGCCGAGGATGCAATACACGCGGGAACTTTTTTCATCCAATCGAAGGCCCAATGCCATACCCAGGCAAATAGACAACCCCTGCCCCAGGGAACCCGTAACCGCTTCGATGCCGGGCGTATGATCCATATCAGGATGACCTTGCAGCGTGCATTCCAGGGTCTTTACATGCTTGAGCGCTTCGCGTTCCACATAGCCCAGCTCCACTAACGCGGCATACTGGGCCAGCACCGCGTGTCCTTTTGAAAACACCAGGATATCGCGTCGGGGATCACGGGGGTCGCTATAAACATTCATTATCTTGAAGTAGAGGGCCGCAACAACATCCATGATCGAGGAACTGCCCCCCAGATGTCCCACCTTTCCCGGAGGGATCATATCAATGAGATTGCTTCGCAATTGTGCCGCGCGCTTTTTCAGATCGTGGATTTCCTTTGCATTGAAGTCCATACTGTTTTCTCCTGTCCTTTTTTTCGTTTAGTAGCAGGTCACGCCGCCGTCGACCGGAAGTGAAACACCGTTGATGAAGGAAGCTTCATCGCTTGCAAGGTAAAGAACCGCGTTGGCGACATCGGCAGAGGTGGCCAGCCGTCCAAGCGGTACCTCGCCCAGACGTTCAGCGCGGCTTTGAGTCCCTTTTTGGGGATCATTAAACAAAAGTTGAATAAAGGGTGTGTCCACTGTGGACGGGTGTATGGAATTACAGCGGATGTTGTCCTTGGCGTAGCGGGACGCGATCGCCTTGGTCAGCATGGTTATCGCACCTTTGGTGGCGGTATAGGCTTCGGTGGTGTACTTGTGTCCGACCAAGCCGCACACTGAGGAAGTATTGATGATTGCGCCACCGCCTTGCTTGCGCATGATCGGGATGGTGTATTTGCATCCCAGGAAGGTGGATCCCGTATTGACCTTCATCATCGTCATCCACTCGTCAATGTTCATCTCTTCCACAGGCTTGCGGATATTGATGCCCGCGTTGTTGACCAATACGTCTACCCGTCCCGTGTTTTCCATCGCAAAGTCAACGGCCTTTTTCCAGTCTTCTTCAGTCGTAACATCGGCGCTGCAGAACCAGGCATCGCCGCCTGCCGCTTTTATTTCGGCAGCAAGTGCTTCGCCCTTTTCGCGCACGGCTTCCAAATCCATGATCAGGATCTTGGCGCCATTTTCGCTCAGCAGCTTTGCCATAGCGCTGCCAAGGCCGCCGGCTCCGCCGGTAACGAGAATCATCTTGCCTTTTACATTCATAAACATTAGCCCTTCTTCGTTATTCTTGGATCGCAAAGACTGCGATCCTGTCACAGCCTGACCTTCCAAGCGGCTCGGATTTGAGTGCACGTCCTGCTGTGCTGCCTATGGCTGTCCGGGTTCTTCCCTATTCATGATTTCCTTCTTTGTAGCCTTTATGGTTTTGATGGTGCCGGAAACTAAGGTATAGATAACCACAACGATCAGGATATTGCCCACAGTGCGGGAAAGCAGCGGGAGGATAGAACCATTGCCAAGCGACAGCGCCTGACGGAAGCTTGTATCAGCGGTTCCGCCGAGAATCAGTCCCAGTGTGATAGGCGCCATCGGGATATTTGCCTTGCGAAGGATGAAGCCCAGTACGCCAAATGCCAGCATCAGCTTCACATCAAAAAGTGTGGAACGAGAGGCATAGGCGCCTACAACAGTGAGCACCACGATGATGGGCATCAAGATCTTGCGGTTGACCTGCAGGATCTTGGTCATCGGTTTGGTCAACCCAAGAGCAATAACGAACATGATGATTGCTGCGACCGCAAGGGTAAGGCCGACGACATACATGAAGGTCGGATCTTTCAGGGTCAACATCGGGCCGGGCTGTATGCCGTGCAGATTCATCGCCGCCAGGAACATCGCGGCCTGTGTGGAGCCCGGGATCGCCAGCGTCAGCATCGGAACCATCGCGCCGGGGATACATGCGTTATTCGCGGTTTCGGAGCAGGAAACGCCTTCAAAGCTTCCTTTGCCAAACAATTCTTTCGCTTTGCTTCTGGACTTGCCCACTGAATAGGACAGCCAAGCCGCGATGTCCTCGCCCGCGCCCGGGATCGCGCCGATACCACACCCGATCAGGCTGGAGCGAAGCACCGGTTTCATCAGACTTTTAAACTCATCTTTGTCAGGGAGGATCGTGCCCATGCTTTCGCTGATTTGAATGGGCGTTCTGTCCTGCAGTACGGAAAGCACTTCGGCGATACCGAATAAACCGATCAGGGCCGGGATCAGGGTAACACCGCTGGTGAGCTCCGGCAGCCAGATAAAGCGGGCGCCGTTGTAGAGGCCGTCCACGCCGATCATTGCGAAGAAAAAGCCGATGAAGCCGCCGATCCACCCCTTAAGGGGGGTACTGTCCTGCGACAGATTGCCGCAGATGGTGATGCCGAATACCGCCAAAAGGAACAGTTCCCATTTGCCAAACTTCAGCGCGATGTTGGAAATCACAGGGGTCGCCAGCATCATGATGATGCAGGAGATCAAGGTGCCTATACAGGAGACCATGATGCCCCCAAAGCGCGCCTTGCCGCCCTTGCCCTGCAATGCCAGCGGGTAGCCGTCCAGCGCAGTCGCTGCCGCGTTTGGCGTGCCGGGAATGTTGAGCATGATCGCGGAGAACAGACCGCCTGATACTGCGCCGACATACGTGCCCAACATAAACGCGACCGCCGCGGACGTAGACATACCGTAGGTAATATTGATCAGCAGCGCCAGCGCCATCGTACCGGTCAAGCCGGGGATCGCGCCGACGATCAAACCCAGTAGAACTGCGCCGGTAATGATCAGCAGATTTGCGCCGCTCCACGCGCTGCCAATAGCCTCCCCAAAATAGCCGAGTTGTGTCATTACTTCACTCACGGATTATCCTCCTTAGAGTATTGTGAGACCCAGGCCAAGCTTGAATGCATAGAAGATAACGAATGAAGTGATGATCGCGGTGATAAGCGACATCAGCCATCCGGGAATGATCCAGGTTTTTTTGTAGGCCTTCAAATAGACAAAGGTGAAAAAAAGATAGATCGTGGTTGCCCAGACAAACGGAATGTTGCCCAACAGGATAAATACATAAACAACCATCATCGACAGCAGGATCAGCACCCGCACTGTATCTTCATTCTTAATGAACGCCATGATAAAGCTGCCGGTCAGAACCTCTTTGAGCTCCGCGAAGCCGCCGGCATTGATCCCGATAAAGGTAAGAACCGCTCCCAGCCCTATCAAAACGCACCCGATGATCAACGGGAAAAACCCCGCGCCGTCGATGAATGATTTGAAATACTTCATACTCAGCGAACTGATGATAATGTAGATGCTGAATAGAACGAGTAGTATACCAAAGACCGTGTTCATGGCAGCGCTTTTTTTCTTCCGGGCGTCCATTGCAGCCACTCCTTTCCGTGTTTCAAGAGGGCACCGAAGACAAACTGACGTCGACGATGCCCTCTTGTTGTTTGATTTAGATTACGCCTGCTTTTAGCAGACCGGCGCAATCTTGTCTCAATTGCGAGTCATCAATCAAGTGCGCTGCTCAATCCAGAGTTTTCCTCAGGGTTTCCCAGTCAAACTCTGCGAGGGTCGGAATGCCGTGATCAGCCGGATTGCCGTCCGCCAAGCCGGCATTGAAGATCGTCCAGGAATAGCCGGAGATGGAGTAAGCCAGGAATTCGTCAGCCGCATCTCCCGTCAGCCCAATGATGTTGAAGCCCTTGGAAGCGGAAAAATCCTTGATGGCATCGGTCGTGATCGCATGCTCGAAGGCTTCGGTCAGCGCGTCGACGATTTCCGTGGGGGCGTCGCGCGGGATCATGATGGGCCAGGTTTCATTCAGGCTCGGGATGGAATCGGTGCCTTCGACTTCTGTGGTGACAGAGGGCGTGGTGATGCCGACGTTGGTGAACTCAAAGGGAGTAGCGGAGGTTACAAAGATGGGGATCAGCCTGCCGGCGTTGATGAAGTCGATCAAGGAAGACATGGAACCGGCGCCAACCATCGCGTCGCCTGCAATACATCCGACACCGGCATCATTGCAGGAACCAAACAGTGCGTAGCTCGGGGAAGCGACGCCCTTTGCGGCACAGATCGCTTCAAACTGCGTATGCGGTCCATTGCCAAATGCGCCGATGGCGAAGTTGTTGCCTTCTGCCAGGTATGCGAAGAGTTCATCGGTCGTGGTAATGCCGGCTTCGGGATTGGCGTACACGACTGCAGGGCCGGAGAAGGGATGGAAGGAGATCCAATCCTGCCAGCCGGAGTCAGAGTAGCCGTATACCGGGAAGGAAGAGAATCCGCCCGTGCCGGTCGCAAAGAGAGTGTAGCCGTCGTGTTCTTGGGCAAGGACATAGTCGCATGCCACAGAAGAGTTTGCGCCATCCATGTTTACCACATTGATGGTTTCACCGAGGTATTTGGCCATTTCGGCAACGACGGGGCGAACCGACGTGTCCGTTCCGCCGCCTGCGCCGTAGCCAACGTATACGGTGGGAGTGCCGTTTGGCCACACTTCCGCAATTGCGGCAGCGCTTCCAAGCACAAGAGCCAGTGAGAGAACCAGGGCGAGCAGTTTTTTCATAGTCTATTCCTCCTTATATTTTTCAGCACGAACATTCATTCATGCCAAAATACTCTCTTCGTGAAATTTGCGATCCCATACTACTTAGTATATTCCAGGTGGAGCGCAAAGTGATGCGGCGTGAGGTTACAGGTACCAAACGTGATGCGTTATTTGCGTTCCGTATCGGGTAAGCCAACAAAGCGCATTGTGTGGGAACGCCGCCGGAAGCACGTCTGGTTTGGCCCGGATCCGCCGATCTGCCCTTTTGTCAAACATAAGCACACCGGGCAAAATCACCTTGTCATCGGGGCGGATCCCCCGGCTTGGCTGCCTGTCGACGCTG